>Ga0075436_100000930_pt1 | contig 19521 bp, 17 predicted proteins | sample RhiMethybrSRZTD5_FD_75303 | JGI IMG/M metagenome (GOLD analysis project Ga0075436, IMG submission 75303) | Populus rhizosphere microbial communities from Tennessee, USA - Rhizosphere MetaG P. TD hybrid SRZTD5 | ecosystem: Host-associated > Plants > Roots > Rhizosphere > Soil | place: USA...
CCGATGCGCGCCTTGGCCATCACCGGAATACTGACGGTCTGCATGATCTCGCGGATCTTGCTAATGGGCGCCATGCGCGCCACGCCTCCCTCTTTACGAATGTCGGCGGGCACTCGTTCGAGCGCCATCACCGCCGTGGCCCCAGCCTTCTCGGCAATAAGTGCCTGCTCGGCGTTGGTGACGTCCATGATGACGCCGCCTTTGAGCATCTCCGCCAACCCGATTTTTACGCGAAACGTGTCGTCGAGATACATAAGCTTCTCCTCGTGAATTTCAAACCATGGCCGGCGCGGGCTCGCGGTTCCAGGAACCACGTACCCTTTCCAGCTCGCTCGAAAAAATTTCTCCCAGAATCCTCACACCCTTTTCAATCTCGGTGGGCTCGAGTCCCGCGAAACTGAGCCGCAGGGAACCGGTCTGGGGCCGGTTGACGGCGAAATATTTGCCCGGCAGATACGTGACGCCTTCCCGTTGCGCCCGCGTCAACAGCTCGCCGGTGTCGAGGGGGTCCGGTAGTCGCACCCATACACTCATTCCACCTTGCGGACGAGTGACCTGCGTTCCAGCCGGCAGGTGGCGCTCGCACGCGGCCAGGACTGCTTTGAGACGCTCCGTGCCGGTTTGCAGGATGCGTGCGTGGTGCGTTTCCAGGCGCCCGGACACCGCGAACCGCAACAGCACCGCCTGCGAGAGCTGGTCGCTGTGCAGGTCGGATAGCTGCTTGGCCTCCACCATGCGCGCGATGACAGCGCGCGGTCCGATGGCCCAACCCACACGCAGACCCGGAAACGAGATCTTGGAAAAGCTGCGCAGCAGGATGATGTCGCCGGTGTCGTCGATCTGCTTGAGAGTGGCCAGCGGCGCGCCCTCGTAGCGTAATTCTCCGTAGATGTCGTTCTCGATCAGGGCCGCTCCGGCGTTCCGGGCCAGCGCCGGAATGGACCCGCGCGCCTCACGGCTCAACGTGGCGCCCGTTGGATTCTGGAAATTGGATGTCACCACCATCGCCTTGAACCGGTTCCTGGCCACGGCGCGCTCGAGCTGCGCGAGGTCCATGCCGTCCGCATTCACCGGAATACCGGTGAGCTCCGCGCCGGCTTCCAGAAACAGATTCTTTAGCCCGGGATAGACCGGCTCCTCAACGAGAACTTTGTCTCCGGGACGGACGAGCACCCGCCGCACCAGATCCAGGGCCTGCTGGCAGCCGCTGGTCACGATGAGATCGTCACCCGGCCGCAGGACACCTTCGCGGCGCGCGGCGTCCATCAGGTACTGCCGCAGCGGCTCGTAGCCGCCGGGCGAACCGAGCTGCAGGACGGTTCCGAAATCCGGGCCGGCCATTACCTCTTCGCAACTGGCCCGGAAATCGTCCATCGGAAACAGCTCTTCCGAAGGACGCGACACCGCGAAGCTGATGGCGCCCGCGACAACCGGCTGCGAAGAGCTGGCGTGACGCGCATCGAGAATCGCATCCCAGTCCAGGCTTTCCGAATGCTGAGCGGCGGCGCTTGTCACGTAACTTCCGCGGCCAACCTGGCCGGCAATCAAGCCGTCAGACTCGAGCAGCGCGTAGGCTGCCGAGACAGTAGTACGGTTCAGTCCAAGCAGGCCAGCCAATTCACGAGTTGGCGGTAGCCGATCACCCTGCTTGAGCGCGCCAGATCGAATCAAGCCCGTAAAGTGCCGGTGAAGCTGGTGGTATAGAGGCACTTCCGACTGGGAGTCGAGTATTGGGGTGGGTATCACGCCAAAATGAGCATACCATTTTGGACTGTGTCCTGCAATCCAATGTCATCTGCTAATGTCGCTGCTGACCCATATGGTCGTAACCTCAGTGACCTTACACCTAGAGCTGTCGATCGTGGTTCTCTTACCAGTCTCAACGTCCATCGCTTCCAGCGTTCCGAGGTTGTATGCGCAATGGTTATCATCCTTCGCAGCTAAAAGATAACGCGAATCCGGGGACCATTCGACATTCGATTCTCGTAGAATCCGCCGTTCCACGAAGCTGATCGTATCCATTAAGACTGTCCTCATTTCTCTCCCGTTGTCTTGAAGCGCGGCGATCCATCTCCCGTCCGGCGACCACGCTGCCTTCACAAACCCGCCTCCTAGCGCTCTTACGGTCGCGTGAGTCAGATTAATTAGCTCCAGGCGGTGCTTACGAATCGCCACAGCCTTCTGGCCATCCGGCGACAGGCTGATCGTCAGCCACGCCGCCAAGTAACCTTCTGAACCCGGCAAAAGGCAGTCTGGATTGTCGAGGACTCTCTTCAGTTTTCCTTGTGAGAGGTTAAGCTCAACGAGCCCGCAGCTGATGTCGTTGATACCCGAGATTACGATCTTATCCTGATGGCGGGAGACTGCAATGCTGTAGATTGGCCTGAGTCCTTCTGAACCTTCCACCGGACTCACCAGGGTTGGATTGAAGACGATCTTGTACAACCGCGGTGGGGGCGCCGGGCTCGGAGCAGATCGTCTTTGTTGGGGCTCTCCCATGGCTTCGCCGTACAGAACCTTGCCATCTGCGCTAAAAGCGAAAGGACCTAGCGCGAATGGCAAACGAATAGAAAATGTTTCTTTATCAAGCGGGAAGACCGTGATGCGCTGTTCATTTCTGAACGCCGCACCCGAAGAGTAAAAGCCTGCGTTGTATCCTTGCGACGTGGAGAGTTCGCCATTTTGTTCCGCACACACCAGAAGCGGAACTCCGATCACAGCCACTAGAATCAATGCTCGCCCCGCGTCCATGAGTAGGCTAGGCACAGTATATCCAAACCGGGATACGCCGCCCGCGAGGTCCATTTGCATCGACGAAGCTGGAGCGCGTGATCGGAATGTTGACTTAGGGATGATCTTCCTGAAAATGGGCCGAAGCGCCGGCCTGCTAAAATGTTCCCTTCATGCTGGAGAAGCGGATCAGTGAGATCCAGGCGGATGCGCTCGCGCGGATCGGCGCCGCAAAGTCGGATGAGGAACTCGACGCGGTCCGTGTGGAGGCGTTAGGGCGCAAGGGTACGCTGGCGCAGATCAGCAAGGAGATGGGCAAGCTGGCGCCGGAGGAGCGGGCGGCCGCCGGCAAGCTGCTGAATGCGGCCAAGCAGGCGCTCGAAGAGGCTTTCGAGCGGCGCAAACGGGAGTTCGACCAGGCGGCGCTCACCCAGCGCCTCGACGCGGAATGGATCGATCTGACGCTTCCGGCGCCGGGGCCGCGAACGGGCAGCTTGCATCCTATCACCCAAATTCAGATGGAGATAGAGGACCTGTTCGTGTCCCTGGGGTTCATGGTCCTTGACGGGCCGGAGGTGGAAACCGAGTATCACAACTTCGATGCCCTCAACATACCGCCCGAGCATCCGGCGCGCGATTCCCAGGACACCTTCTGGCTGACGGACGGCAACCTGTTGCGCACCCACACCTCGCCCGTACAGGTGCGCGGGATGGAGCGTTTTAAGCCGCCGCTGCGCATGATCGCGCCAGGCCGCGCGTTTCGCAACGAGAGCGTGGACGCATCGCACGAGCACACGTTTTACCAGGTCGAGGGCATGATGATCGACCGCGATGTTTCGGTGGCGCACCTGCTGTATTTCATGAAGACGCTACTGACGGAGGTCTTCCGGCGCGAGGTGACGGTGCGGCTGCGGCCGGGATTCTTTCCATTTGTCGAGCCGGGCTTCGAGCTGGATATCCGATGCCTCATCTGCGGCGGATCCGGGTGCCCGGTGTGCAAACATAGCGGGTGGGTAGAGCTGCTGCCCTGCGGCCTGGTAAATCCGAACGTGCTGCGCATCAGCGGTCTCGATACGGAGAAGTGGAACGGCTTCGCTTTCGGGCTGGGCCTGACGCGCCTGGTGATGATGCGCTACGGCATCGATGATATCCGGCTGCTGCAGGGCGGCGATCTGAGATTCTTGCAGCAATTCTGAGACTGCCTTGAAATTCTCTTACAACTGGTTGCGCGAATATGTCGAGGCGCTCGATATAGCACCCGCCAAGCTCGAAGCCCTGATCACGATGAAGACGGCGGAGTGCGAGGGTATCGAAGAAGTCGGCATCAATCTTGGCGAAGCTTGCGCGGCGCGGGTGGAATCGGTCGAGCCGATTGCGAACTCGCATAACGTGAAAGCGCGCGTGGAGACCGGCCGGTATGGCGCCAAGACGGTGGTCTGCGGGGCGCCCAACTGCCGTCCGGGGATGGTGACCGCGTACGTGCCGGTGGGCAAGAAAGTCATACAGGGAATCGAGAGCGATGGCATGCTCGCGAGCGGCGCGGAGCTGGGCATCAATCGGGATGCCGCGGGGATCATCGAGCTCGCGGGCGAAGCAGGCGCGCCGATTCCGGGCTGCGGACCGGACAGCATTATCGAGATCGATAACAAATCGATTACGCACCGGCCCGATCTGTGGGGCCATTTCGGCATGGCGCGCGAGGTGGCGGCGATCTCACGGCGGCGGCTCGTGGACCCCGTCAAGATGGACCTGGTGCCAGCCGGTTCGGCGCCGGTTAAGATCGCGATCGCGGATTTTGACTTGTGCCCGCGGTACAGCGCGCTGGTGTTTGAGAACGTAAGGGTGGGGCCGTCGCCCGCGTGGCTCGAATACCGGTTGAGTGCGATAGGGCTCAACCCCATCAACAATATTGTCGACCTGACCAACTTCATCATGGCGGAGCTGGCGCAGCCGATGCACGCATTCGACCGCGATTTGCTTCATGGGGACACGATTTTCATACGGCCGGCGAAGGACGGCGAGCAGATCGTGGCGCTGAACGAGGAATCCTACGCGCTCAAACCCGGCAACCTGGTGATTGCAGACGCGTCGGGACCGATCGCCATCGCGGGCGTGATCGGCGGACGCGACAGCGCGATTTCCAGCAGGACCACGAACGTGGTTTTCGAGAGTGCCAACTTTCAGGCGTCGAGCGTGCGGCGCACGTCGGTGGATATCAAGCTACGCACCGATGCTTCCATGCGATTCGAGAAATCGCAGGACCCTGTGAACACGGTGCGCGCGCTGGCGCGGGCGGTGGAGCTGATGCGGGAGCTATCGCCGGGAGCGCGCGTGGTGGGCGGGCTGGGCGATCAGAAGAAGGAGATTCCAGCGTTGCCCGAGGTCGAGCTGTCGATCGATTTGGTGAACCGGAGGCTGGGGCGCGAGGTCTCGTCCGCGGAGGTTCGCGACATCCTGGAGCGCCTAGAGTTCGGTATTCGCGAAACGGCGCCGCGCGTTTTCTCTGTCACGATTCCCTCGTGGCGCGCGACCAAGGATGTCTCGCTCAAAGACGACCTGGTGGAAGAAGTGGGCCGCATGGTGGGTTACGATTCGATCGAGCCGCAGGCGCCCGCCGTGCTGGATACCGTTCCACCGCGGGACGAAGCGCGCACATTTCTCCGCGTGGCGCGGGCGATGTTCACAGCGCAAGGGTTCACCGAGGTTTATACCTACTCTTTCGTTAGCGAGGAACTGGCCGGAAAGTTCGGTTTTGCGCCAGACGACCACGTGCGCGTTGCCAACCCGATTGCTTCCGACCAGAACCTGTTGCGGCTGTCGCTGGTGCCCGGCATCTACCGTAATCTTGCCGAGAACCGCAAACATTTCGAGCGGTTCCGGCTGTTCGAGATCGGCCGCGAGATCCACAAGCAGGCGAGCGGGCTGCCGTGCGAGGTTCCGCATCTGGTGGCCGCAATTTATAACAGGGACGAAAACCAGACCGGCCTGTTCGAGCTGAAGGGCGCGGCAGAGTGTTTTCTGCCGGGCGCGGAGACTTGCCCCGCGGCGGCGCGCCCGTACGAGCATCCCGCGCGGGCCGGGGCGGTGATGTGGCGCGGCGAAAAAGTCGGGCGGATCTTCGAGCTGCATCCGGCAATGCTGGAAGGGCGCGCGGCGCTGCTGGATCTCGATCTGGAAATCGTGCAGAAGCTCCAGCCGCGGGACAAGACCTACACACCGCTGAGGCGCTATCCTTCGAGCCAGTTCGATCTATCGGTGATCGCGGGGGCGCGGGAGCTGGTGGCGGATTTGCGCGCGAAGCTGGCGAAGTTCGCGGGAGAGCTGCTGGAATCGATCGAGTACGTGCGGCAATATTCCGGGCCGCCGCTTCCGGAAAATACGAAGAGCGTGTCCTTTCGGTTGACAGTGGGGTCTTCGGAGCGCACGCTTTCCTCCGACGAAATGGGCGCCATCCGTGCCAGAATCATCGACGGCATGCGCGGCCTGGGTTACGAGTTGCGAGTCTGAATTGACGCCCAGCACCCAGCGAACCACCAAAGGCGGATGGGCAAACGTGCGCGCGCTGCCAAGCGGGCCAAATGGCCGCGCCCTGTGCCGCTGGTGCGCGATCGAAGTGCCGCGCGGCCGCCGGACTTTCTGTTCTTCAGACTGTGTACACGAATGGAAGCTGCGCACCGACCCGGGCTATCTGCGCGAGCAAGTCTTCGCCCGGGATCGCGGCGTATGCGCGGCGTGCGGGACCGATACCGAGGCGTTGCGCAAGCAATTTCGCAAGCTGGATTACCGGGCGCGGCGGCAGTTTCTGAAAGAATGGAAGGTGAAGGAGAGCTGGCGCCGGAGCTTGTGGGATGCCGATCATGTGGTCCCGGTAGCGGAGGGCGGCGGCGAATGCGATCTGGCCAATATGCGGACGCTATGCCTGAAGTGCCACCGCGCAGTGACGGCGGAATTGCGCCGGAGGTTGGGCGGAAAATCATGACGCGACGGCCGTTTGTCTGGAAACTGAAAGCACGCGAGCTGAAACTCGGCGAGCGGACGCTCATCATGGGCGTGCTGAACGTGACGCCCGATTCATTTTCCGACGGCGGCAAATTTATGGACCCCGACCGGGCATTTGCGCGCGCGGTGGAGCTCGAAGAGCAGGGCGCGGACATCATCGACGTCGGCGCGGAGTCGACCAAACCAGGCTCGACGCCCATTTCGGCGGCCGAGGAAAATCGCCGGCTGATTCCGGTGCTGAAGAGGCTGCGCGGAAAGCTGACGGTGCCGCTCTCGGTGGACACATACAAAGCCGAAGTGGCCGCTCTGGCCATCGAGCATGGCGCCGAGATCATCAACGATCCGAGCGGCCTCACTTTCGATCCGCAGCTTGCCAAGACGGTGGTCGAGCACGATGCCGCGCTGGTTCTGAATCATATGCGCGGCCGTCCGGAGACCTGGGCCAAACTGCCGCCGCTGCGCGACATGATGGGAACGATCGTGCGCGAGCTGGAGGCCACGGTGAACCGCGCGCGACACGCGGGAGTCGACCGAAGCCGCATTGTCATCGATCCGGGCATCGGTTTTGGCAAGCGCAAGGAGCAGAATTCGGAGATTCTAGCGAAGCTCGGCGAACTCGCCCGCCTGGATTTGCCGGTGCTGGTGGGACCGTCGCGGAAATCATTTTTGGCGAAGCAAACGGAGGAAGAGACGCGGTTCGCTACCGCGGCGGCTGTAACGGCGTCGATTCTAGCGGGCGCGCACGTTGTGCGGGTTCACGACGTGGCGGAGATGCGGCTGGTGGCACAGGTGGCCGACGAGGTGTTGCGGTACGCGGCCGGCTAAGTATCGGCTCTAACGAATCTCACTTAGTGGGTTTCGCGTGGGCATGCGTCCAGTTGTAGACGCCCAACACGAACCCGGCGATGAGCCCCAATAAAATGAGTACTTCGGGAACATCCAACGAACCCATTTGTACTCCCCCACGCGGATTATACGCCCCTCGAACAGCAAAGGGAATCCCCAGCCGTTAGTCTTCCTCTTCCCCGATGAAATCTGTCTCGGCCTGGGGGAGCACGTCGCTGTTGCGGGCCACCCATACATAGAGAGTCGGTAACAGAAAGATGCCCAGGATCAGGGCGGCGACCAGGCCACCGACGATAACGATGGCGAAGGGCCGCTGAGAATCCGAACCGATGCCGCGCGATAACGCCGCGGGCAACAGGCCTACGCTCGCGACCAGCATGGTCATCATGATGGGGCGGAGCCTCTGGACAGACCCGTTAATTGCGGCGTTCTCGATTGCCTCGCCGCGCGCGCGAAGCTGATTGATGTACTCGAGCATGATGACGCCCGTCTGCACGGAAACGCCGAAGAGCGCCAGAAATCCGACTCCTGAAGAAACACTGAAGTGCGTGCCGGTGAACAGTAGCGCGAGCAGGCCGCCGATCGGCGCCATGGCGACGTTGGCTAGAATCAGCAAAATCCACTTGAACGAACTGAACATGGTGTAGAGGATCATGCAAATGACCAGAATGGTGAGCGGCAGCACGATCATCAGCCGCCTTTGCGATCTTTTCTGGCTTTCGTACTCGCCCGCCCAATCGATGTGATAGCCCTCGGGAAGTTTGACCTGCTGATTGACCTTGCGCATGGCCTCCTCGACCGTGCTTCCGAGGTCGCGCACGGGCACGCTGTACTTGATGGCGACGTAACGGGAATTGCCTTCGCGATAGATCTCGGACGCGCCGTCGAGCACCTGCACTTTGCAGAGTTGCGCGAGCGAAACGCGCTCTCCGGAAGGCGCCAGCAGGCGGATCCGCTCGATGTCCTCCTTGCTACTGCGGTAAGGCGCCTGATACCGCACCGCCACATCGTAGCGTTGCTCGCCTTGCAGAACCTGGCTCACGGCCTTGCCGCCCACCGCGGTCTCGATCGCGTCCTGTACGTCCGCCACGTTCATCCCGTAACGGGCCGCGCGCTCGCGTTCCACGACAAACTCCAGGTTCGGCTGGCCGATCACACGAAAGAGGCCGAGGTCGGCGATGCCCGGGACCGTTCGCATTACGCCGACAATCTGTTCTCCCTTGGCTTCGAGCGTCTTGAGATCATCACCGTAAATCTTGATGGCCAGCTGCCCTTTTACGCCGCTCACCGCTTCCTCCATGTTGTCGGCGATAGGCTGGGAGAAATTCCACAAAGCGCCGGGGATCTTTTCCAACTCGCGATCCATGGCTGCCACGAGCTGCTCTTTGTTCTGGTTGAATACCGGGCGCCACTGGTTCTTGGGCTTGAGGTCGACGAAGTATTCCGTATTGAAGAAGCCGGTGGTGTCGGTGCCGTCGTCCGGACGTCCAATCTGGCTGACGACTTGCTTCACCTCGGGAAAGGACGCCAGAATCAGGCGCGCCTGGTTCATGACGCGCGAGCCTTCAGTGGGTCCGGTGCTCGGCGCCAGGGTGGCGCGAGCCCAGATGGCGCCCTCATCGAGATGCGGAAGGAATTCGGAGCCGATCATGCCGCTCATCGTGAGATAGACAGAGAGAGCCAGGGTAGCGGCTGCTATGCCGATCGTCACCCAACGAACTTCGATGGCCCGCTGCAAGGCCTTTCGGTACGCCCGGGTAATCGCGATCATCACCGGATTGTGCCACTCGCGAACGTGGCTGCCAAACAGAAAGCTCGAAAGCACGGGCGCCATGAGCATCGAAAAGATGAGAGAGCCCAGAAGCGCGAAGGATACAGTCCACGCCATGGGCTTGAACAGCCGGCCTTCCACGCGCTGCAGCGTGAAGATGGGCACGTAAGCCGTGATGATGATGGCAATCGCGTAAAACACCGGCCGCTGCACTTCGTGGGCGGCCTCGCGGATGGGGCCCAGGGGCGAAGCCGGCTCCCGGTCCCGGCCCAGGTAGCGAACGATGTTCTCGACCATGACCACCGCCCCTTCCACCACCATGCCGAAATCCAGCGCGCCGAGCGAAAGCAGATTCGCCGGAATCCTGTTCAACTGGAGGCAGATCGATGCGAACAACAGCGAGAACGGGATGGTCAGTGCGACGATGAAAGCGCCGCGGGCATTCCCAAGAAATAAGAACAGGATCAGGGCGACCAGAATGATGCCTTCGGTCAGGTTGTGGAGCACCGTGTGGGTGGTGAAGTGGACGAGGTCGCTACGGTCGAGAAACGGAACGATCCTGACGCCGGGAGGCAGGATGCGTTCATTGAGCTCCTTGACTTTGTCGTGGATGGCCGCCAGGGTCGAGTCGGAATCGGCGGTTTTACGCAATAGCACGATGCCTTCGATCACGTCGTCGCTGTCGATGACATGGCCGTCGGCGCGATGAATGGCCTTGCCGATCCGGCCGAGACGAATCCTGGGTCCCTGCAAGACGGCGGCTATGTCCTTGATGCGGATGGGGGTGCCATTTTGCGTCTTGATGACCGTCTGCTCGATATCCCCGGTGTTTTTATATAACCCGACGGCGCGCACGTTAATCTGCTGAAGTCCGGCCTCGACGAAGCTGCCCCCGGCGTTCACGTTGTTGCTGGCTAACTGCTGTTCGACCTGACCGATACTGAGCCCGTAGGAGACGAGCTTGTCCGGGTCTACGCGCACTTGATACTCACGCGTGATTCCGCCGAAGCTCACCACGTCCACAACGTTGGGGACTGATTTGAACTGCTTCTCGAGAACCCAGTCCTCGAGGGACTTCAATTCCATTAAGTCGTACTTCGGGTTCGTGGTCTTCAGCGTGTACCAGTAAATCTGGCCGACGGGGCTGTAGTCGGTTCCAATTTGCGGCTGGAGGCCATTCGGCAGCGTGACCTGCGCCAGCCGCTCCAGCACTTTTTGCCGGTTCCAATCGTTCTCGGACTGGTCGTCGAAAATGAGCATCAGGCTGGAGAGCCCGAACAGCGACGTAGAGCGCAGATGATCCAGGTGCGGAAGCCCGTTCATCACGATCTCGATGGGAATGGTAACCTGCTGCTCGACTTCTTCGGCCGCGCGGCCCGGCCATTGCGTAATGATCTGAACGTAGTTATTGGCGACGTCCGGATAAGCTTCCACGGGCAGACTATGGAACGAGATCGCGCCCCAAATCAGCAACAGCAACCCGACCGCCAGCACAAGAACGCGGTTGTTGAGCGCGTAATCGACGACGGCGCGAATCATTGCTCCACCGTGTTCTGCAACACGAGCGCGTTGGACACCACCTTCTGGCCCGGCTGGATACCGGACACGATTTCCTGCATGTGTTGGGGAAGCATGGCGCCTGCAGTCACTTCCACCCGGCGGAACTTGCTTGCACCCACAGGCACGTACATCCAATCGCGGTCATGCAAGTGCAAGACGGCGTCCGCGGGAACAGCAGCGCGCATTTCCTTCCGTTGCCCCTGGAACGTGGCGGTGACAAACATTCCAACGCGCATGAGCCCGGGGTTCTGCAACTCCAGCCGAACCTTGGCCGCGCGGATAGTAGGATCGAGGACCGGGCCAATGTTACTGACCCGGCCCCGGAAGAGCTTTCCCGGATAGGCATTGAGGCGGACCTCGGCGAATTCTCCGAGGCGGACACTAGGCAGATCGTTTTCGTATACGTCGCATAGCACCCAGACGCGGGAAAGATCGGCGATGGTGAAAAGGTTGGGCGAGTTGTCGAGGGTCTTGACCCCGGCCGCCGCAGTGACATTCTGCTCGGTGATCACACCCGAAACCGGCGCATGAATATCGACGAGCGAGCTGGGATTCTTGACGTCCGCGCCCAGCACTCTGAGGTGTTCCGCGGCCGTCTCGACATCGACAGTGGCTTTGTTCGCGGCGTCCTGGGCGACTTCAACGTCTTTCTGCGCGATCGCGCCCTTGGACAGCAGGAGAGTGGCTCGATCGAGCTGCGCCTTGGCCAGGGTCTGGTCCGCGACAGCCTTCCGATAATCGGAAAACGCCCCGGAAATATCCGCGCTCAGCACCCGCAGCAGAAGCTGTCCCTTGGTGACGGTGTCGCCGAGCCGGGCGTGGATCTCCGCGACCCGGCCGGAAGCGAGCGAAACCACGGGAACCGTGCGCGAGACGTCGGGATTCACAACGCCGGTCACGTTCAGTTCGGGCGCGGAGCGGTGCTCAACCGCCGCCGTCAGTGGAAACTGCTCGGGGTGCGCCACTTTGACGACGTTGGCATCCGCCTCCTGTTCGACGACCGTGGGCGGCGGCGCGCCTGCCGCCGGATCCGTATCGCCTTTTGCGCCGCAGCCTGCCTGCAGAATGCATGACGCAAGGACAAGCGTCGCTTCGAAGAATATTTTGCGGTTCATTGGATAACCTCGCGACCGACTGCGAGATTCAGTTGACTCGCGGCGGTCAGGTAAGAACCCACCAGGTTCAGGTAATTCAGCTGCACGGCGCGGTAGTCGTTCTCCGTGTTTAGAAAGTCGAGCAATGACGCTCCGCCGTGCTGATAGGCGAAGGCTTCGGTATCGCGGACTCTAACGGCTCGATCGAGATAGCTGGCCTTGTACGAACGCAGCAGGATCAGGTTGCTGTTCAACGTCGCAAAGGCGGAATCCACATCGCTGAAAACCTGCGCCTGTGTTGCATTGCGGAGTTTCTCATTGCGCCCGATATCGAGCTGGGTGCGCAGCTTCTCGCCCTGATTGTGATCGAAGATGCGCAGCGGAATGGTGACGCTGACGCCAAAGTAGACCGGAATCGGAGGATTGCGCGCGAAATCCATGCCGAAGGTGGGATCGGTGGATCCGTTAGCGACCGCCAGACGGTGGTCGGTCTCTGCCTTATCGACAGCCTGCAGAGCGGCCTTCAGGTCCGGCCTGGTCTCGAGCGCCATCCGGCGAAACTCGTCCAGAGGCAGAATTCGTTCGGTGAAATCAAACGGTCCGGTCACGTCGAACTGTTCGACCGCAGTGCGATCGTTGACCAGCGTCAGGAGCTGGATCTTGGCAGTGCGCAGATTGACTTCGGCGGTCTGGACGTCGGTTTCGAACTGCACGCGCTGCAGTTCCAGGCGATCCAGATCGATCTGCGCGATGTCGCCGGCAGAGTAGCGGTCGCGGCTGACCGAGAGTACCCGGTCCCAATAAGACAAATTCGTTTTGGCGAGGGCCAGCACAGCCTTGGCCTGGAGCGTTTGCACGAAGGCGTTCCGCAGATTGAACAGAAGAGTTCTTTCCAGATCCGCCTGGCTGGAGATGGCGATATCGGTGGCCTTCTCAGCGCTCTCACGCCGTAGTTCGCGCTTGTTCTGCCGCTCATGCAGATAGCTTGCGGACACAAATGGCAGAGCGCTGGCGAGCGGTTGATACGGATTGGGGGTGAAAGGATTGATTTGATCGATGGTGCCGGTTAGGTCCGGGTTGGGACGCAGATAGGCTGTAATCTCCTGGGCTTGTGACTCCCGGATGCCGATCTGTCCGGCCTGCAGCGCCGGATTCGATGAGGCAAACTTCTCGCGAATCTCCGGCCATGTATAGGCCTTCTGTGGAATCGCATTTTGGGCCCAGCAGGCTGACAACAGAGCTCCCAGGGACACACGCCACATCAGTCGCCGCATACTGCCTCACGTTGCCGGCCAACAGGCGCCGCGGCCCTAGCGACCGCGGGCGTCCGGAATGCCGGCACATAGGCGAGCCCGCGCCGCAACCTCGGTCGCATACTCTCTCCTAAAAAAATTCAAAAGTCTGTGGTTTTAGCGGGCGAGTGCGTTCTCGGGCGGACCCCGGCTGACGAAGGCAGGCAGTTGGCGCAGCACGCTTCGGGGCGTGCTGTAGGACACGAAACCAAAGAAGCAGAAGGCGACCAGCAGAGTGTAAAACGCCGTGATCTGCAAGTGCTCCAGGTTCTGGAGGGCCAGGTAGATGGCCGCATTACTGTCGGAATGGTCGGGAACCGGGTGGCCGAATCCGCTCCGGGTTTCCAGACCGGCGCTGACGTAACCGAAACTGATGACGTCGTCACTGGCGGAAACGCACGGGAACAGGGACACCGTCACCAGAAGGACGGAGGCCAGCCGCTGTGCTCTGGCGCGTGGGGTTGTGCAGCGACGGCGCTCGGACACAAGTACGGCAGCCATGGCGCCCACCGCCACGCAGAGCCAGATCAGATTGAGAACAGTAACCAACTTACTGGTATTATAGCCGTCCGCGCGCGATTGGTGGACAAAGCCTGAATTCCGGCCGCCAACCCGACTATGGCCGGCGCGGTATCAGGCTCAGACGTTCTTCCCGCTCGGCCCAGCTCAGGTATCGTGCCAGATCGGTGCGGTGGCGCCAGACGAACTTCCAGAACATGGCAAAGGTGATCTGATCGGCGTGGATTCCCGAGTATGTCTCGATGCGCCAGCGGAGGTAAGGGCTGCGCCACGGCCACAACCGGTACCCGCGGGCCAGGCGCCAGGCCACGCGCAGCATCATGACCCGCCGGATTTAGCGTTGGCCATCTCAGGGGTGGCGTAATAACCGGTGCGGGTGCGTGCTTGCGGGCGGTTGGGTCCGTTGACCACCACTTTGATCTGGCGGAACGAGCCATCGAGAGCCTGATTGGAAGGTGTGTAGGTGATGATGTACTGATTGCGAATGTCGTGGGCCACCTGGTGGGCGATGCGGTCCACATCGGCCAGTTCCTTGGGATAGTAGGCCTGGCCGCCGGTCGCTTCGGTGAGGGCATCCAACGCGCGTTTGGCGCGCTTGGCCTCACGGCGCTCTTCTTCGCTGAGCAGCCCGATGGCGTAGACGATCACTTCGGCCTGCTGCGCGTTCTTCACCAGGTTTTCCAGGCTGATCAGGCTGGCGTTGTCGTTGCCGTCGGTCACCACCAGAATGACCTTCTTGTCTTTCTTGGCCTTCTCCTTGATGTGGTCGATGGACAAGCGGATGGCGTCGCGCATGGCGGTGCCGCCGCGCGAGTCGATCTTACTCAGGGCCTGCTCTAATTTCGGGACCTGATTGGTGAAATCGCAATCGAGGTATGGATCCTCGTTGAAGTTGACGACGAACGCCTCATCATCGGGGTTGGAGGCCTTGACTAGCGCGACCGCGGCGGCGGCGACCTTCTGTCGCTTATCCCTCATGCTGCCGCTGTTGTCGATGATCAGGCCCATCGAGACCGGGATGTCCTCGCGCTTGAACAGCTTCACCTGCTGCGGGACGCCATTCTCGAAAACATGGAACGCGCTCTGCGGGAGCGTGGTGATCATGCGGCCGCTCTTATCGACCACGGTGGCGTGCAGAACCACCAACCGCGTATCGACGCGAAAAGTGGCGTCGTCCGGCCTCTGTGCCATCAGGGCGCCGGCGGCCGCTGCGAGTGCCGCGAATAAATGCGTTATGTGAGAAATATTCAACCCTTTGAATTTACTGCGTCGGAGCATAATAGCCAAGTCTCCAGGACGCACGCAAAGGAGGCAGGCCGCGCGGCTGCACGAGTTTGACCTGTACCTTGCGATACTTGCCGTCTCGCTCCAGATTGGTGGGTGTGTATCCGAGAACGTACTGATTGCGCAACTCGACGCCGATCTTGGCCGCTACGTCCGGCAGTTCGTTGAGATTATCCACGGCAAAATGCCGCCCTCCCGTCTGTTCGGCGATCTCGCTCAGCAAACTGGGGCCCGACATCTCCTCGGGAGTGCGCCCCCGGCTGGCCATCGGCTCGTAAATGCCAATGGCATAGATTTGGACGTCGGCTTCGCGCACCCGGTTCTTGATTTCGCTTTCGGTGTACCGGCTGCTGTTGTCGCCCCCATCGGAGATGATGAGCAGAGCTTTGCGCGGCTTCTGGCCTTTCTTCATGGTGTTGAGCGCCAGGTAAACGGCGTCGAGAAGCGCCGTGCGCCCCTTGGACTGGGTGAAGGTAAGGCGGTTCTGGATCTCTTCGAGACGGGAGGTAAAGCCCACCACCAGCTCCGGACGGTCGTTGAACTCGACCAGGAAGAACTCGTCCTCGGGATTGGCGGTCTTGAAGAACTGCGCGGCGGCCTGGCGCGACTTGTCGAGTTTGGTTCCCATGCTGCCGCTGACGTCGAACACCAGGCCGACCGACAGCGGAGCGTCTTCACTGGCGAAGTGGGTCACTTTCTGCTCGCTCTTGTCCTCAAAGAGGCGAAAATTCTCGCGATCGAGGCCCGTGACGAAGCGGTTGAGCGGATCGGTGACCGTAACCGGGATCAGCACCAGCGTGCTCTGAATCCGGATATCGCCCCGCGGCACGGCGGGAACGTCGCCGGCACGCTTGGCCCGAGGCGTGATTTCCACCTTGGGATCCTCGCGCACGGGGGGTTTGTCCGCGCCCGAACTGACTGGTGGGGAGGCGCAAAGAAGAAGGGAAATGGCGACGAAAACGCTGTAAAACCGGAGCCGGCGGGTCATTTTTCCCGACCTCTGCTGACCAGTCTATCACACGACTTTTGTGGTATGATCCTCTGTGCCCCGTAAAATTCTGGGTGTGATCCCAGCTCGGTACGCTTCTTCCCGTTTTCCTGGCAAAGCCCTCGTCCGAATCGGCAACAAATCGATGTTGCAACACGTCTACGAGCGCGTTTCGCTCGCCCGTTATTTAACTAGTGTAATCATCGCGACAGACGACGAGCGTATCTGTGAAGAAGCCCGGCGCATCGGGGCCCCCGTCCGCATGACGCGGCCGGACCATCTTTCGGGGACTGACCGCGTGGCCGAGGTGGCATCGACGGATTCGGCGGAGTGGGTCGTGAACGTGCAGGGCGATGAGCCGCTGATCGATCCGGGCGCGATCGACGCCGCCATCCTGCCGCTGCTCGACGAGCCGTCGATACCGATGGGGACGCTCAAGAAGCGGATTGAAGATCCGCGTGAGATCGGCGATCCGAACGTGGTGAAAGTGGTGACGGACCGGGTAGGGAATGCCATCTATTTCTCGCGTTCGACTATTCCGAACGTGCGGGACGGGGCAAAAGGCAAGAGTGGCGGGGAAGTGGTCCATTACAAGCACATTGGCCTGTATATTTACCGGCGGGATTTCCTGCTGCGATATCCGGAGTTACCGGTGGGGCCGCTCGAAATGGCCGAACGGCTGGAGCAGTTGCGGGCGCTGGAGAACGGGCACCAGATACGGGTGGTCGAAACGGAGTACGAATCCGTAGGCGTGGATACACCCGAGGATCTGGAGAAGGTCAACCAGCTCTTTGAAGCATCGCTGGCGGGGGTGATTCAGAATGGCTAAGTATATTTTCGTGACGGGCGGCGTGGTTTCGTCCCTGGGGAAGGGGATTGCCGCGTCGTCGATCGGATGTCTGCTGGAGAGCCGGGGGCTGCGCGTCAGCCTGCAGAAGTTCGATCCTTACCTCAACGTGGATCCGGGCACGCTCAGCCCGTTTCAGCACGGCGAGGTCTTCGTCACCGACGACGGCGCGGAGACCGATCTGGACCTGGGCCACTATGAGCGCTTCACGCACTCGCGCTTGACTCAGGCCAACAACGTCACCTCCGGCCGTATCTACGAACAGATCATCCAGCGCGAGCGGCGCGGCGATTACCTGGGCAAGACGGTGCAGGTGATTCCGCACGTGACCAACGAAATCAAGGCGGCCATCAAGCGCATTTCGGCGGATGTGGACGTGGTGATTGTCGAGATCGGAGGCACGGTGGGCGACATCGAATCGCTGCCGTTCCTCGAAGCGATCCGGCAGATGCGCCATGAGCTGGGGCGCGAGAACGCCATTTTTGTGCATGTGACGCTGGTGCCGTGGATCGCCGCCGCCCAGGAGCTCAAGACAAAACCTACGCAGCACAGCGTCAAAGAACTGCGCGCCATCGGTATCCAGCCCGACATGCTGCTGTGCCGGTCGGAGCGGTTCCTTCCCAAGGACGTGAAGGAAAAGATCGCGCTGTTCTGCGACGTGGAGGCGCAGGCCGTCATTACGGCGCGCGATGTGAAGTCGGTCTACGAAGTGCCGCTGGTCTTCGCGGGCGAGGGAGTGGACGAATTCCTCCTGGAGCGGCTCAAGCTCGACGCCGCGCCGCGCCAGCTATCGCACTGGAGCGAGATGCTCGACCGCATGCAGAATCCGGTGGACGAGGTTTCCATCGGCCTGGTGGGGAAGTACGTCGAGTACGAGGATTCTTATAAAAGTCTGAAGGAAGCGCTGCTGCACGGCGGCCTGGCGCACCGATTGAAGGTAAATATCCACTGGATCGAGGCGGAAGGCGTAACGCCGGCCAATGCCGAGAGCACGCTCGAAGGTTACGACGGCATTCTCGTGCCGGGCGGGTTCGGCAAGCGCGGCATCGAGGGCATGATCCACGCGATCCGCTTCGCGCGCGAGCGCAAAGTCCCGTATTTCGGGATCTGCCTGGGCATGCAGACCATGGTGATCGAATACGCGCGCAACGTGTGCGGGCTGGAGCGCGCGGACTCGACCGAATTCGACCCGGCCACGCCGCACCGCGTGATTTTCAAGTTGCGCGAGCTGAAGGGCGTGGACGAACTGGGCGGCACCATGCGGCTGGGCGCGTGGCCTTGCGTGCTGGCCGAAGGCAGCTTTGCGCAGCGCGCGTACGGCGTGCGCGAGATCAGCGAGCGGCACCGCCACCGCTACGAATTCAACCGCGAGTACGAAGACACGCTGAAGGCCGGCGGCCTCAAAATCACGGGTGAAACGCCGGATCAGACCTACGTCGAGATCTGCGAGATCGCGGACCACCCATGGTACCTGGGCTGCCAGTTTCATCCCGAGTTCAAATCGAAACCCATGGAGCCGCACCCGCTGTTCCGGTCCTTCATCGGAGCGTCCCATGAGCACCGGCACAAGCGGCTCTCGACGCGGCGCAGCGGCGCGTTCGAGGAAGTCCGGGAGTATTCGCGCCGCGATTGATCTTGGTGCCCAATCCAAAGCCTATAGAGCTGACCAACCCTCGGGGGGAACGCCTCCTGTTCGGAGGTGGCGCGCCGATCGCCTTGATTGCCGGGCCGTGCGTGATCGAAAGCGAAGAGCACGTTCATTTCATGGCGAAGGCCATCCGCGAGATCGCCGGGCCGTTTGTCTTTAAGGCTTCCTTCGACAAGGCCAATCGCACCAGCCTCTCCGGGTTGCGCGGCCCTGGCCTCAAAGAGGGACTGAGAATACTTGGGGGCCTGAAAGCCGCAGGGCACAGTATCCTCACCGACATCCACGAACCCGCGCAGGCCGCGGCCGCGGCCGAAGTTGCCGATATTCTGCAGATCCCGGCGTTCCTCTGCCGGCAAACGGATCTGCTGGTGGAAGCGGGCCGCACCGGGCGCATCGTGAACATCAAGAAAGGGCAGTTTGTGGCGCCGCACGATATCCGGCACGCCGCCGAGAAGGTTGCCTCGACAGGCAACGGTAGCGTTCTGCTCACCGAACGCGGATCATCATTCGGCTACAACAACCTGGTGGTCGATATGCGGGGGCTCAAGATCATGCGAGAAGCGGGATGGCCGGTGGTGTTCGACGCCACGCACAGCGTGCAGCTTCCCAGTAGCGCGGGCGGCGCATCGGGCGGCCAGCCGGAGTTCATCGAGCCGCTGGCGCGCGCCGCAGTGGCGGTGGGCATCGACGGCGTTTTCGCGGAAGTACACGACCGGCCGGAAGAGGCGCTCTCCGACGGCCCAAACGCCCTGCGCCTGGACCTTCTGGCGGCCTTCTGGCAGCGGCTGAAGGCCCTGGATGCCGTGGTGAAGAACCCAGGTTATCTGCACGCGTAGGCGTGGCCGGCCGTCATACAATTGATGGGAGAGGCTTGTGTGAACAGGAAATTGAACCGGAGAAGATTTGGCTTTTCGCTCATCGAACTGCTGATCGTTATCACCAT
>Ga0075436_100000932_pt1 | contig 19509 bp, 20 predicted proteins | sample RhiMethybrSRZTD5_FD_75303 | JGI IMG/M metagenome (GOLD analysis project Ga0075436, IMG submission 75303) | Populus rhizosphere microbial communities from Tennessee, USA - Rhizosphere MetaG P. TD hybrid SRZTD5 | ecosystem: Host-associated > Plants > Roots > Rhizosphere > Soil | place: USA...
TACTTACGGGGCAATCCCCGAGCCGCGCCGGATGGTAGCGGGTGTGTTGAAGCGCATTCACGACGGAGCCGACAAAATCGCCATAGGTCGCGCGCATTAATTCGAGTGACTCGGGCGCCACTCTGCCTTCCGAGTCGACAGTGAATGCGATGGCGACGCTGTCTCCGACGCCGGCGAGACGAGCCGTGAAGGGATATCGCGGCTGGACACCAGTGGCGGGCATCGATGCGTACCGAAACGGCAGACTGTAATGAGGAACCTTGGCGCGGAATATCCGCCGCGTTTCCGGAACGGTGTCAGGGTCCGGATCCGCCTCCAGCCGAACGATCAATGCCATGGTATCAGCGTCCATCGACGGACCGAGCCCCTCACGACTCATTACCTCGAGAGCGCTGCGGACGCTGTCCGCGAGATCGGGCGTGAGCGTGGCGTCGACGACCTCGATGTCCGATAGCTTGCCATCGTAGTGCGCTGTCAGATACGCGACGGCGCTAAGGTCGAGATAGCCGCCGACGCACCGCGCGCCGATCGAATCGCACGGCGTCGCTCCCATCACCACGCTCAGTGGAAGCTTCGACGGCACCCGAAACCGACGGCGAAACTCCTGGGCGAAGAAGTCCTCAAAATCGCGCTGGAGCTTCTCCGCAGTGTCCTGAGGAGCGACGCTCAGCTTGACGACGCTCATGATCGAATCAGTCGCGTGCAGAGTATCCAGGCAGCCGATGGTCGGCTTCGCGGATGCTGCTTTCCTGCCGGACGTAGAAGTGCTCGCGCACCCAACGCTCAGGGCGCAGGCCACGGCAAGAATTTTGTATCCGCTATGCACTCGCTCGAACGTTCCGGCGAGTGTGAAGATCAAAAGCCGAGGTAGGCTCGGACGCGCGGCTCCATCTTCTCGGGCGTCCAGAAGGGCATCCACACCAGATTCACTTCAACCTTCTCGACGCCAGGCAGGGTCATCACTTCCTTCTCGGCGTTGGTCATCAGCTCCGGTCCGGATGGGCAGGCTGGTGAGGTCAGAGTCATATCGACTTTAACCGTGGTGCCGTCGACGGCAATGTTGTACACGAGCCCCAGATCCATGATGTTCAGTTGCAGATCGGGATCCTTCACGCGCCGTAGGGCGAGCTTGACCTGATCTTCGCTGACGACGCCGGAAGTCGCCGGAGCCGCTTCGGTGGGGGTGGGGGTCGATTCGTCTGACATCGCGGGATTATGGATGGGGGATGCGGGATGCGATAACCACCCAGCCTAACCGAAGTATTGCGCAATGACAGGCCCACATACAAGTAAGGGCGCCCACTGAGGCGCCCCGGTGCTTGAAGTCTCGCGCTGATCCTGGGGATCGCGCGCGAAATTTACCTCTTCTTGCTGCTCTTCTTTTTCGTCGAGCTCGACTTCTTTACAGAGCTGCGGCTGCGGGAAGTAGCACTGGCGATCGTGTGATGCCTGGACGAAGAGTGCCGGCGTCTCGAAGCTCGCGGCGGCGGTGGATTCCAACCCACTTCGCGATCGGCGCGGAAGCCGCGCGAGGCTGCCACTTTCGGTCCGTCGACTACCGACAGCACTGCGGCGTCGGAAAGGTCGGCACGGACGTCTGAGATAACCTTGGCTGGACGCAGCGCACGGGCGGCGTGGACACGGTTCGTCAGCAGAATCACGAACATCTCGCGTTCCGGGTCGATCCACATCGACGTGCCAGTGAAGCCGGTGTGGCCGTAAGCGGTGGGGCCCAGATACCGGCCGGATCCGTAATCGCCCTCGGCGGTGTCCCAGCCGAGTGCACGGTGACCGAAGGCGCGGGTCGTGAACAATTCGACTGTCGGCTTGCTGATGATCTGGACGCCGTTGTACTCACCGCCGTTCAGCATCATTTGCGCAAAGACCGAGAGATCGGCCGCCGTGCTGAATAGACCGGCATGACCTGCGACTCCACCCAGCGCGTAAGCGTTCTCGTCATGAACCTCTCCGCGCAGCGGGTAACCGCGAGGTGGGGTTACTTCGGTCGGCGCGATGCGGTACTTAAGCGAATCCGCGGGGCGATACATCGTCTCGTTCATGCCCAGCGGCTCAAACACGCGGCGGGTCAGGAACTTGTCGAGGGGCTCTCCTGCGACGACTTCGACCAGCATGCCGAGGACATCAGCGCCAAGGTCGGAGTAGATGTACTGCATGCCTGGACGACCCTCGAGCGGGGTGTTCAGGACCAGGGCGCGGGCCTCGAGCGGGGTCTGGGCAATCCGCCATATGTCGCGTCCAGCCGGCAAACCTGATGTATGCGTGAGCAGCATACGGATGGTGACTTTGTCCTTGTCGCCCCCGCCAAAGGTGGGGATATAGTTCACGACTGGGTCGTCCAGACCGATCTTTTTCTCGTCAAAGAGAATCATGATCGCGGTGGTGGTACCGACGACTTTGCTTAGAGACGCGATGTCGTAAATGGTGTGCTGGGCGTCGACGGGGGTGCTGCTTTCACTCCAGGAAAGCTTGCCGAACCCCTTTTCGTAGACTGCTGCGCCGTTCCTTCCCACAACTACTGCCGCGCCGGGGTAACCGCCCGCCTTGATTCCCCGCTGGATGACGCGCTCGATGGCGGCCAAGCGGGTGCTGGACATACCGACGTCGGTGGGCGCCTTGATGGGCAGACCATCGCCAGCACGTGTGAGTGTCAGAGCGGTTAGAATAACTCGAAGCAACGCTAACTCCTTGAACTACACTTATTTATACTGACCGTACTCAGCAAGGTTCCTACCCGGCCGGATCGTGTCCTTGCAACTGTACGTAAAGGCGAGACGTACGGTTGCAAACGATTCCGGAATCGGAAAGTCACCGGATTTCTCGAGGAAACTTCAACTCCATCTGATGTGACTAACCTAGAGTCCGAGATGCCAATCGATCAGCTTGACCTCAAGCGCGCAATCAACGGCGATGAGAGGGCTATGCAGCGACTCTGGTCGCAGCACGCGCCCCACATTGACGCCGTCGTTCGCAGGCTGTGTGGTGATCCCGAGCTGGCCGCCGACATCTCTCAGGAGGTCTGGATGCAGATCTTCAGAGCTCTCCCCAGCTATCGCGGCGACTCGCAGTTCGGAACGTGGGCTCACCGCATCGCTGTGAACCGCACTCTGAACGCTCTACGCAAGATAAGGCGCATTGCGAAATTGGAAACAGACATCGAGGACGACTCCGCGATGACTGAGATGGATTCGGACCGGAAGTTCGTCGCCGAATCGATAGAGCAGGCGATGAACAAGCTGTCGCCGGGTGCCAGGGCTGTGTTTGTCCTTCATGACATCGAAGGCTACACCCACGGGGAGATCGGAGAGGAGCTCGGAATCACTCCGGGCGGATCGAAATCACAACTGTTCAAGGCGCGCGCGCGGCTACGGACGCTGCTGGCGCACCTCGTAGACGATTCACCAACGACGAGAGTAGGAAGAAAGGGGAATGGACATGTCGCATCTGTCTGAAGAACAACTCGATCAGATCATCGCCGCGGAGAAAGAGCGACCGCAGGAACCGCTGAACGAATGGCGGACCATCGCTGCACGGGCGCGAGAGGAAGGTCTGATCCATGATTCGCGCGAGTGGCGAGGATCACTCGGCCAGCAGTGGCTACAGGCGGCAGCCGCAGTGCTACTGCTCGTCGGAGGCATCGCGATCGGCCGCAGCACTCTGGGACTCCCGATGGCGACCCAACCGGGGGCGACAACAGCTTCTGCGATTCAGCCAACGGTCACCCCGGCCACCAACTCCGCCACGGACAATTCCTCGGCATCAAGCGCCAGCTTCGCATCGGTCGACCAGGCGTCGGCTGCACTCGATAAAGCAGTTCAGGAATACACCCGCGCCTCTCAGTACATCGCCGCGAACAATCTGGCGGAGCAGACGCGCGACAGCGCAGCCATCTACAGGGCGCGCGCCGAAGCACTCGATCAAATTGCGAATGCGGCCAGAAGCGCGCTGGCAACCGCTCCTCACGACCCAGTCGTTAATCAGTATTTCCTCGCCACGATGGGTGCGCGTGCTGCAACTCGGCAGATCGTTTCTACTGCCGGCCTGAGGGGGTTCTAGTCTGATGCGTCAAGGAAGGCAGATTCTGGAATCCAGAAAATCGATCGCTGCGGCGGCCCTGGTGGCGTGTTGTTGCATACCGGCGGTTGTCCAAGCCCAGGAACCCGGCCGCACTATGGTCATCAAGGAACCGACTGGGTGGTTTGGCGTGCGGATCTCGGACACCGCGATGATGACCGATGAGGGCACGGCGTTCTTCGACGCGTACCCGGTTGTCACTCAAGTCGATCCAAACTCGCCAGCGTCAAAAGCCGGCGTCCAGGTCGGCGACGTGCTGTTGATGTTCAATAATCACGACATGCGTGGCGGCTCGATCGAGCTGGCGCAGTGGCTCAAGGTCGGCGCACCGTTCGTGCTCAAGATCCGGAGAAACGACCGGACTCGAGTGCTGACAGGAACGCTGGCGAAGCGGCCAGCAGATTGGGACGCGAAGATGGTCGTTGAGATGACCCAGCAAAACGGTGTCGGAAACCGGCTCGCTATGCGAAGTGGCTCGGTCAGCCGCGAACCGATGAACGGTATGATGAGCGTTCGAACCAGAGTTCCAACACCGGAGCCGCTGCCTGCCGTTCTCGCGCCCGCACTCGGCTTCGGTGCCGGCGGCACATACCCATTTGCCGGCGCGTCGTTTACGCAGCTGAATTCCGATTTGTGCGACGTGCTCGGCGTGAAGTCCGACGGTGTCTTCGTGACGAATGTCGTCGAAGGATCAGTGGCGAGGAACGCTGGATTGCGCGGCGGCGACATTATCCTCAGAGCCGACAACATGAAGGTGTCCAGTCCGATGGATCTGATTCAGGTAATCAGATACGCTGATGAAAAGGACCGGAGCGTCAATCTGGTGATCATGCGCAAGCATCAGCTGCAGTCGCTGACTCTGCGCTGGTAGGGCTTTAGTCCGGAAGCTTTCTCGCCTCCGGCACGAGCGAGGCGTGGATTGCAACAGCGGCGATCGCGCCACTCGCAGCAGCAGCGATGGCGATCTGAGGTCCACCGGCAACATCACCGGCTGCGTACACGTTCTTGACCGACGTATGATTGTGCTCGTCGATCACGAGCCGACCGATCTCGTCGCGTTTGCATCCCAGCTGAGTGCCGAGATCGTCTGACGGATATTGTCCGATCGCGAAGTAGAGGCGCTCGCAATCGAGTGACATACCGCCTTCGAGCTCCACCGCGCGGATTTCCTTTTGCTTTGACAGGACGCAGGTGATTGGTGCATCGAGCACCGGGATGTTGAGCGGCTTGAGCACATCAAGCAGCTTCTGCTCCATGTCAGGCGGCTCGCCGTTGGTGCAGATGACGATCTCGCGCGTCCAGGTCGTCAGCGCCAGTGCCATTCCCACCGCTTTGCGTCCGGCGCCGATGACCACCGTCTTCTTGCCGCGGGTCTCGTAGCCGTCGCAATCGGGACAGACATGGACGGTCTCACCGTAGCATTCATCGAGACCCGGAACGTCGGGCCAGACATCGCGAAGTCCGATCGACAGCAGGATGCGGCGCGCTTCGATTGTCTTTCCGCCGCGGAGGCAGATCGCGAACAGCTCGCCAGTCTCGTTCGTGGCGGTGTCGACGACTCCGGTCATGAAATCCGCACCGTACTTCTCGCCCTCGGCGCGGCCGAGTCTCCGCAGATCCGGCGAGCGAATTCCCTGATGACCGAGGTATCCGTTGATACCCCGCGTTTCCCAGTTACGGGGATCGCCGGAATCGATCACCACTACCTTATGTAGGTATCGCGCTAGCCAGAGTGCCGCTGACAATCCTGCCGGACCGCCGCCGACCACCGCGACTTCGTAATGCTCTGATGTCATGCGGGGGCCGCGTGCAAAATCGGAACCGGAGTTTCCGGAATTAGATTATCGGAATGAAGATCGCCGTACTCGACCCTGCCAGCGGCATCGCTGGAGACATGTTTATAGGTGCGCTCGTAGACAATGGTCTCGATCGCCTATGGCTTTCGCGACTGCCGGCGACCCTCGGACTCGATGGGGTCAACGTGCGCATCGCCGAGGTGCAGCGATCGGCGGTCAAGTGTGTGAAGGTAGACTTCGACATTCCGCCGCAGCCGCATGGGCGCGCGGTTTCGGAGATCCATCGACTGGTTGATGCCGTTTCGATTCCGGAAAAAGTTCGCGAGCGTGCGCATGCGGCGTTCGATGCGATCGCGACGATCGAGGCAGCAATACATGGAGTCGCTCCGGACGAATTGCATCTCCACGAAGTCGGCGCTGTCGATGCGATACTGGATGTCGTGGGTTCGCTGTGGGGCGTTGAGCTGCTCGGTATCGAGCGCGTGTACAACACACGGGTAGCGCTCGGCGATGGAACTGTGAAGACGGCGCATGGACTGCTGCCGGTGCCGGCGCCGGCGACGATTCGGTTGCTGGAGGGATTAAGTGTCAGCCATGGCCCGCCGGGATCCGGTGAACTGACGACACCAACCGGTGCAGCGCTGCTTCGCGTTCTTTCCAAGGGCGCGCCACCGCGCGAGTACACGGCGCGCAGCAGTGGGTATGGCGCAGGTACGCGGGATATTCCACACCAACTGAACGCGTTGCGCATCATCCTGGGTGACGCAGTGCTGGACCACGAGCATCATCATCACCACCATCATGAGCACGTGCACACCGAGCATTTGCACGTGCTCAGCGCGGACATCGACGATATGTCGCCCGAGGAGCTGGCTGGGGCGGCGGACGTGCTGCGCGCGAAGGGTGCGCTGGACGTGGTGCTACTGCACACGACGATGAAGAAGGGGAGGCCGGGAACGAGGGTGGAGGCTCTCGTTCAGGCCGATGATCTCTCCCGCATCGAGCAAACGATGTTCACACACTTCACGACGCTCGGCGTGAAGACCTTCGATGTTCTGAGAAGTGCGCTCGAACGCGAGTCGAAGACCGTGCGGTTGAACGGCCATGATATCCGCGTGAAGATCTCGACCTTGCCTGATGGAACCCGACGCGCCAAACCGGAGTTCGACGATTTGCGGCGAGTTGCAGAGGAGACTGCGCGTCCGATCTCGGAGCTGCGTGAGGAAGTGCTGAATTCGCTCTGGGACGCGGAGCCTTCGACGGCTGGTGAGTCACTTGGATCTTGAGCAGCGGCTGATCGACGCGGTTCGAGGGGCGGCGTCGGGCAGAATTGCTTACGTCTGCTACTCGGGCGGGATCGATTCGACAGTTGTGCTGGCCGGGTGTGTTCGCGCTGGCCTGCAGACGGTGGCCTTGCTGGGAGTGAGTCCATCACTGGCGGCTAGTGAGCGCTCGGAGGCGCACCGGATTGCCAGCGAGATCGGGGCAAAGGTCGAGGAAGTTGCGACCAACGAGATCGAATCGAGCGGATATCGCGCCAACGCCGGTGATCGCTGCTATTTCTGCAAGACGTCGCTGTACGAGACGGTGCAGCAGCTGGCGGCAACTCGTGGAGATTCCGAGGTGATGTTCGTCGGGACCCATCTCGATGACCTTGGTGAGCATCGTCCTGGTCTCCGCGCCGCGATGGAGCACGGCGTCGTCGCACCGCTGGTCGATGCCCGGTTTGGTAAGGAGGATGTGCGCGCGCTGGCTCGCGAGTGGCGCCTGTCCAACGCCGAAAAGCCAGCGGCGCCGTGTCTGGCGAGCAGAATACCAGTGGGCATCGAAGTGACGCCGGAGCGTTTGCATCAGATCGAGCAAGTAGAGGAGTTTCTGCGCGCGCACGACGTCTGGCCTGCGCGCGCCCGCTGGCACGAGAGTGTCGTACGCATCGAAGTGCCACCAGCTCTGTTCGAACGAGTGGTGACCGACCCGCTGCGCGAGGAGCTGCGACGCGCGTGTCGGATTGCCGGATTCAAATTCGTCGCGCTGGATCTCGGCGGATTGCAGAGCGGCAGCCTCTCTCTTCCTCTGGCCGCGACATGAAGCACGTTCGCTGGGACAAGGAGCGCGAGGCCCGCACCGGGGTTCCCGAAGTCGTGTATGGACCTGGAAAGACGGCGGCGCATCTCCGCGAGATCTTCGAGAATAATCCCGAGCTGCGTATCGCGTCGCGGTTGAGCGACGAACAGATGGGTGTGCTCGAGGAGTTCGCAACCATCCATCGTGAAGCGAGGATGGCTGTCCGCAATCCGCGCCCCAGGCGGGATATCCCTCCGGTGCCGGTGATCACCGCGGGAACGGCGGACATCCCCGTTGCCCTCGAGGCGTCGACCACGCTCGATGCGATGGGTGTGCCGACTTCCACACACTTCGATGTGGGAGTTGCCGGCATTCACCGGCTGCAGGCCATACTGCCTGAGCTCGCTGCGGCCCGTGTATGCATTGTCGCTGCCGGCATGGATGGCGCGCTGCCCGCCGTTGTCGCGGGATTGCTGCGCGCCCCGGTAATCGGCGTTCCTACGTCTGTCGGCACAGGCGTTGCCCAAGGTGGCGTCGTTGCCTTGAACACGATGCTGGCCAGCTGCAGTCCTGGCGTTGCCGTCGTGAACATTGATAACGGCTTTGGCGCAGCGTGTCTCGCACTCAAGATTCTGGGGACCGACAGTCCGGACTGATTTACCTCTCAAAGAAGCAGTGGTTGCCGACGACGTGGTAGCGCCGCCGGCCGCGCTCGGCCATCGCCAGATACTGATTGCGTTCAGCGGTCTGGTGCTGGCGATGTTGCTCGCCGCGCTCGATTCGACAATCGTGTCGACGGCGCTGCCTACAATCGTCAGCGAGCTTGGCGGGCTCGAGCATCTGGCGTGGGTCGTCACCGGCTATCTGCTCGCGCAGACGATCGTAACGCCGATCTACGGCAAGCTCGGCGATCTCTACGGCAGGAAGATCGTGCTACAGTCGGCGATCATTCTTTTCCTGATCGGATCGGCGCTGTGCGGACTCAGTCAGAACATGACCCAGCTGGTCATGTTCCGCGCGGTTCAGGGCCTGGGTGGCGGCGGACTGGTGGTCAGCACGCAAGCAGTCGTCGGCGACATCGTGCCGCCGCGAGAGCGCGGCCGGTACCAGGGAATCTTCGGCGCGGTCTTTGGTCTCTCGAGCATTGCCGGTCCGCTGCTCGGTGGATACTTCACGACGCACTGGTCGTGGCGATGGATCTTCTACATCAATCTGCCCGTCGGTATTGCCGCTCTGGTGGTACTGGCGTCGACGCTGCCTTCGCTCGCTCGTCGTGCATTCCGCGCCATCGATTACGCAGGTGCCGGATTGCTGGCCGTCGTGCTCAGCGCAATCACGGTGTTATCCGATCTTGGCGGAACGACGTATCCCTGGTCGTCGCCGTTTTCGATCGGGTTGATTCTCGTGTCGGTGCTGGCGCTCGTGTTCTTCACCCTCATCGAAAGCCGAGCCGCGGAGCCTGTGCTCCCACTCCGCCTGTTCCGGCAACGCACCTTCGTCGTCACGTCGGCGGTCGGACTCATCGTCGGTTTCGCCCTGTTCGGATCGGTGACCTACTTTCCGCTCTTCCTGCAGGTCGTGAAAGGTGCGACACCAACCGCTTCGGGCCTGCAGATGCTGCCGATGATGGCGGGAATGCTCGTCACCTCAATCGGCTCCGGACAGCTGATAAGCCGCTCGGGACGCTACAAAATCTTTCCGGTGCTCGGAACCGCCGTGATGACGGCCGGACTGTACTTTCTTTCGCGACTCAGCCCGGACAGCACGACCACCACCGCGTCGCTGCTGCTGCTCGTGCTTGGCGTAGGCCTGGGAATGGTAATGCAGGTACTGGTGATCGCCGTGCAGAACGCGGTCAACTATCAGGATCTCGGGGTCGCAACCTCCGGCGCGACGTTGTTTCGCCTAATTGGCGGCTCGCTTGGCACGGCGATACTCGGCGCCATCTTCGCGTCGCGCCTCGCGTCAAATCTCGCGAGACTGTTGCCAGCCGGCGGCGGAGGCGCGCACAACATCACGGTTCAAGCGGTCCTGCAGCTGCCGCCAGCCGCCAGGAGTGTCTACGCGGAAGCATTCACCGCATCGCTCGATTCGATGTTTTTCGTTGCAGCGGTCGTATGTGCGGTTGGATTCGTCCTGACGTGGGTGCTGCCCGAACGACCATTGCGCGCGACAGTCGCGGCGACAGCAGGTGATCTCGGCAACGAGGCGGCGGAGACATTCGCGCGTCCAGCTGACGAAGGTGCAGCTGCCAGAAGATTGTATGGCGCATTGTCGACACTGGCTGATCGAGATGTGCAGCGCGCCCATGTCGAAAAGATCATTCAGCGTGCTGGTGAGACATTGAGCCCGCTGGCAGCCTGGCTCCTGGTTCAGGTCGAAGAGCAACCCGCCGTGTCACCGCACGAGCTGGCGTCGAGTCGCGGCATCAGCGACCGCAGCGCACAGGGCGCGCTCGAGGAACTGCGACGTCGTGGGCTGTTGACGATTCCGCGCACTAACTCCAATCGACATTCCGAGCTTACGCCAACGGGCTGCCGAGTTCTCGAGCGGCTGGTGGATGCCAGGCGTGCGCATCTCGAAGAGCTCGCTGAAGAGTGGGACCCGTCCCACCATGACGACGCGACGCAGTACCTGCGTGATGCGGTACGCGACCTGGTGCCGGATGTGAGACAAGTCTCGGAGTAAGAAAAGACCGCCTGCGAGATGCAGGCGGTCCTTTTTTTTCTTCGACTCTGCCGCTAACCGCTAACCGCTAACCGCTAACCTACTTCGCCAAATCCCGAACCACTGAAGCAAGCGCGTTCACCTTGGCTGAATCGGCTGCCGTCCTGGCATCCTGATCCAGACTGTTCGCCAATTTGTTGAGCGCAGTCTTTCGACGCCCGCCTTTCGCCTTCTCGGCGCGATCGAGATCGCGAGCAATCGCCGTCGAACGATTGGCGGCGATGCCGTTGTTGCGCACAAGCTGATCGAGATATGCGCGCGCGACGACGAAGCTGGCCGGCCAGACGAACTTCGGCTGGTTCTGCGGGTTGAACACGTCGTAGTGAATCAGCTTCGCCGCGTCGATCTCGTTCTGCGAAAGCTGATCACTGGGCTTGAGATCGAGCACGTCGAGACCACGATCGATCTCCGAGGCGTAGAGGTGCCCGTTATACCAGTACGCCGACCAGTCCCCACCCAGTATCAGCTTGGTCGAATCCATCGGACCGCGATCGAAGAAAGCGATCTCCTTCGGGTGTACGGGATCGGTGAAATCAAAAACGGAAATGCCGCCCTGATACCACGCCTGCGCCATGATGTCGCGACCAGGAATTGGAATAAGCGAGCCATCGTGCGCGACACAGTTTTCCTGGTCGGTCTGAGCAACCGGGAGCTTGTAATATCCGGCGAGATTCAGGTTGTTGCCCGAGCGAGTGAAGATCGCGTCAGCGCCCCAGCGTGGACTGTCGGTTGCGCGACACCGAGGTGCCATGCCTCCGCCCCATTCGTCGCTGAACAATACCTTGGTGCCGTCGTTGTTGAAGGTCGCCGAATGCCAGTATGCGAAATTCGGATCCATCACTGCCGCGATGCGCTTCGGATTCGCGGGATCACTGATATCGAGGAGTATTCCGTTTCCGGAGCATGCGCCCGCGGCGATGTTGAGCGCGCTGAACACGGTGATGTCGTGGCACATGTTGGTCTGCGACGTCGTCTGGGTGCCGGGACCGTGCGTGCCGCCATTCCACAAGCCGAGGACCGGGTTGGCGGAGTCGGCGAAGATGCGCGGCGAGTTGACGATTCGAGCATTCTGCGGCGCAGCGAGCGGAACCCTGATGACGTCGATTCTGAACAGAGACGTCGTGGTGTCGGTGAGCGACGCGCCGCGATTGCAACCAGTCAGCTCCGATCCGGAGCGCACCGGACCTGTGCCCGAAACGTAGATGTACACGTTCGCGGCGTCCTTCGGGTCGAGGACGAGCGTGTGGGTGTGCGAACCGCGGCAGGTCTGAACGTCGGCGACCTGTTTTGGATGATCGAGGTCAGTGATGTCAAAGATTCTGATACCGCGAAACCGCTCGGTGCTCACGGTATCGGCGACTCCCCCACCGCCGCAGTCGAGCCGGCCACGGGTTTCTTCAACCGACATGAAGAGGAGATTCTTGTAGAGCGAGACATCGCCCTGGCCGCCCGGACACACCATCGACGTCCGCAACGTCGGACGCGCTGGATTGGAAATGTCCCACACCTGTAACCCGTTGAATCCGCCCTGGAAGACGTAGTTGCCGATGAACCCCAGGTCGCCATTGAGGAAGCCAAAGCTTCCGGGGTCCTTGGGGTCGGCGAAGTTCGGCAGCCTGTCGGCGTGACCGATCAATTCGAGATTGCGCGCGGCGATGGCGGCATCCTCGAGTCCCGGCTTGAGACCGATGCGCGGGTCATTGCTCGTCGCGATGACCTGGGTGCCCTGCGCGAACGCAGCGCCCGCGATCACGATCGTCAACGCGAGTGCCTTCAACAGATTCATTCGTGCTCCGTTCATGTGCATTCTCTCTTGTGGGTGGGCCAACTGTTAGCGAGTCGTCGAGCTTGGCTGCATGGCATTCAGCAACGCGCTCATGCGCGCAATTTCAGCGCGTTGATCGGTGTCTACTTCCGCAGCGAAGCGGAATACTTCCGGTTCCTGCCCTGAGCCGGTAGTGCCGAGAAGTCTGGCAACCATCGTCAGCGCGCCTTCGTGATGCTGGATCATGTCCTTCAGAAAAAGCGCCTCGAATTCTGCGCCGGTAGCCTTCGCGAGCGCGGTCATCTGCTGCGGCGTAAGCATGCCCGGCATGAGTGTATCTGACATCGCCATGCCCGGCATCTGCATCGCATGCCCCATCCCGTCAGCGTGCGACATGTCAGTCATCGGCACTTCCTGATTCCGATCGCGCAGCCACTGCTTCATGAGTGCGATCTCGTCCTGCTGCGAAACGCGGATTCGTTCGCCCAGCGCGCGGATGTCAGGCCGGGTCGTACGTGATGGAATCAGCGCGACCATCGCCAACGCCTGCGAGTGATGCCCGATCATCCCCTGCATGAAGCGCACGTCGGCCTGAGTATAAGCGGGGGTGGTTTGCGCGGAGGCAGCAACGCTTCCGCCGGCCATTGCTACGGCGGCGGGGATCAGAAGGGCAAGCGATTTCATGTCTCTGGTCCTGAACGTACGAGAACGCAAACTGGTTGCAAGCGCACGTGTAAGGTGGTTGTCAGTTTCCCCGATCCCGTTCCGCAATGCGCGCAATCGCCCAACGGGCGTGGTCGGACAACATCGCATCGTCGTGCTCGGCGAGCATGGCCAGCGTCTCAACATCCGCTGCGTAACCGGTATTTCCGAGGGCAATAGCCGCATTTCTCTTCAGTCCGCGCAGCTTGGCGCGCTTCATCGGAGATCGGCGGAAGGATGCGCGGAAGGAGTCATCCTCGAGTCTCAGAATATCGATCGCCAGCGCGCGTGCGTCCTTCGATTCGAGCGATTCGCGCGGCTTGAACGAATCCTCTCTCAGCTTCTGGGAGAATCGCTCGTTCCACGGGCAGACGTCCTGACAGATGTCGCAACCATAGACGAGGCCACCCACCTGCTCGCGCAGACCGATGGGAATCTCTCCCTTTGCCTCGATGGTGAGATAGGAAATGCATTTGGTCGCATCGAGCACCCGCTCACTTACAAAAGCGCCCGTTGGACAGGCGTCGAGACAGCGGGTGCAACGGCCGCAGCGGTCAGCCTCGAACGGCGCGTCCGCCGCCAGCGGAAAATCGACCACGAGCGAGCCGATGAAAAAGAACGATCCGAGGTTGGGACTGACCAGATTGGTGTTCTTTCCGAACCAGCCAAGTCCGGCGCGTCGCGCCAGATCGCGCTCGAGAATGGGTCCGGTGTCGACGTAGGCTTTTCCCGCAATTGACCGACCGATTTCCGACTCGAGCCAGCGATGAAGGTCGCGCAGCCGATCGGCCATCACATCGTGGTAGTCGTCGCCCCGCGCGTAGCGCGCGATGGGCCCGGACGGCTCGCGACCTCCATAATTCAGACCGACAACAATTGCGCTGACCGCTCCACCAAAAGGCAGCCGCGAGTCATGTCGTTTGTCAGCGCCCCGAGCCAGATACTCCATCTCGCCGGCGTAGCCTTCGGCAATCCACGCATCGAAGTTGCCTGCCGTTTCCATCGGGCCGAGCGTTGTGATCCCGACGAGGTCGAACCCCAATCCGTAAGCCTGCGCTTTGACCAGGTTTTCCAGCGCAACAAACTCGGCGACGGCGGTACTCATTCGTTCTTCACCGCCCAACGAGCATAACGCTCGATGTCAGTGACCGAGGGCACCGCGCTGTAGTCACCATAAGCGGTATACATGCGCCAGCGTAAATAATTGGAATCGGGAATCGGAAGGAACGGGAAATGGCGGTACCAGCTTCTTGATCTGAAACGCCAGGCGATCCGAATGAGATCACGTGCGAGCCGCGGATGGCGGATCGAACGAGCGGTTAATCGCAAGGCGAGTCGTAGCCACGGCATTCGCCTCCTAATATATAGAAGGAGCGATGCCGACCTCTCCCCGACTCATCGGACTCATTTCCGACACGCATGGCCTTGTTCGTCCAGCAGTGCATGAAGCCCTCAAAGGAGTCGAAATTATTTTACACGCGGGTGATGTCGGTGGCCCGGAGATCCTCGACGAGCTGAAGTTGATCGCGCCCGTGAGAGCAGTATTTGGCAATACTGATCCGCCAGGAATGCCCGGGCTGACGTCGACCATCGAAATCGAGATTGACGGCCTGCGAATTCACGTCAGTCACGGCAACGAAGTGGGTAGTCCAACCCCGGAGCGGCTCGCGGCGCGCTACGATAGTGATGTCGTGATCTATGGTCACTCACATCGTCAGCAGGTGACTCGGCTGGGTGAGCAGCTATTCGTTAATCCCGGTGCGGCCGGACCACGGCGGTTCAACCTGCCTGCCAGCGTTGGCGTTCTTAGAATCGAGGATGGTAAACCTGAGGTCAGCATCGTTGACATCGCTTGAGTTGATGACCGACGAAGTCCAGGTGTGGGTGGCTTCGCTCGCGGTCACCGACAAGCGCTACGGCGAGCTCGCCTCGTACATGCCCCCCGAAGAGATCGAGCACTCGACATCGCTGCATCCGATTGCCGCGCGACGTTATGTGGTAGCGCGCGGTATTCTCCGGAACCTGCTGTCGGGTTTCACGGGCACCGATGCAAAGAAACTCCGCTTCACCTATGGCGCATCTGGTAAGCCCGCGCTCGCCGAGCGTGACGACATCCAGTTCAACATCTCGCATTCCGCGGATCTCGGCCTGTTTGCTTTCGCTCCGGATCGACCTGTCGGTGTTGATGTCGAGAACGAGCGTCCGGTTCGCAGGCTGCTTGATGTCGCCCAGCGCTTCATGTCCGATGACGAGCTGCGCACTCTGGCAGAGACGCCCGAAGACCGACGAAACACCGAGTTCCTGCGCTCGTGGGTAGTTCGCGAAGCGCGGCTCAAGGCTGAAGGAAAGGGAGTGTGGTCGGGCAATGTGAATCAGTCGCCAAAACTCACCCACCGGCTGTTTGCGCCAAGGCCCGGCTACATCGCGGCGGTAGCGGCCCCTGACGCGGACTGGCGCTTGTACACCTGTGCAATGAAAGACTAAAGACAGGTACCGTTCGCCCTGCCTCTGCTGTTTCTCACGCGCCGTGCCCATACGATTACCGACCCTACTTTGCTTCTCGCCGGTCCTTTCTTCTTATTTGAGACCCCGAGCTGCGTGCAGTTCATCCCGTCTGCGGCCGGCTCCAACCTGAGTATGATCGACGAGGAGGTAGGATGAGAAAAGTCTCTGGTCTGTTGAGTGCCTTCGCTCTTGCGCTCGTAACCGCTAGCTGCGGTGGCAGTGATGCAACCGGCACCGGTGGTGGGGGAGGGGGCGGGGGAGGCGGCGGCGGTGGTGGTGGAACTTGTCCTGCTAACACGTTCTGCATGACGACCGCGAACAAATTCTCGCCGGCGGCACTCACTGTAGCCGTTGGAACCACGGTGATCTGGCAGAACGACACTGGTACGCTTCATAACGTTACCTGGGACGATGCGACTGCAAGAGCCGCGGCCCAACAGGGCGATGGCACCGGCAACATCGACCAGTTCAGTACCGGGACGCACACCAGAAAATTCAACACGGCTGGCACCTACGGCTTTCAGTGTACGATTCACCCCGGCATGACGGGCACACTCACCGTCCAGTAGCCTAAAAAAAAGACACTCCGTCGAGATTACCTGGAATCGCAATGCCGAGCGCAGCCAATGCGCTCGGCATTGTGTCTACAGTCCGCCGCGGAGGCAGTTTCGGTCGGTGATTAATCAGCAACGGCACCAGCATGTGCTCGCGGTGCAGCGCTCCGTGAGAAGAAACGTGCGGAATGGGCTCATACCTCGCGCGAAAATCCCAGTCGCGCGCCGCCGAGAGAATGATGTCGCCGCTCCGCGCCGCCGTGACGAGATGCGCAATCTGGACAAGCGAGTCTGGATACTCCGTGCCCAAAGTCAGTTCGTGCGCCGCCGCGTCGTCAATCGAGTCGCGCGCACCAACGCATAGGGGATCGCCAGTTAGTGGCGTATACGTATAACGCGATTCCCGCCACGACAATGTCGCGTGGCCGCGCTCGCGACCGTGGACCTCACACGAATTCGGGGAAGTTGGCAGCATCAGCAGGTCGACTGATGGAAGGACGAGCAATCGATCGACGAGCGGCTGCCAGTGGTCACGGATTGCCGGCCACCACGTGCGAACCGTGCGCTCGAGATCGACATAGAGATGCGTCATCGCGTTGCCGCTCACCATCACCGCGATGTCGGCAGTGGGATTGAACGCCCAGGGATGGGCAAGCGTTCGATACCCCCAGTCATTCATCAATCCGACAAGATCTTCGTGCTGCCGCACCGGCGAGTGTCCGTGATCGCTGGCAACCCAGAGGTGCATCTTCTCCCATCTGCCTTCGCGCTCGGCGTCGTGCCGAATCTCCGCGACTGTGTCATTTACGATCGAGAGCGCGCTCGTGACGATGGAGTCATCGTGTCCGCGCGCGTGAGATGTCTTGTCGACACCCGTGAGCGCGACGAACGCGTATCGCGTGCGTTCTGTGCGCAGTCTGTGCGCGGCTCTTTCTCCAACCGCCCGGTCGATCGCCAGCCACCCGCGCACGTTACCCCGAAAGTGAGTTGCAGCGGCGCGAGCGATGAAGCGGGGGTTCTGACCCACACGATCGCGTCTGCGAAGTCCGCGCGTGATGACGCTGAGCGCGCCGAAGCTCGGTTTCGCCAGCTCGAAGATCGTCGGCGATGCCGCATCGATGTCGCGATCCACGAACCGCATGTCGATGCCGACGTAGCTGCGCGCAAATCCGGAGAGTCGTCCAATGCGACGCGTGCGGTCGAACCAGCGGAGTCCGGGCAAGCCGATGCTGCCCGGGTATCTTCCCATTAGAAACGGTGCGTAAGCCGGACCGGTGACGGAGGGGAATGCCGAGGTGATCGTCGACAGACTACCTTCGTTGCGTAGCGCTGCGAGTGCGGGCAAATCGCCGCGATCGATGGCTGCGGTCAGAACATCCGATCGCACCCCATCCGCTATGATGACAACTACCTGCGCGCCGTTGCCTGGCGGGCTTTGTGCAGTCGCACGCAACTTTACCTTTCCAATCGAAAGAGCAGACGCCCGCTTAAGCGGCGAGAAATGAAGAAGAGCAAAGATAAGCAAAGCCAACGCGACGCCGCGTCCACTGCCGGTGCCTCGCGATCGAGTAAAGCACGGACCGCTGGCGGCAAGAAGCTCACTCCCGAAGTGATGCGGTCCGCCGAGCGAAAGGCGCTGCAGGGATTCAAGGAGCGCACCGAGGAAGGCCATCTCAAAGCGGGTCGTACTCCTCCATCCCAGCAGGAGGGGCGGAGATCGGGCGCCACGCGCACTGTCGACGATTCCATTCGTGAAGCGCCGATGGCGGTTACTGAAGATCAGAAACTTCTTCAGCAACCAGGTCCGCGCATTGATTTCACGCGCACCGACCCGTGGCGAGTGCTGCGGATCATGGGCGAAGTCATCGAGGGATTCGACACGCTCGCTTCCGTCGACAAAGCGGTGACGATTTTCGGCTCGGCGCGAATCGGCCCGGACGATCCGCACTATGACGCGGCCGTGGAAACCGCGCGGCTGCTGGCTGAAGCCGGTTTCGCGATCATCACTGGTGCCGGACCCGGCATCATGGAAGCGGGCAACAAGGGCGCTCGGCTCGGCGGCGGCCGTTCGATCGGATGTAACATCGAGCTCCCGTTCGAGCAGGGCGCGAATCCCTACGTCGATACGCTCATCAACTTCAAGTACTTCTTCGTCCGCAAGACGATGTTCATCAAGTACTCGGTGGCGTTCGTCATTTTCCCGGGCGGATTCGGCACGCTCGACGAGCTGTTCGAGGCACTGACACTCATTCAAACCGGCAAGATCTACCGCTTCCCGGTGATTCTGTTCGGTCGCTATTACTGGGCGGGCCTGCTGCGTTGGCTACACGCGCGTGTGCTGAGCGAGGGCAAGATCTCCGACGGTGATCTCGATCTGATGCTTGTTACCGACGATCCCGCTGAGGCGGCGCAGGCAATTATCACCGCATATAGATCGCTGGGGATGACTGCCGGCGATCAATACGAGCAACGCCAGGGCGAGCGCAGGGGCGATGGCCAAACGAAATAACGGAAAGAGAGAAAGCGGAAAGCGAGAGTCGGGAGGCGGGAAGGCGCCTTCTGAGAGAGAGCGCGGCGGCTTCAAGGCATCTCGTCATGGAAAGGCGTCGGCAGCCGGGCCGAAGGCGCAGCAAAAGCTGGCCGCCGAGCAGCGCGAGGAGCACGGTGAGAAGCATAAGGCGCATGAAGCGAGTCGCTTCTTGCGCGGACAACGGATAGATCCACGTCGCATCGATGGCAAGGAAACAGTCGCCGAGCTGATCGAAGGGACTTATCTCGCTTACAACGCCGCGCGTTTGCGCGAAGCGTGTCAGCTCTTCACAGAGAAGATGCTCGATCCGGATGTGACGGTGGGGCTTTCGATCACCGGCGCGTTGACTCCGGCAGGACTGGCGATGTCAGCCCTGATTCCGCTGATCGAAGCAGGCTTTGTCGACTGGATCATTTCCACCGGCGCGAATCTTTATCACGACACCCACTTCGGACTCGGTCTGGCAATGCACCGCGGCAATGCGCAGGAGTCCGACGTCGTGCTGCGTGAAGAAGGTGTCGTTCGCATCTACGACATTTTCTTCGACTACGACGTCCTGCTGTCTACCGACGCGTTTTTCAGAAAGATCATCACCGGCAAGGAATTTCAGCGGCCGATGTCGAGCGCGGAATTCCACAACCTCGCCGGCAAGTACGTGCGGGAGCGCGAGAAAGCGCTGGGTATCGGTCAGAAGTCGCTGCTGTCTGCCGCATACAACGCCGGCGTTCCTATTTATACATCGTCGCCGGGCGACAGCTCGATCGGGATGAACAT
>Ga0075436_100000934_pt1 | contig 19503 bp, 16 predicted proteins | sample RhiMethybrSRZTD5_FD_75303 | JGI IMG/M metagenome (GOLD analysis project Ga0075436, IMG submission 75303) | Populus rhizosphere microbial communities from Tennessee, USA - Rhizosphere MetaG P. TD hybrid SRZTD5 | ecosystem: Host-associated > Plants > Roots > Rhizosphere > Soil | place: USA...
TGGATGGGATGAAGCGGCGGATTGGAGCTTGCTGCTGGAGCGGGAATCGTTTTTCGTGTTGTGCCTGTTCGTCGCGGGTTCGGTATTTTTTCTGCTGATGCGTGAGACGCTGGCCTGGTACGCCGACAGTAAGCTCAAGATCAGGCGATTCCATTTGCGCGAACATTTTGCGCGGGCGAGTGCCGCGTTCTTCGGAGCGCCGGAGATTAAACAATAAAGTGTGCGGAATTTGCGGCGTCGCGTTCGTCACGCGGAGCACCGAGGCGGAAGCACGAGTGCGAGCGATGGCCGGCGCGATGGGACATCGTGGACCGGACGAAGACGGGTTCCTCGTAAATGACTCTCGAGCGCCGGGGCTGGCGCTGGGGATGCGGCGGCTGAGCATCATTGACCTGGCCAGCGGGCAGCAACCGATTTGGAACGAAACGCATGACGTCGCCGTGGTGATGAACGGCGAACTGTACAACTACCGCGAAGTGCGCGAGCGTCTAACGCGCCTGGGACACAAATTCAAAACACAATCGGACACGGAAATTCTGGTGCACGCGTGGGAGGAATGGGGCGAAGAATTTCTCAGCGAAATTCACGGGATGTTTACGCTGGCGATTGCGGATTTCCGCAAGCACTACACATCGGGACCGATACTTTTCCTGGCACGGGACCCGCTGGGGATCAAGCCGCTGTACTACACGCAGGGGCCGGAAGGATTTGCGTTTGCTTCCGAAGTGCGCGCGCTGCGGGAAAACGCAACGACGAGCGGAATGCTTTCGCAAGACGCAGTGACGGCGTACCTCTTGTTTGGGAGCGTCAGTGAACCGGTCACGATGTTCGAGGGAGTGTTTTCGGTGCCGCCGGGGCATCGAATGGTGATTTATGTGCCGGACAGAAGAAAAATTCCGCGAACACATCCATGGTGGGACCCTCGGCGGAGCCCGGCGGGGCGGGATCCGAAGAAGCCGCGAGACTATGCGACGGCGGTGAAACAAATCCGTCCGTTGCTCCAGGATGCTGTGCGAGCGCATTTGATAGCCGACGTGCCCGTGGGATTGTTCCTTTCAAGCGGACTGGATTCAGGCGCGATTGCAGCGCTGGCGGCGCGGGAGCATCCGGGGATACAGAGTTTTACGCTGGCGTTTCCGGGAACGGAGTATGACGAGTCGGAATTGACGCGCCGGGTGGCAGCGCAATGCGGAACAAAGCATAAGGAAGTGGCGCTCGAAGGCAGCGCCGCGACCGAGCGGATAGACGAAGTGCTCCGCGCGATGGATCAGCCAAGCATGGATGGAGTGAATACGTATTTTGTTTCGTGGGCGGCGCGCGAAGTCGGATTGAAGGTGGCGCTATCGGGATTAGGCGGAGACGAATTGTTTGCGGGATATCCGACGTTTGGGAGCGTGCCGAAGCTGGAGCGGATGACGTCTCTGGCGCGAATTTTGCCAGGGGCAATACGGCGAGCTACCGGCGGGATTGTGCGCGGCGCGCTTGCTTTAGGTATGACGCGCGATGGAGCGGCGAAGGCCGCGGCGGCATGGAGAGATGCCGAACGATTGCCGCACGCCTATTTTTTTGCACGGGCACTTTTTGCACCGGACGATTTGAAGGCGCTCACGGAACCGCGCTTCCGGCCGAGCAGTATTGGCGCCGATGGAACCACGCTGGAACCGACATGGATGGGATGGTTACAACGAGCGGCGGACGAAGCGCGGCGCGTGGGTTCGATAGGCGCGGTGAGCTGGATGGAGTTGCGCTGCTACATGGCGAGCACGCTGCTTCGGGATACGGATTCAATGAGCATGGCGCGGTCGCTGGAAGTTCGCGTGCCGCTGCTCGATACACCGCTGGTGGAATTTGTGTGCGCGCTGCCGGATGAAGCGCGGCGGGCAGGAACGCGACAGAAGGCGCTGCTGGTGGATGCGTTGCAGGACGTGCTGCCGGCTGAAATTCTTGGACAGAAAAAACGGACTTTTACGCTGCCGTGGGAACAGTGGCTGCGCGGGCCGTTGCGGCCGAAACTGGAAGGGAGCTTCAGGGAGATTGCCGCGCCGCTAAAAGATCATTTGAAATCGGCCGGGGTGCAGGCGGTTTGGCAATCATTTCTTGCGGGCAAGACGACGTGGTCGAGGCCGTGGTCGATTTTTGTTTTGAATGAATGGTGCAAGAGAAATTTTGCGGCGTAAGCAGCGTTTCCGGCGCGGTGCTGCGGTACACTGATTTTCTTACAACATGAATATTCTTGGAATTAACGCGTATCACGGAAACGCTTCGGCTGCGATTGTGTGCGATGGGCAGTTAATCGCGGCGGTCGAGGAGGAGCGATTCAATCGCGTGAAGTACGCGGCGGGATTTCCGGCAGCGGCGATTCGCTACTGTCTGAAAGAAGCGGGACTGACGCTCGCGGACGTGGACCACGTAGCGGTGCCGCGGAATCCGTATGCGCGGATGGGGACGAAGTTGTTTTATGCGGCGCGGATGCCTTCCTTTGCGCGCGAGCGAATCAAAGTGCTGGCAAAGTTTACGGGGATTCGGGAAGCGTTGGCGGGCGCGTTTGATGCCGACCCTGAACAATTGAAGGCGGTTTTCCATCGCGTTGAGCATCACATAGCGCATTTGGCGAGTTCGTTTTATTGTTCGCCATTTGAGGAATCGGCGCTGCTCTCCGCTGACGGACTGGGGGATTTTGCCAGCTCGATGTGGGGCGCAGGCTTCGGGCCGCGCATGAGCGTGCATGGGTCGATTGCGTTTCCGCATTCGCTGGGCCTTTATTACAGCGCGATTACGCAATATCTGGGATTTCTGAAGTTTGGCGACGAATACAAAGTGATGGGGCTTGGCGCCTACGGCGAGCCGGAGTTTCTCGAAAAGTTTCGGGAAATTGTGAAATCAAACGGCAGCGGATTCAAATTGGCGTTGAAATATTTTACGCATCACCGAACCGGGCCGGAGATGAGCTGGGCCGAAGCCGACAAGACGCCGGTGCTCGGGAAATTGTTTTCGGAGGAGTTAGCGAAGCACCTGGGCCCAGCGCGTGGACCGGAAGAGCCGATTGCGCAGCGACATAAAAATCTGGCGTGCTCGCTGCAGGCGCGGCTCGAGGAAGTGTATTTGGGGATGCTGCGCCATCTGGCGCGAGAGACGCAGATGAAGTCTGTGTGCCTGGCGGGCGGCGTGGCGTTCAATTGCGTGGCGAATGGAAAGATATTGGGCGAGACGCCGTTTGAGAATGTCTACGTACACCCGGCGGCGGGAGATGCAGGACTGGCGGTTGGCGCAGCGCTTTATATATGGCATCAAGTCTTTGGGAAACCACGGTCGTTCGTCATGGAGCACGCTTACTGGGGACCGGGATTTTCCGTGGATGAAACGCGAAAGGCGATTGAGGCGGCAAAGTTAAGCGAAGCCGGATACGCGGTGACACAACTGGAAGAAGAGAAACTTCTGGAGCGGACTGCGAGAATTATTGGTGAAGGAAAGATTCTCGGATGGTTTCAGGGGCGCGCGGAATGGGGACCACGCGCATTGGGCAACCGGAGCATTGTGGCCGATCCGCGGCGGGCCGAGATGAAGGAGATTTTGAACAAGCGGATCAAACACCGGGAGATTTTCCGGCCGTTCGCGCCATCGATTTTGGCGGAAGCCAGCGGCGAATGGTTTGAGAAGGCGCATCCGTCGCCGTTCATGACGATGGCGTACGCTGTGAAGCCAGACAAACGGGATAAGATTCCGGCGCCAACTCACGTGGACGGGACGGGCCGGCTGCAAACCGTTACGAAGACGGCGAATCCGCGGTACTGGAAATTGATCAAGGAAGTGGATCGGCAAACAGGAGTGCCGGTGGTGCTGAACACCTCTTTTAATGACAACGAGCCGATTGTGTGCAAGCCGCAAGAGGCGATTGATTGTTTTCTGCGGACGCAGATGGATGCGCTGGTGCTTGGGCATTTTCTGATCACGAAATCGTGAACGACGGTCTCAAACAAAAGCGAGCTGGACGAGCGGAATGAAAATCCTGCTGCTCAACTTGTATTTTCCACCCGACACTTCCGCGACGGCAAAAATGGCACAGACGGTGGTGGACGCACTGTGCGCACAACACGACGTGACCGTGGTGTGCGGCCGACCTTCTTATGATCCGACGGAGCGGCGCGGTTGGCGGCTCTGGCAGACAGAGAAGCGCGACAGATTGAGAATCGTGCGCGTCGGCTCAACGGCATTTCCACGATTCAACATGACGAAGCGCGTGCTGAACTATCTGAGCTACGTGGCCCTGGCAGTGCCGCGGGCGCTATTCGAGCCGTGCGATGCGGTGTTGGCAATGACCGACCCGCCATTTGAAGGGATCGTTGGCGCATTCGTGGCCATGTTGAAGGGCAAGCCATATCTCTACAACATTCGCGACATGTATCCGGACATGGCGGTGGGCGGATCGATTGTCGAGCCAGGAATGATGGCGCGCCTGTGGGAAAGAATGCACCGGTGGGCGCTGCGGCAGGCGGCATGTGTGGTGGTGCTCGGCGACGACATGAAAAATCGCATTCTCGCCAAGGGAATTGCCGCCGAAAAGCTGGAAATCGTGCGGGACGGGACGGAGATTGCAGGCGAGAACGCACCGGCGGCTCAACTGGATGAGCAAGTGATTCAAACGATTCGCGGTAACTTTCGTTTTGTGCTGCTTCACGCGGGCAATATCGGTTTTTATGGCGCGTGGGGAACATTGCTTGCGGCGGCGAAAGAGCTGGCGGAGGACCAAGTAGGCTTTGTGTTCGTGGGCGAGGGGGCGCAGCGAGATGCGCTGGCAGCGGAGGCGAAGGATATTCCGAACGTGAAATTCCTGCCGTTTTTCCCCGGCAGCAAAATTCCATCGGTGTTGGCTGCAGCCGATGCCCATTTGATTACGGTAAAGCGCGGACTGGAAGGCGTCGTAGTGCCGAGCAAGATGTACGGAATCTTGGCGGCGGGGAAACCGATTGTGGCGGTGGCGCCGCAGGAAACGGACGTCGCGAGCCTCGGGGCAAAACAGGGATTTGGAATTGCGACCGATCCCGACAATCCGCGGGAACTTGTCGAGCAAATTCGGACGCTGGCTACGGACGGTGTCCGCTTAAAGCGAATGGGCGAAGCGGCGCTGGCCGCGGCGCATGGCTATGATAGAGTCAAAGAACTGCAGAAATTTGTGGAGATTACGGGCCGAGTCGCGGCTCAAGGAAAAACTGAGGGGGCAAGAATACGGTGAAGCCTGCGGAAACGTTCTGGACCGGAAAACAAGTACTGGTAACCGGCGGCGCGTCGTTCATTGGATCGACGCTGACAGATCAACTTCTGGCGCGCGGAGCGAAAGTGCGCGTGGTGGACGATTTGACGAGCGGGCACCTGGAAAATTTGAAGGAGCCACTGGCGAAGGGGACGATCGAGTTCGTCAAAGGGGATTTGCGGGAACCGGGTGTGACGCGGACGACGATGAGCGGCGTGGATACAGTGTTCCATTTGGCGGCGGACCACGGCGGCCGCGGTTATGTGGATTTGCACCAGGCGGGTCCGGCATCGAACTTTTTTCTGGATGGAGTTGTTTTCTGGGAAGCGGTGCGCGCGAAAGCAAAGAAGATCGTGTTCGCGTCGTCGGGATGTGTTTATCCAAACTTTATGCAGTCGGACGTGAAGAAGGAACTGTTTCTGACCGAGGACCTGACAAAGGGTCCCAACGACGCGGACAACACGTACGGTTGGGCCAAGCTGATGGCGGAATTTACGCTGAGCGCGTACCACAAAGAGCACGGGATTGGCACAGCGTCTTGCCGGTATTTCACGGTGTATGGCCCGCGCGGCGTGGAAAATCACGCGGTGATTGCCATGATTGCGCGCGCGTTCATCCAGCAATCGCCGTTTGAAGTTTGGGGAGACGGCACGCAGATTCGCAACTGGACGTACATTGACGATATCGTGGAAGGAACGATTCTAGCGGGCGAAAAGATTAATGATGGCGCGGCAATCAATCTGGGTACCATGGAGCGGATTCGCGTGCTCGATGCGGTGAAAATGGTTTGCGACATGACTGGGCATAAGGTGGACGTCAAGCTGCGCCCAGATATGCCCACAGGACCGCTGAACCGTGTGGCCGACAACGCGCTGGCGAAAAAGCTCCTGGGATGGGAGCCGAAGGTTCTGTTCAAGGACGGACTGAAGCGGACGATCGATTGGTATTTCGCGACGAAAAATAAGGAAGAAGTGAAGAAAATCTTTGCCAGGATGTTGACGGAAAGATAAACGCAACAAGCATTCCGCGGCTGTGTTTACTCTTCGAAGGTGCGACCCGCCCGCCTTCGTTTTTCGATGGAAGAGTACGGAGTTCCGCGCTAGCGTATAGGATTATCGGAATCAAGGCGTAGTTCGCATGGATGCTGCTTGGGAGCTGGACCCTACTCGGCAGAAGTGTTACAAAATCGGCGAACCGGTCCCCAACCGATGGAGTAGCTGAAAAAGTAGAGGCTTGATGTCTGCAAGTTTGCTCGCATTTTTTGTAGCGTTGTTTGCGTCGCTGATGCTCGCGGTACCGGTGCGTGCTTTGGCATTACGCGTCGGAATGGTGGACCTGCCCGGCCCGCGCAAAGTGCATTTGCAACCGATTCCCCTGCTAGGCGGGCTGGCGATTTACGGAGGCGTGTTGTTGGGCGTCTATTCCCTTTTTCAAGGGGAGGCGCGCGCGCAAATCGGCGGAATCCTCGCGGGAGCGACTCTGATCGCGGCGGTGGGAATTCTTGATGACCGGGGCTGGCTTCATCATCAGGTGAAACTTTTTATCGGCATGCCGTTGGCGGCGGGGATTTTATTGTTGAGCGGGATCCACGCGCAAGTATTTAGTGTGCTGGTCGGCGGCCGAATCGGAGAAGTGTTGGACGCGGTGCTGTCGGTAGTGTGGGTCGTGGGAATTACAGCATCGTTCAGCATTCTGGATCACATGGACGGCTTGTGCGCCGGAATTGCCGCAATGGCTTCTATATTCTTCGCAATGCTCGCCTATCTGAATGGCCAGACACTCGTGTCGGTGCTAGCTGCGGCAGTATTAGGGGCTGCAGCGGGATTTCTGCGGTGGAACTTTAAACCGGCGAAAATCTTCATGGGTGACGGCGGCGCGATGTTCCTGGGATTCTTGATGGCGACGCTCGGGTTGAAACTCCGGCTGGAACATTCGAACCACTTTGCTTCGTGGCTCGCGCCAGTGCTGGTGTTGGGTGCGACGATTTTTGACACGACGCTCGTGACTATTTCGCGAAGCCGGCGAGGGCTGCTACCCTTTGCGACGCCGGGCAAAGATCATGCAGCGCACCGGCTGGCAAATCTGAAACTCGGGCAACGCGGCGCAGTGCTTGTCATGTATCTGATCGGAGCGATTTCGGGATCCCTCGCCATCCTGGCCAGCTACCTGCCCACGACGCGGACGATTTTGCTGGCAGTTGCCGTCATCGTGGCGACTCTGACCGGTGTGGCGTTGCTGGAGCGCGCGCCGTACGAAAAGCAACCGAAGAAGGCTGTAACAACGACGTAGACGCGGACGGGCGCCGTCCGTTTGTCTGGATTTTTCTCGCCCGAGCGTTTGCCGAGGACACTGGATTCGCTATACTGAGAAACCGCCCGATTGCCAGCGCTGACCTGTGCGCGAGCGATTCGGGCGGGTTTTTTGTCGCAGCAAAACAACGCCCCGGGGCGGGCGAGTCGGCAAGTTGACCAGGCATTTCCAAGAAAGATTGAAAAGCGTGGGCGAACAGAAGGAAACCTCTCGTTCCAAGCGGGAGCAGCAGGAAATTATTGTTGTGGGCGGATCGGCAGCTGGATTGTACACGGCCGCGAAGCTGGCCCGCGGGGGCCGCGCGGTGCGCGTGTTGGATTCGAAGCCGGAGCTTGACCCGGCGCCGCGGTCGCTGATTGTGACTCACCATTTCCGCAAGCTGCTTGGCCCTGCCGCAGCGGCGAGCGTTCGAAACGAAATACGAAGATTCGAATTATTTACGGACGGGCGATCCGCACAGATTGCGTTGCGCGACCCGGACTTGATCATCGAGCGAGCGAAGCTGATTCCTGCGCTGGCTGCCGAAGGACAAAATCACGGCGCGAAATTTAACTTTGATACGCGGTTTCTGAGCCTGGGGCCGAATGCGCGGGCGTTGCGATTGGAAGTCGAGAGCGGCGGGCAAAAAGAGGAATTGCATGCGGACCACGTGATCGGCGCCGACGGCGCGACTAGCCGCGTGGCGCGTGCAGCGGGCTGGCCACCGGTGGAAACGGTTCCGCTGGTGCAAGCCATCGTGAATCTCCCTAAAGATTGTCGGGCCGACACGACGCGTGTGTGGTTCGTGCCGGACGACACGCCTTATTTTTACTGGCTGATTCCCGAGAACGAGAGCCGAGGCGCACTGGGAATTATTGGCGAAGGCAGCGGGCAGGAAACGAAGCGCCGAATCGAGAAGTTCCTCGAGAAAAAAGGAATGACGGCGCTGGAATGGCAGGGCGCGCGGATTCCGGTCTATCGAAAATGGGTGCCTGTGCGGCGAAAGGTCGGCAACGGAGAAGTTTTTCTCGTGGGCGATGCCGCGGCGCAGGTGAAGGTTTCGACCGTCGGTGGCATCGTAACGGGATTCCGCGGGGCGCAAGGCGTTGCCGACGCCCTGCTGGAAGATGCCGGCAGCACCGAGTTGCGTTCACTCCGGCGGGAGTTGGGAACGCACTGGCTGATTCGGCGGGCCCTGCATTATTTTCAGCAAAAAGATTATTCGCAGCTGGTGGATTTACTGAACGATTCGACGCGTGAGTCGCTGGGTGAAATTAACCGTGATGAATCGACGAGGCTTTTATGGAACGTCATCCGGCGCCAGCCACGGCTGGTGCTGATGGGGCTGCGCGGTCTATTGATGGGAAAGCGTGCGCAATGAGGACGCGCAGTTCGGAAATATTCGCCAAAATGGCGGCCTTCGTTAAACTACTTAAGTTTCACACTTGAAAGCGATGGAGAGCTTCCCTTGCGTTTATCGGTGATCGGATGCGGCTATGTGGGACTCGTGACAGGAGCGTGCCTCGCCGAGGCCGGCCACGACGTGATGTGCACGGACATTGACGCCGGGCGCATCGCGCAACTGAACGCCGGCGGAGTGCCGATCTACGAAGAGCACCTCGACGCCGTGCTGGCTTCCGCGAAAAAAGCCCGGCGAATTTCCTATACGAGCGATGCCGGAGAAGCGATCCGGTTTGGCGATGCGATTTTTATTTGTGTGGGTACGCCGCCGCGTGAAGACGGAAGCGCGGATCTGTCCGCGATCGACCACGTGGCGCAGCAGATCGCTGCGGAAGCGCGCAGTTCAAAATTAGTGGTCGAGAAAAGCACGGTACCGGCAAAAACGGGCGAGGAACTGAAGCGCGCACTGGAAGCATACGCGCGGGGCGGTAGCGTGCGGTTTGACGTTGTTTCGAATCCTGAATTTCTGCGCGAAGGGACCGCAGTCCTTGATTTCTTTCATCCAGACCGGATTGTTGTGGGCGTGGGTGATGCAGCTGCCGGCGATCTGATGCGCGAGATTTACCGGCCGATTCTGGAGCACAAGTTTCATTGCCCGGTGCATAACGGGGCCTGCCCGACGGAACCTAAAGCGGAATTTCTTGTCACAACCATCAACAGCGCGGAACTGATCAAGCATGCATCGAATTCGTTTCTGGCGCTGAAGATCAGCTATGCGAACGTGATTGCCGACCTCTGCGAAAAACTCGACGGCAACGTGGAGCAAGTGACACATGCGATGGGACTGGACCCGCGGATCGGAACACAATTTTTGAAGGCGGGGTTGGGATTCGGCGGTTTTTGCTTCCCGAAAGACATTCAGGCGTTCATTCAGCTCGCATCGTCGGTCGGAGTGAATTTTGAAATCTTGAAGGCAGCCGAACGCGTGAATAAGGAGCGCATCGAGCGCTTCCTCGAAAAAGTGAACAAGGCGTTGTGGGTTGTGAAAGGCAAACGAATCGCCGTACTGGGCCTGGCGTTTAAGGCGAACACGGACGATATTCGTTTTGCGCCGGCGATTGACGTGATTCGACGGTTGCTGGAGGCAGGGGCACAAGTGCACGCGACAGACCCGGAAGCGATGGAGAAGGTGAAGAAAATTCTGCCGGGCATCACTCTGCATTCGGATCCTTACGAAGCGTTGCAGGACGCGCATGCAGCACTGGTCTGCACCGAGTGGAGTGTGTTTAAGAATCTTGATTGGGAACGCGCGGGAAAATTGATGGCGCGGAAATTAGTTGTCGACGGCCGGAATCTCTACTCGCCAAAAAAGATGGCAGACCTGGGATTTGAATACTTCTCGTTTGGGCGCGGTTAGTGTCAGCGCGCCGCGCTCTTCGCATACGCTTCTTTGAAATAAGCGATCGTTAACTTCAGGCCGTCCTCCAGACTCACTTTCGGTTCCCACTTCAGAATACGTTTGGCTTTGGTGATATCGGGGCAGCGACGCTTCGGGTCGTCCTGCGGAAGCGGTTCGAAGACAAGTTTCGGCGCGTTTGGAAAGTGAGACCGCACGCGGTCGGCAAATTCGAGAATTGTCATTTCGGAGGGATTGCCAACGTTGACGGGATAGTGCTCATCGGAAATCATCAGACGGTACATTCCTTCCACTAAATCCGCCACGTAGCAAAAACTGCGAGTTTGCTTGCCGTCACCATAAATAGTGATCGGCTGGCCGCTGAGAGCCTGGTAGACGAAATTCGGGAGGGCGCGGCCGTCGTTGAGCCGCATGCGCGGGCCATACGTATTAAAGATGCGAACGATATGCGTGTCGAGGCCGTAGTGGCGATGGAAGCCCATCGTGAGTGCTTCGGAAAAGCGCTTTGCTTCGTCGTAGACGCTGCGCGGGCCAACGGGATTAACGTTGCCCCAATAGTTTTCAGGCTGCGGCGAAATTTCCGGATCGCCATAACATTCGCTGGTGGACGATAGAAAAAACTTCGCTCCCTTGGCGCGGGCAAGTTCGAGGGCGTTCAGAGTGCCCGCTGAGCCGACACGCATCGTTTCGATCGGATGCTTTAGATAGTCAGGCGGGCTGGCGGGCGAAGCAAAATGGAGGACATAGCCGACGGGACCGTCGACGCGCAGCACGTCGCTTACATCAGCCTGCTGAAATTTGAATTTCGAATTGCCTTCCAGATGGCGCAGATTCCCCGCGACGCCGGTGATGAGATTATCGAGCGCGAGAACTTCCCATCCTTCCGCAAGCAATCGATCGCAAACATGCGAACCAAGAAATCCCGCCGCACCAGTGACCACCGCGCGCATGAAACCTCCGAAGAAGTCGCCTTTCAGTTTAACGTTGGCGTGGCGGATTGACCACTGAAGGAGCGCGGGTTACGATGCGCTGGCTCATGAGTCGAAATCAGGCGAGACACTTGAATGACCGCGGCAGAGCGAGAACATGGCTCGTAGCGTCCGTACTCTTATTCTGTGTGTGCGTGCTGTGCTTCTTGCGGGTAGGCACGTGGCTGGATAGAGAGGACCCGCCGCGACCGAGCAACGCGATCGTAGTGCTGTCCGGAGCCATGCCGGAGCGAGCATTGGAAGCGGCTGAGCTGTATCATCAGGGCCTCGCACCGGAAGTCTGGATTACGCAGCCGAACGAACCGAAATACACGATGGCGACACTCGGAATTCCCTTTGACGGAGAAGAAGAATACAGCCGCCGAGTTTTGTTAAAGCGCGGAGTGCCGGAACGGGCAATCCGGATTTTGCAACCACCGATTGTGAATACGGCAGATGAGATGAATGCTATCGCTACGACTCTACAGAGTGCGCATGGCCTCTCGGTAATCATAGTGACTTCCAAGGCGCACACGCGCCGAGTACATGGGCTTTGGAACCGGCTTGAGGCAAAGCGCGGGCAGATTATCGTCCGGGCGGCGCGGACAGATTCATTCGATCCAAGCCACTGGTGGCGAACGACTCACGACGCATTGGACGTCGTCCGCGAATTGCTGGGACTCCTGAACGTTTGGGCGGGCCTTCCGCTGAAACCAACGAGGTAGAAGGATGCGCGCTAGATTTTCGCAGCACATGAAGGTTGATCCAAACAATGCTCTGACTGGTTTCGGACGCCCGGCCGGGATTGTCCTTGCGTGCTTAGCAATGGCGCTCGGCGCAACAGCGGTCTCCGCGCAGGAGAGAAACTCGTATCTTCGCCGAGTGACTATTGAAGCCGGCGTGGAGCACGGCTCGATCAATTGCTTTGGCTGCAGCGTCATCGTGAAAGGAGATCTGGACGGCGAGATCGTCACGATCGGCGGAGATGTGACCGTGTACGGGCGCGTCCGAGGAGACGTCGTTGCCGTGGGCGGAACGATTCGGCTGAAAAATGGCGCAGAAGTCGACGCCGATGCCGTTGCGATCGGCGGCGAGATTAAGACAGAAGGAGTGATCCTGGCGCAGAAGAGGGAGGGATTCGTTGCGCTTCCGTGGATGCACTTCCCCGGGCAACTCAGCATGGGTTGGCGCGGAGTTGTGAGTCTACTCGGATTTCACATTGTCTGCATTATCTTGCCGCTGGCGACGCTCCGGCCCAAACGCGTCAGGAATGTCGCGACCGCATCGCGCAGGTGGCTCGTAACCGGCTTGCTCGGCGCCGGTTTTACAGTGGCGCTGTCGTATCTTCTTGCATGGATCAACGACCGCCCGCGCTCGGGGGACACGATTTCAGCAATCCTCGGCACATTATTTCTAGCAATTCTCGTGATGGGGGTCGCGGGAATCAGTCTTGCGATAGGCGAGCGCATTTTCCCAGTCCGAGTAATCGCGGCGATTTTCGTGGGCGGAATTCTGCTCGTGATACTGGAACTGATTCCCTACCTGGGCTTCGTTGTGATGATTCTCGCAACAAGTTGGGCAAGTGGAACGGCGCTGTGGAGCGGCATGGGATTTCGAGAGATACCGGCCGCGAAAGACTCCCAGGCACCTGCCGTTCACGCATAAATTTTCTAAAAAAAGAAAAAGCGTTTGCGGGGTTTCACTGGCCGCTCGTCAGCCACTTCCGGAACATACGGCAAGCTACGCCCTTCGAACGCAGCGAGCGGATTATCTACGAAGAGCGCCTGCGCCGTCTCGGCCCCGAACTGTGAAGCCACGACATCAAATGCCGGACGAAGCGCGAGCGGCCGCGACTTCGTGTTGTGCGCGTCGCTTGCAACAAAGTGAATGAGTCCTTGAGCAATCCATGCGAACGAATCGCTCCTTGCTCCGGGGCCGAAGACGCCGAGTAGCGAACCCGCAGTCACCTGTGCATAGCATCCAACGCGAACCCAACGCGCGAGCCGCTCCGGCTGTGCGCGCAAGATTCCGTTGCGCTCCGGATGGGTCACGATCGGCCGCAATCCAGCCAGATGCAAATGATGGAGCATCTGGTCCATTGCGGGCGGGATGGAGAACTCGTTGAACTCGACGAGCAGATAATCCTTCTGGTTGAGACAGAACTGCGCGGGGGAACTTTTCAGCGCGGCGACATTTTCAGGATTGAGATGAAAGTCGCACCCCGTGGCAATCTGGAGGCGACCGCCTACGCGGGATTGCAATTCATCCCGGGCTGCGCGCACGCGCGCGAAATCAAAACCGTATTCAGTGCTGGCGTGGGGAGTGGCGACCACGTGCGTAATGCCATCGGCAATGGCGGTTTCGGCCATGGCGAGCGACTCTTCGATGGTTCTTGCGCCATCGTCGAGCCCGGGAAGAATGTGGCAATGCAGGTCAACCATGTGGGTGCCAGTTCAGCGTCTCCATGTTCCGAACGCTTGCCATGCGCCAAGCAGGAAAAGGAGCGCGGCAAATACCTGGCGCATGCGACGCGGTTCGATTCGCCTGGCGATTTTCGCTCCGAGGATGCCGCCGAGGAAGAGCCCTGGAATCAGAAGGACGCCAGTTAGCCAATGCACGTAGCCGGCCTTCGCATAAGCGAGCACGGCGAGAAGGCCAGTCGGCGGAATCAACGCGACGAGGCTGGTGCCCTGTGCCTTGTGTTGCTCAAACGCGAGAAGCAAACCGAAAATCGGAATCAGCACAATTCCCCCACCAATGCCAAATAGTCCCGACGCGACGCCGCCTGCGACGCCCGCAAAAAGAAATCCGATCGACTTTTTCATTTCACGAGCCGCCTTGCGAGGAAGGGGCGGGTTGCGGCGCCGATTGCTTCGAAGCTTTGCCCCAAAGGAGAAGCGCGGACAGCATCAAAAATCCACCAAACAATTGCGTTAGCAGGCGCGACGACATGGGCACAGCGATGCGTCCGCCAAGGTAGCCGCCCAGCAGCATCCCGGCGGCGCAATAGATTCCGGCATGAAAGTCGACGGCGCCCTTCTTCCGGTATTCCAGCAATGCGCCGAGTCCAATTGGCGGTAGCAAGACGAAAAGAGAGGTGCCCTGGGCGAGATGTTGATCCATATGCAAAAGGTGAACCAAAGCGGGAACCAGCACAACTCCGCCGCCAATACCCAGCAGCCCAACGAGAATTCCCGCGCATAGACCGATCAAGAGAACGACCATGTGCATCCGAAGTGCAGTTCCCTTCCCAGGCAAACGTTCGTGCGCTACTTTAGCGCATAGATTCTGGCTCATCCGGCAGGCGCTGCCAAGTTTTTGGAGTGTTGCACGCGACCTGATATGTTTTAATTTTAGCCTAACCATGTTCTGCGACTGTAGAGCGGTCCCATGGAAGGAGAGAATCTGCCAATATGCCAATGGATCGAAGGCCGGAGTTTTTTAAGGGAGCACAACTAAAAGTCGGCATCATCGGTTGCGGATACGTGGGCCTGCCGCTGGCGCTGCGTTTTGCGGAAGCGGGACACAAGGTGACGGGCTTCGATACGGATCCTGCAAAGGTCAGCCAGCTCAATGCGGGCCGTTCGTATATCGAGCACATTCCACAAGCAAAGATCCAGCAGTACATCATTTCGCGGCATTTTTCGGCGACCACGGACTTCGCAAAGTTGAAGGAGGTCGACGCGATTCTGATTTGTGTGCCCACGCCGCTCGATGAACGCCGGGAGCCCGACCTGAGTTACGTGAAGCAAACAGCCGAGTCAATTTTGCCAAATCTGCAAAAAGGCCACCTGGTCGTGCTGGAGTCAACAACCTACCCGGGGACAACGGAAGAGTTGGTGTTGCCGATTCTGGAGTCGAACGGAATGCGTTGTCCGATCGCGGCCGGTGCAGCGAGCGACAATATCCCCTGCGATTTCTTTTTGGCGTTTTCACCGGAGCGGGAGGACCCTGGCAACAAGCAGTATGGCCTGGCGCAAATTCCGAAAGTTGTCGGCGGCGTGAATCCGCCGAGCGGCCGCGCGGCGCAAGCGTTGTATGCACAAGTTGTTTCGCGCGTAATTCCGGTCAGTTCCACGCGAGCCGCGGAAATGGCCAAACTGCTCGAGAATATTTTTCGCTGCGTGAACATCGCGCTAGTGAACGAATTGAAGTTGCTCAGCCTGCGCATGGGAATCGACATCTGGGAAGTGATTGACGCAGCCTCCACCAAGCCGTTCGGGTTCATGCCGTTTTATCCTGGACCTGGGCTGGGCGGGCATTGCATTCCCGTTGACCCCTTCTATCTTTCGTGGAAGGCACGCGAATACGATTTCGCGACGCGATTCATCGAGCTGGCAGGCGAAATAAACACTTCAATGCCCTACCACGTGGTCGAAGCCGTAGCCACGGCCCTCAACAAGCAGAAGAAAAGTTTGAATGGCTCGAAGCTGCTAGTGCTTGGCGTCGCGTATAAGAAGGACGTTGACGACCTGCGCGAATCGCCGACGCTGAAAATAATGCAGCTTCTGCAAGGGCGCGGCGCGCACGTGGAGTACAACGATCCGTACTTTGCGCAATTGCACCGAATGCGCCACTACAATTATGAAGGCATGAAGTCAGTGCCGCTCTCGCCGCAGACGCTTGGCGCTTACGATGGCGTAATTATCGCGACGGATCACTCGACCTACGACTACAACGCAATCGTGGACAGTTCGAAACTCGTGGTGGATACGCGGAATGCCACGCGGCGCGTCGTGCGCAATCGCGACCGCATCGTGCTCTGCTAATCTGCGCGTGACTCCCGGCGCGCTTTATTCGCCGCCCTTAGGCTGCAATTCAACTCGCGCTTCGGCAAATGGAAGCACCGCCAGAAGAAGCACAGGTGTGCGTGCTGCGTCGTGCGCCAGGTAAAGCGTAAAGTGCGCGTCCTTCATTTCCGCACCGTTATCGAAAACGCGGACATCGATCGTTGCCGCTGTGTAATGACCCGCCGGCACAGCGACTTCCGACGTGCCAATCAATTTCGCTCGGACGTCGTACAACTTGCGGCCGTCGAACACAGGACTCTTCACTTCGCGTGTCGCGTCCCAATTCACCGAACGCAAATACTGCATCATGCCTAGCGGGTCGCGCGTGCCCGGTAGCACCACGGCCGCCGAGGTCCCCGGTGGCGGCGGTTCTTTGCCGGTGGCCGTCAGGTGCTGGATAGACTGCACTTTTTGCCCGCGTTCGCTCAGACGCATTTCATATTGCACGCCAGTGAACGAATTGCCCTCGCTGAAAGAATCGAAGCGGTCATCCAGTTCAAAGATCAGGCGCATCGCGTTTTGTGTTTTGGCTGTGGCCTGGAAATGCCATTCTGGTTTGCCGTTGGATTCCTTTTTGTCGACAACTTGCAATCGCAAGCTGGCAACGTTGCCTACTTTCGCGAGGCTCGCGGCAAATTGAAGGTCTTCGCCCATCTGAGGAGCGAAGGCCGGTGCCAGCGCCGGCGCGGGCTTCTTGGCGGGAGGTTCGACGGGCTGGTCGGGCCCTCCCGCGCCAGGCTGTTCTGCTGGAGATTCTTTGGCGGGCTCCGTTGCATGCGCAATCGGCGTGAACGACACGACCGGCTGTTCACTTCCGCCGCGAAAATGCAGCCACAAAAAGGCGGCGCCCGCGAATAAAACGGCAGCCGCGATGGCCACGTACGAGGAGGCTTTGCCGCTCATGTTGTGTCCGGAACGCTGGCGACTTGTATAGGGTTGACAGTTCATATTTCGTCGTACAATTTTAGTTTACGCGCCGCGAGTCTCGCTGCGCGCATCTGCTCCGAAGCAACAGGGTATCAAAACTCGTGGCAGAGGGCTCATCGTAGAAGAGATGGGCACTCATTCGGGCAAGAGGGTCTGCCGTACACTAGGCTGAAAGACAGGAGTTTTCGCAAATGCGCTACGTGGTGACTGGCGGAGCCGGATTTATCGGATCGAACACGGTGGACGAATTGGTGCGCCGCGGCGAGACCGTAATCGTTCTCGACGACCTGTCCTCGGGCAAAGAAGACAATCTCGCCGAAGTCCGCAGCAAGATTTCCTTCATCAAAGGCAGCATCACCGACCTTGAGGCCGTTCGCAAAGCGATGCAATCCGCCGACTATGTCATTCACCTTGCGGCGCGCACCTCGGTGCCGCGTTCCGTGAAAGATCCGATTGACACCAATAAAATCAACGTGGAAGGAACGCTCAACGTGCTTGTCGCGGCACGCGACGCGAAGGTGAAGCGTGTGGTGTTTGCGGCTTCGTCTTCGGCCTACGGTGAGACGCCGACTCTTCCCAAAGTGGAAACCATGCAGCCCGAACCGATCTCGCCGTACGGTGTGGCGAAATACGCCGGCGAACTTTATGCGCAGATGTTCGGCCGCGTCTACGGCCTGGAAAATGTTTCTCTCCGCTACTTCAATATTTTTGGGCCGCGTCAGGATCCGGACTCGCCCTACTCGGGCGTGCTCGCAAAGTTCTGCACGGCGTTTCTGGAAAAAACACAACCGCTGGTATTCGGCGACGGCGAACAATCGCGCGACTTCACGTTTGTTGAAAATGCAGTGGCGGCAAACCTGCTCGCCTGTGAAGCGCCGAACGCCTCCGGCAAAGTATTTAACGTCGGCACTGGCGCACGTGTCACGCTGAATCAGACTTTGGCACTGCTCGCCAATCTGACAGGAAACCAGCTGGAGATAAAATACGAGCCGCCGCGTGACGGCGATATCCGCGATTCACAGGCGGACATCACGCAAGCCCGCGCAATTTTGAACTACGAACCTCTCGTAAACTTCGAAGAAGGCTTGCGCCGCACCATCGAGTGGTATCGCGAAGCGCAAGCCAAAGCCCTCGCAAAACAAAAGAGCGAAGCCTAGACAGCTTCGCTCTTTCGTTTTCGTTTAAGATTTAGGTTCAGGGTTGCGCCGTTTTGCCGTAGCTCAACGGGTCGCCCGCCTTCGGCACGTCGTAGTTGTTCCAAAACCACAGCGGCCCCAGCTTTTTCTGTTCCGGCCACACCTGATCCAGCGTATCGCCTTCGAACAGTTCCCCGTTCTTCATCACCCAATGAATTGTGTTTGTGTTGTGGATGTCGTCCAACGGATTCTTGTCGAAGATGACGAGGTCCGCCAGCTTGCCGGGCTCAATCGTACCGAGTTCGTTGGGACGACCGACAATTTTCGACCCATTAAGCGTCGCGCAACGCAGCACTTCCATCGGCGTCATACCGCCGCTCGCAAGCATCCACATCTCCCAGTGATAGCCGAGCCCCTGCAGCTGGCCGTGGCTGCCCACGCCGACGAGCCCACCCTCGCGCGACAACTTGGCAACCTGCGCCGCAAGCCGGGGAAACGCGTATTCGTCTTTGCGGAACCAGGCCGGACGCCGCTTCGTCTTTTCGTCCATGACTCGATGCGGCGTAAAGTGATTCAGCTTCGCGTTGTCATGCACTTCGCTGAATTCGTACCAATAATCTTCGCCGAACGGTCCACCGTAATTAACGATGAGTGTCGGCGTCTCCGCGATTCCCGACTTGGCAAATAGTCCGAGAACGTCCTTATAGAGCGGCGTAATCGGAAGCGTGTGTTCGTTGCCGTGGAAGCCGTCGATGACATGCGTCATATCCAGCTTCAAGTCCAGGCCGCCTTCCGTCGTCGGCATCATTTCCAATTCCTTGGCGGCTTGCACCATGAACTGGCGCTGCTTGCGATTCCCGACGATGTAACTCTTGATGTTGTGCGTGCCGTAATATTTCTGGTATTTCGTCAGCACACCCTTCACTTCTTCCATCGATTGGAAATTGTTGTCCGAGAACACGCCCGGTCCCGTCGAAAACGCGCGGAGACCTATAATGTCTCCTGTGTCGACCAGATCTTGATACGCGAACATATCGTTCGAACCTGTCTGCACGTCGAGACCCGCTGTCACGCCGTATGCCAGGTTCGCCATGAAGGCCCAGTTCTGTGTATCCAGGATGCCCCGGCGAATTTCGAACCAGTGCGCGTGTGTATCGATAAATCCCGGCGTGATTGTCTTGCCGTGAACGTCGATCACTTTGGCGCCGGCCGGAACCGTGGCCTTGAGTCCTACGCTCTTGATTCGATTGTCTTCGATGACGATGTCGGCGTTCTTCAGCACCTCATCGCCCTTCATCGTGACGATGGTCGCGCCGCGGAGCACGAC
>Ga0075436_100000936_pt1 | contig 19488 bp, 18 predicted proteins | sample RhiMethybrSRZTD5_FD_75303 | JGI IMG/M metagenome (GOLD analysis project Ga0075436, IMG submission 75303) | Populus rhizosphere microbial communities from Tennessee, USA - Rhizosphere MetaG P. TD hybrid SRZTD5 | ecosystem: Host-associated > Plants > Roots > Rhizosphere > Soil | place: USA...
GAAACATTTCGAAGGAGCGGAGTTGGTGTCGCGACTCCGGTGTGGTTTGCCGAAGCCGGCGGAGAGCTATTCGTCTATTCGTTAGCGGACGCAGGCAAGGTTAAACGTATTCGCAACAATCCCCGGGTTCGAATCGTGCCTTGCGATATGCGCGGCAAGCCCGAAGGCGAATGGATCGAAGCACAAGCGCAAATAATCGCGGGACCCGAAGCAGACAACGCCAACGCGCTGCTCACCCGGAAATATGGCTTGATGAAACGAATAGGCAATCTCTTCAGTAAAATTATGAACCGAAAGCGCGACGTGATTGCGATTCGACCCGATTAGCCCCGTCGCGCACTGGCCGTAAGAAATCCTATTGAGTCGAAAAGCAAATGTGCATATACTGACGCCATCTTGATCGGATCTGCCCAATGATTTCTGGAAAGGAAAATCTCTCCTGCACAGTTGTCGTCTCTCCGAATGTAAGGAGTGTCTCGTATGTCGGGCTTCTGCGACCGCTGCAATGAACGGACAAGTCAGATAGTGAACATCACTCAGTTGCCGGAGCTGGCAAGCGTAGCGCACCTGGGTTATCGGCAGGTTTGTACGCCTTGCTACGACGACTTGCTCGCCGAAGCGAACGAAGCGAAAGAGCAGGACGAAGATCGCCGCGCCGAAGCTCGCGTTAAGGTTTCGCTGAAGGCGCGAGTCGAAGGCAACACATCGCATCTCGCTGCCTTTGCCGATGAGATGAACATCGAAGAAATCAGTCCTTCAGGACTCAGGCTCCACACTGCGCACGAACTCGAGCCCGGCACTCTGCTCAAAGTATCAGTGCCCTCGCACGACGTCGAGACTACCGCGATAGTCGAATCGGTTTGGCGCGACGGCGGCGAACGCATAGTAGGTTTAAAACTCATCGAGCCGAGCGAGGGTTGGGACAAGCTCTGGCAGCATCACGCCGCCGAGTAGCAAGAAGTCAGAGGTCAGCGATCCTGAACCAGCCGACAGCATACCTTCAGTGCATCGAAACCAATTGCGAAAAGCGCTACGCCATTCACGAGCGCATCTACACCTGCCGCGATTGCGGGGGCTTGCTCGACGTCGATTACGATTTCAATCTGGATGGCACTCCCGACGCAATCAAAGCTCTCTTCATAGAACGCCGCACCGCTGGCAACGAACTCGATCGAAGCGGGGTCTGGCGATTTCGCGAGCTGCTTCCTTTGGTCGACGATCTCTCACAGGTTGTCACGCTCGCTGAAGGCAACACTCCCATCTATCAAGCGCCGCGCTCGGCCGAGTACGCCGGCCTCGATAAGCTTCGATTCAAGCATCAGGGCATGAACCCGACCGGTTCATTCAAAGACAATGGAATGACCACCGGAGTCACGCAGGCCGTGCAGCTCGGCGCAACTGCGGTGGCTTGCGCTTCGACCGGAAACACCTCGGCTTCAATGGCTGCTTATGCTGCGCGAGCCGGAATGCGCGCTTTTGTTTTCATCCCCGCCGGTGAAGTGGCTTATGGAAAGCTTTCGCAGTCGCTCGAATACGGAGCGAAGGTTGTCGAGATCGAAGGGAACTTCGACGATGCGATGCGTCTGGTGCGAGAGCTCGCTGATGAAACTGATCTTTACCTGCTGAACTCGATCAATCCATTTCGCCTCGAAGGACAGAAGACGATCATCATCGAGATGATGGAGCAGTGCGATTGGAAAGTTCCGGACTGGATCGTGCTGCCCGGAGGAAATCTCGGCAACACATCGGCGTTTGGCAAAGCGCTTCACGAATTGTTCGAATTGAAGTTCATCGATCGAATGCCGCGTCTTGCTGTGATCCAGGCCGAAGGCGCCGCGCCGTTCTTCGAGTTGTTCCAATCAGATGACAAATCAAATCTCCGCGCGGTCGAACACCCGTCGACGCTCGCGACCGCGATACGCATCGGCAATCCGGTTTCGTGGAAAAAGGCTTCGCGTTCGCTCGAGTGGACAAACGGAGTAGTCGAACAGGTCACGGAACAAGAAATCGCAGACGCAAAAGCGATCATCGGGCGAGACGGAATCGGCTGCGAACCCGCATCGGCAACGACGCTTGCGGGGATCAAACGACTGATTGCCTCCGGTGTGATCGACAAATCAACAAGCGTGATAGGAGTGCTGACCGGAAATCTTCTGAAAGACCCGACGTACACGGTCAACTATCACACTGACAAGCTTCACTGCGACAATGCATCGTCGCGAATCAGCATCGACAGCAGATTTGCGAACCGGCCAGTTCGTGTCGCTGCCGATGCCGAACAGATCAAACGATTGCTCAAGCGCGAGCTCGGGGGAATCTAACCTTTCCAAAACTTGACCGGCGCCAACATCGAAACCTGCTTCCGATACTTCTCGTACGTATCGCCGTGCGCTCGGATCATGTCGCGCTCTTCAAACTGAATTGCCACGATCATGTAAGCCGTCGTCATCCCGGCGAAGAACAAGTGGCCGATTGACATTCGTGGCGTGCTCCAAAACGCAATCATGAACCCGAGGTAAATCGGATGACGCACACCTTTGTAGAACCCCGGCGTCCTGAACGCAGGCGCCGGACACTCGACGCCACGCAGATAACAGTAAGCCTGCTTCAGCCCGAACAGATCGAAGTGATCGATCAGCAACGTCGAGGTCAAAACGGTCAGCCACCCGAGCCAGAATAGACCTTCGAGAATAAGCCTGCCTGTCGAGTTATGCACATCCCAGGCGACTCGATCGGTTCCAATCGGGCGCCAGTTCCAGAACAACACCAGCAGAGTCAGACTCGCGATCAGCACATACGTGCTTCGCTCCAGCATCGGGGCAACCACTTGAGTCCATCTTCGCTTGAACCACGCGCGAGCCATCACGCTGTGCTGAATTGCGAACAGACTCAGCAACAGAGCGTCGATGATCAATCGTGTGGCGAGTCCTTCTGCACCGCCCGCCGAAGTGGCATCGATCGACCTCGGCACAATCAGGCTTTTTCCGGCGCCATACAAATTGCCTCCGCCCACAAACCCGATGGCGTAGAGAAAAGTCGCGAAGAAAATCATGTAGCACACTACTCCGTAAACAAAACCCAACACTCGAGTGACCATAAGATTCTCCTTCCGCTCTCAAGATGTCCGTTTGTTGATGAGTCCGCCCTGGTATGACCGCGATTATATACTCGCGCCCAAACGTGTCAATACGGTACGGGGAAGGAGAGGATAGTTAGATCAAGAGCGCAATTAGACGCCCTCCCTGCGTGACTGTTATTGTAGGAATTATTTCATGACATCCGATGAACTTGTGATATCGTGGGGGCACTCTTGAAATAGTGATAGAAATAACGGCGATTGTTCGTGGGCTCAGTGAGCTACCTAAAGGAGATCAATATGTCGAAACGGTTCTTGATCGGTTTCATCGTTGGCTTGGCTCTGATGGTCGTAGTCGGCGTCGGAGCGTCCCAGCAAAAACAAAAAAGCGTTGAGGAAGCGGAGTTTCAGGCTGAACTCGAGGGCGCAACCCCGGTACAGGTGGGTGTACTGACTGAGCGGCAGCGCATGCATAGCAAACTGTTCACCGATTTTAGGCAAGGTGAGAATATCAGCGATCTGGTAGCGCGTTACGGAGGGCAAAGGATTGTATTCAGAATCAGCATCGATGTGAACACCCCTCGACTATCCCCCGAATCGGAACCATTGGAGAACTTTCTTAGAAAACTCGAACAACAATCGGACGCAGTCATAGTTGGCAGCGTAACAGACAAAGTTTCTCAAATCACTGAAGATGGAAGATTCATCTTTACCGACTACGACGTCACGGTAAAAGAAGTCCTGAAGGGAGAGGCATCCCTAGAACTTAGTGCCGGTACAATAATCAACGTTACTTGTCCGGGTGGTAAGGTGTTAGTTGGGAAAGCGATCGTGAAAACGAGCGGCAATAGCATGGCGTCGCTTCCGCTAAACAATTCTGAGGTCCTCTTATTTGTAAAAGCCCTCTTACAGAAAGGCGACTTCAGGCTCGCGCGATACGATGCGAGCTTTGAGCTTGGTGATGCGTCTGTGACGGCGCTCGCTGGTGTGTTGCCAGGCACCTATCCTATTGATAAACCCTCCTTTCTGAAAATGGTCCGAGCAACAGTAACGCAGTAGTACTACTCAGGCGGTGGAGGGTTAAATGGACAAGATAAGAACAGCAATTACAGCGCCTGTTATTGTAGGAAGTATTCCATTGACATCCGATGAAATAGTGATATCGTGGCGGCACTCTTGGAATAGTGATAATAATACCGCTAATGGCTCGGTAGGATGAGTGAGTTACCTAAAGGAGGCAAAAATGTCTAAACCATTCTTAATTGGTTTTGTCTCGGGGTTGGCTCTGCTCTTTGTTGTCGGCGTCGGAGCGTCCCGGCTTCGCCAGAAAGACGCGGAGGACGCGAAACAGCGATCTGAGCTTGAAAGGTTTCAAGCAGAACTCGTAGACGCAACTCCAGTGCAGTTGGGCGTGTTAACCGAGACTCAGCGCATCCACAGCAAGCTCTATAGCCACTACTTGAAGCTAGGAAGTAACCGGACAATTAGCGGGCTTGTCGCACAAGCTACGGGTAAAAGCAAAATTGTCGAAACTGGGGTTCTAGTGGGTATGACAGAAGTGCTCACTGAGCCGGCGACGCCAGAAAACTATTTTGGAGAACTTACCGAGTTATCTGATGCCGTCGTCCGCGGCAGAGTTATACGGAGCGTGGCACAACTTACCGAAGATGACGCCTTTGTCTTTACCGATTACGATGTGGCAGCAACTGAAGTATTGAAAAGTAATCCAAGCGCACCGATTCATAGGGGAACAACACTTACTGTTACTCGCCCGGGAGGTAAAGTCTTGCTAAACGGCATAATCGTAAAGGCCAGAGATGATGCCTTCGCGCCTTTACCACTCAACAATCACGATGTTGTCCTCTTCTTAAAGTTCATACCGGAGACCGGAGCGTATAGGGCAACGCGAGCTACCGGAACCTTTGAGTTAGATGGCCAGATTCTTCGACCATTAACCGAAGTCGGCTTCCCGCCCGGAGTCTTGCGGGATGCGGATTCGTTCTTGCAGACAGCCCGGATTGTCTCAAATCGGTGAAACCTTAAGGAGGGATGACATCGTGAACAAGGCACCAAAGGGCGGCGCGTTCTTGCTAGGCTTTCTGATTAGTTTGGTATCATTCGCCGATGGGTGTCTCGGAACAGTATCGGAGGCCGCCTGCCCACCCCCGTCTCAGTTCCACCAAGGCTGGAACGCTAACGCTTCAATATATTATCAGTCAACCGGGTTCACCAGTCAGGAGTCGGATCAAATAGGCGGAGGCGGTGCTCTCGGTAGTTGGAATTTTCACAACAGCGTGCCACCCGTTTTGAACTGTTCAAACGTTTCGTTTCTCGCTGCTCCACCCGCCGGCCAGTACACTGTAACTGCCGCTAATGATCAGGATGCAGAAACCCCGAGTGCCTGTGCAACAACGGCATATAACGCGATGTCCTTTGGTAAACTTGTCGCAGCAACAACAACATTTCATTGGGCAGCGATACGAAGCAATGGAAGTCCTAGCTGGAATCGAGATCCTAATTCGTCTGATTACTATACTTTTATAAGAAAAGTGATGCTTCACGAAGCTGGCCACACAATGGGCCTTGGTGAAATACCCGACAGCCAACAGGTCGCCGGGCAAAGCGTGATGAATAAATACTCAGGTACAAATGATAGTGCAAATAACCAGCCAACTGATGTGCAACCTTGTGACGATAGTTCAGTCAATAGCATCCTTCAGTATGCCAACAATTGCGGCATCGACCGGAGGGGGCGGGTCGTGTGATCAACAGCCGCCGGCGAATGGATGTTACGGTGGAACGTGGAGCTCGGATTGTTGTTGCTGTGTTTATTCTTACAGTCCGATACTGATCGACACACTCGGCAACGGCTTTGATCTTACAAGCGCTGCAGGCGGTGTGAGTTTTGATCTCGATGCTGATGGCCGCCCTGACAATATCGCCTGGACTAAGGCCGGTTCAGATGACGCATTTCTTGTGCTCGATCGAAACGGCAATGGGATAATCGACAATGGAACCGAATTATTCGGCAATCACACGCCACAGCCTCCATCAGCCGAGCCGAATGGGTTCCTGGCGCTTGCTGAATACGACAAACCATCCAACGGCGGCAACGGCGACGGGGTGATCGATGGCCGCGACGAAATCTTCTCTTCTCTTCGTCTGTGGCAGGACTCGAATCATAACGGCTTCTCAGAGCCGGGCGAGCTTCATACGCTGCCGCAGCTTGGAGTCTATGCAATTGGCCTTGACTATAAAGAAGCTCGCCGAATGGACCGCTACGGTAACCACTTCCGCTATCGCGCCAAGGTGTATGACGTACGCGGCGCGCACGGCGGGCGATGGGCATGGGATGTATTCTTTGTCAGCCGGCAATGACTCATCTACAGTCGAACCGAGATGCTGATGGTTCGAACTCCTTAGTTGAAAGACTGCTGCTTACGAAGCTCTGAAACAATCTCCTGCGGTTTCCACTCGTTCCTGTGATAGAGCTTCACTAATCTTCCGTCAGATCCAATGATCGCCGTACGCAATGAATGAACGACCTGATCCTGGTCGCGCCAGTACTGCATGCCGAAATAAGTCGCGAACTGTTTCACCTCATCTTTGTTCCCCGTCGCGAATTCCCATTGAGTTGTGTCTGCTGAATGATGAGCCGCATACTCGCGCAGCACCTTCGGAGTGTCGTATTCAGGATCGACGCTGATGCTGAGAAGATGCGTCGGCTCGTATAGCGCAGCGTCGGACTTCAACATCTTCTGCATCTCGGAAAAATTATCGGTCATCAACGGACAATAATCCGGAAGCGGGCAACGGGTGTAGATGAAAGTCAGGACAAGCGTCTTGCCGCGATACTGATGCAAGCTGATGTGTTTGCCGTCCTGATTGATCAGCTTGAAGTCCGGGACTTCATCGCCGGGCCTGGGCTCAGCTCGAGCCTGCGGACTGCGAATGTCCGACTGATCGACCGTCTCTCGCGTTACAACGACGTCTTCAAGCCAGGATTTCAACCCCGCGACTACAAGCGTTGCCTGCACTCGATCGCCTTCGGCCATATCGCTCAAGAAGCGCTCGTCCTTGAGCTTGAAGGGCATCGCCATCGCTTCCATGTAGCCAGGTATCTCTTCGTGAGATATGGTGACTGTGGCGCCGCGTTTATCGACACTGACGACGGTTCCCTTGATCTGATATCGCTGTTCGGGTTCAATTGGGCGTTGGCGGCATGCTGACATGAATGTCGGGATTATTATCACGATTGCCACGGCTAACAAACTCATGATTTTTCTGAGGCTGAGCATCGAAGCAATTGTCCATTACGACTACAGAAACGACAACTGGAGCGGGTTTATGTGGCGGTCAGACCAATCCGGCGACGACGCCTCGCCCGTAAGCTTTCTTCTAGTCTGGATTCTGTTAGGCACCATCTCGAGGTGATATGGCCGCATATAACATCAAACTCAAACGCCGAGAGGAAGTGGCGGAAGGCACAATGTCGTTCTTCTTTGATAAACCCGCAGGGTTTCAGTTCAAGGCCGGACAATTCATGCGATTCAGCTTGATCGATCCTCCGGAGACCGATGCGGAAGGAGACCAACGAACTTTTTCGATTGCCAGCGCTCCTCACGAAGAGGACTTGATGATTGCGACTCGAATGCGCGACACGGCTTTCAAGCGAGTGATCAAGTCGATGCCAATCGGTTCGGAGATCCAGATGCGAGGACCTTATGGCCGAATGACGCTTCACGAAGACCCAACGCGGCCTGCGGCATTCCTGACTGGCGGCATCGGCATCACTCCATTTCGCAGCATTGCGCTCGACGCGGCGCGTACCGGACTGACTCATCGCCTGTCTCTGTTTTATTCCAATCGCCGGCCCGAGGACGCGGCGTTTCTCGAAGAGCTTGCACAGCTTGAAGCAACGAATCCGAACTATCGGTTCATACCGACGATGACTTCACCAGCCACCTCGAAGCAGACGTGGAGCGGTGAGACCGGTTACATCAATGCCGACATGCTTGCGCGGTTCATAGACGATCTGAAAGCGCCGGTCTATTATGTGGCAGGACCGCAAGGACTGGTGAACGCGATGCGAAAGACGCTCGCTGAAGCGGGCGTGAGCGAAGAAGAAATTAGAGCCGAGGAGTTCGCCGGATACTAGTCTTAGTAAGGAGAACGTATGCCGCAGGTGAGTTTTGACAAGGACATCAAGCCGTTGATCACTGAAGTCGATCGAAATCATATGCTATTCATGTTCGATCTCTGGTCTTACAAAGATGTCAAAGACAACGCCGATGAGATCTACGATTCGGTGTCGAACGGAAGAATGCCGCCTCCACCGCCCGGCGGAGATGGACCGTGGTCCAACGACAAAACCGACTTGTTCAAGCAGTGGATTGACGGCGGATGCCAGCCATAGCGCGAATGTTAGTTTCTGGTTTCTAGTTTGTTGTCTCTGGTTTTCGTATGCGCATCAGGCTTCATATCTAAAGACCAAACACAAAGAACCAGAGACCAGAAACCAGAAACCGAGTTTCAATGGATAGCGAAACAATAACAGTTGTCTCCGGGCTGCCGCGCTCGGGCACTTCGATGATGATGAAGATGCTTGCGGCAGGCGGCATTGAACCGTTGATCGACAACCTTCGCGAAGCGGACGATGACAACCCAAAAGGCTACTTCGAATTCGAGCGCGTGAAGCAGATCGAACACGATAAAGTGTGGCTCGCGGATGCGAGAGGCCGCGTGGTTAAGCTGATCTCGGCGCTGCTCAAGCATCTTCCTTCCGAGTACAACTACAAGATCATTTTCATGCGCCGTGCTATGTCCGAAATATTGGCCTCTCAGCGGCAGATGTTGCTGCGTCGCGGAGAGCCTGCCGATGCGGTGCCCGACGAAAAGATGGCGGCGATGTTTGAGAAGCATATCGCTCAAGTCGAATCCTGGCTCGCGGCCCAACCCAACATCGAGACGATCTTCGTAAGCTACAACGAAGTGATGAATGATCCTCGACCGCACGCGGAGCGAATCAACGACTTTCTGGGTGGTGCATTGAATGTCGATGCGATGACAGTGGTTGCCGACCGCTCGCTTTATCGGCAGAAGCAGATGTAGGGGATAGATGGCAGGTTACAGGTGTCAGCCGGAAGGGGAAGCTTCTTAACAAACTTCAAATGAGTAAGAGAAATGTTTTTATTGCGGGAGGAACCGGGTACATCGGTCGCGTGTTGATTCCGGTCTTGCTCAAAAGGGGCCACGAGGTGAGGGCGCTCGTTCGTCGAGGCTCGGAGCACAACCTCCCATCCGGCTGTGAGGCGGTGATTGGTGATGCGCTGGACGGACCAACATTCATGGATCGTGTTAAACCTTCGGACACGTTTGTTCTACTGGTTGGCGTGCCGCATCCATCTCCGTCGAAAGCGGCGCAGTTTCAATCCATCGATCTTGCTTCGGTGAAGGCTGCGGTTTCGGCTGCCGCTCAAGCTGGAGTAAAACATTTCGTGTACGTCAGCGTTGCGCAGCCGGCTCCGGTGATGAAGGCCTATCAAGCGGTTCGCGCCGAAGGTGAGGGGCTCGTTCGAGACAGTGGATTGAACGCGACAATTATTCGTCCGTGGTATGTCCTCGGTCCGGGTCACCGTTGGGCGTACACGTTGCTGCCGATCTATTGGATGTTTGAACGGCTTCCCGGCACGCGAGATACTGCGCGTCGTCTCGGACTTGTTACTCTTGATGAAATGGTTGCGGCCCTCGCGCAAGCAGTCGAGGCGCCGGGCGATGGCATTCGCATTTACGACGTTCCATCGATACGACGACTTGCGCGTGTCCGCGCTGCTGCGAGTGAAGGCGTTGTTGAATCGAATCTCGCCGCAACAACCGAAACCAATCAATAGTGAAAGCGATAACGCACTTCCACGTAGACCTGCCGCGGATCAACGAAGTGCCTTCCACCGAACGTCTCGCTGTTGTCCAACAAGAACTGATTATCGGCGACGTTGATTGCGTGAACGGCGACGTTCCAACGCTCGCCGAATGATTTTCCGGCTGACAAATCGAAGATAGTGTGACCAGGCAAGTGATCGGGCCCATCTCCGTTCACGAACCCCGACCCGTAATGAATACTTGTTGAAACGTAGCTTCGGCTGGGCAGGGAAATATCGCCTCCAACATTCAAAGTGTGCCGCTGATCGTGATCCAGAAAGAATGAACCCTGATCGGGCGGCGAAAAATCGGTGAGTCCGCCGGTCACTCCTCCCTGGCCTTCAGCGCGTTGATGAGAATATGTGACATAAGCTTGAGCGCGGCCCAGAAGCTTCGGCGACCTCAACGTAAACTCTAACCCTCGCACTCTCGCGCGATTGATTGTGAGCGGAAAGAAGATGTTCGAGTCACCAATCGAGTTGTGGTCAAAGAAGTTCTTAACATTCGTGTGAAAGTAGTCCGCGTCGATTACCCATTTCCTGATCGGAGCAGTTACGCCGAACTGATACTCTTCGTCGCGTTCGCCGTGCAGCGGAAGAAACCCAAAGCCTTCGTTGACGGCGAACTCGACGACCGGACCGGAAACCGTCGAAAGCGGCGGCGCTTGATAGTAGCGGCCGTAGAAACCATGAAGCGTCCAATTTAAACGCGGCACTAGAACCGCAGCTCCCACTCGCGGATTCGCCGCCGTTTCGTCGACCGATCCTGAGAATCGCGTCAGCCTCACGCCCCCGGTTAGCGTCAACCACGATGCGGGCTTGTATTGGTCTTCGAGAAACAACGCCACGAGATTTCCCGTAGGCTTCTCACGCTGCTGTAAATTGAGCCCGCTTCCATCCGTCGCCTCCAAACCGAATAACGCGTCATCGCGTTGGAAAAATCCATATACTCCTGCCTTCGCGTTGTGCTGCCGAGTCAAAATACTGAAGACAACCTGCGCGCCCGCATACTGTGAGCTTCGTCGCTCATTAGGAATCACCGGCGCATCGCTGCGCCCGCCTATAAAGTCCGCGCGATTGAAATGATAAAACGGAGAAACAGTGAGCAGCCTGTCGGCGCCCAGCGTCTTGACCCAGGAAAAGTTGATGAATGCGTCTCGCTCTCGTTCAGAATCTCGAATGCCGGCTGATTGCGCTTCAGGATCGTTGGGCACTTGATAATGGTCGGCGCGCACTGCGGCTACAAGCCGAAGTTGATCTCGAACGGTTGCATTGTAGATTACAGACGCGAATGTTCCCACGCCGTGTGCTTCGTCGTGCAACACGGCAGCGGTCGGCGTTGCCAATCCGAAATCGCTGTAGTTTCCGTTCAAGCTGGCGTAGTAGGCGAAGCGGTCTGTATGGTCGCCGAAGTTTATTTGATCGTTGGTCTGATTAAACTGGCCGTAGCTCAGAACCATCTCTGCTTCACGACTGCGTTCAAACCCCGTGCGAGGAACGATGTTGAACACTGCATACGTGCGGTCGCCGTACTCGGCTGAGTAACTACCTCGTTGAGTTTCAAGGTAGTCAATATCCTTCGGATCAAACTGCGGCCCAACATTGCTTGCGATATTGGTGTTCGGCACTGGAACGCCGTCAACCAACCAGGTCACCTGATGCCCGCCGCGAATGTGCAATTGATCGTGTGTCACGTAGGCGCCCGGAGTGAAACTCGTGATCATAGCAGCGCTGTTGCTGCGCGATGCTCCGGGTGTTTTCACTATTTCTTCGCGGCTTACCAGCGTTGTCGGCGTCGGAGAATCCGAGCCGACTATTTCAGGCGTTGCGACAATATCAACGGTCTGCGAAAGCGGCGCTACTTCCAAAGTGAATTCCAAAAACGGAGCGCTGCCCGTAACTACGGCGATTGCCTGTTCGACTTTTTTGAATCCGCTTGCCTCGACCGTCAGCAGGTACTCGCCTACAGGTACGCCGCGCAAGAGAAACGTTCCCTGATCGTCAGTCTGTCCAAAAAGCGCGAACTCTGAAGCTCGAGACCTAAGCGTAATCTTCGCATCCTTAATCACTCGTTGTTGTGTATCGCGCACGACGCCTCGCACATCACCGAGCGCCCAGGCGCGTGACGGCGCAACGAAAGTTAAGACGAGCATCGCCGCAAAGAGACTTTGCTTTAGCGACATTTCACTCCTTTTCCTGGTCCTGTCTTTTCACGCGAAGAATAAGCTACCGGCGCGTCGCAGGACTTACGGCTGCGTCGCGCGACTCAACGCGCGATCAAGAGAAGCTTGAATCAGGTTTCAGACTTTGGAGGAAGCAGGTGGTGCTCGAGGTGAGGCAGAACTGAGTCGAATTGAACTACAAATCTGTAACGCCAGATCGGAGAAGGGAGCCGGCTGCCCTTCAAGAAGGTGATCGTCAGCGGAGTTCCGAAGTTGACCCTTGTAGAGGTTCGACGAACGGATTGCGGCCGCGCATCCTTGCGGACAAGAAGTCCTCAAATCGGCATCACGTCCGCGCACATTGCGACCGAGATCAGGGTTAGCCGATGTGCGCTTCGAACGGCAGCAACATTGACTTTCGCGAAGACAGCACGTCATCGCCCAAGTTCCTGACCCTTGAAGAGCCAGCGCCAGCGGCGCGGCAGCGAAGACGAACAACAGCGCGACAGTGGCCGATAACGCGCGAGCCCGCACTGATAGGTTATGTCGTCCTCTGATCATTTGCGAGAATCTTACTACAAGTCGTAATCACGTCAAGCCGAGCACTTGACTGCGATCCTTGAGTTGCTATTTCATTATTGACGTAAGCAGATTCAAGCGATGCATAAAGCAGTACTCCTCATCTCATTGACCGTTGTTTTCCTGTTAGCTGCAGGGACTCCATTGAAGATCACCGCATCGTCGGCGCAGGCCGAGCGCTCGCTGTCGGGCGAATGGATCGTCGTCTCGAGCCCAATCGATGGAAAACTATCTTCGCCGAAGGGCACCACTCTGGGGTTTCCCGATCGCGACATGATTTTCGATCAAACCGGGGACATTCGCACGGGCGTCGTCTTGCGAGAGGACGTCGGACCGAACGTCAAGCCGCTCGGCGTGTGGCGTGTGATGGGAGATCAGTTCAGCGCTACGTTTCAATTGTGGTGCCCCGACCCGAATGGACCATGCGGATCGATAGTCATGCGAGGCCAGTTTGTTCGCGACGACAAGATCAGCGGCACTATGACGGCGTTCTTCGACCAACCTGACGACACGACTCCAACGGGCTACGACACGTGGACGTTCGCGTTTGTCGGCAACCGCGTAGCGGGCGGAGGGACAAATTGATCTCGCGAACCGGAAAACTTCGCGCGTTCATAGCGAGCGGACTTGCCGTCGCCTTGATGCTGCTTGTCATCGAGCCGGCTGCTTTTGCGAGTAACGACCTTACGGGCCGCTGGTCGTTCACGATCACGATTCCAGATTCGCCGGGAAGCACAAACACTTTCACCTTCACTGTCAACCTCGATGTCAGTCCGCGAGGTGACAGTCTTCACGGGCGTCTGAACATAACCGATGAATCCGGCCGGACAGTCGGCGGAGCCTGGAGACAAGTCGGCAAGAACGTGTCGATCGCTTACGAGCTTCCATGCCCTGGAGACGTTCCGTGCGCTTCGGTGATTTTGTTGGGACGAATCAAAGGCAGCGGCGCGCTGATCAAAAGAGGTTCGGTGGTTGTAATGTGGGACACAGCGAATAACAAGAATCCCGCGCTGTTTGATACTTCGAACGGCTCGTTCCGCGGCACTCGAATCGAGTGATTTAACCTTCCTGTCGACGCAAGCTAGAGCGTGCGCACTTCTTTCACCACCTGCCAGATCGAATGCGAGCGGCGAATCCATAACCGGAATAGATCAATCCTGAAACGAAACCCGTCGTCGGAATCTTTCTCTAACAGCTCTCGCCGAAACATCTCTTCAAGCGTCAGCCTTATCGTGTTCTCCGAGAGGTTGACCGGGTAGTCGTTCGTCTTCACCGAAGTTCTCAATTGCTGAGCCGTTGCGTAAGCAGTGCCATCGTCGAGCGTTTCTCCAAGCAACGACAACCCGAGCTTCTCATCGTCGGACAGCGCGTCCCAGGCATAGATCATCTGAGGCAGCGGGTTATCGACGATCTCCGTAATCACCGCGGTCAGATCGGCCGCCGTCACCCAGTTTTGTCGATGCTCGTTCATATAGTCCACAACGTTTTGGCAAAACACCTGCGTGTAAAACGGCTGCCCGGCGGTAAGTCGGCAAATCGCTTCGATGACGCCGCGTCCGTAGACCGCCCGCCCTTGCACCGGTTCAGTAATCAATCGCACCGTGTCTTTCTCGGAGAGAAACCCGACTTTTCGGAAGAGCGAGCGCCTCAGCAGCTCGCGCCAGTACTTTCTATCGCGCTCTTCGAGACGCCGCGAACCGGTGAAGATCAATCCGAGGCGTTCCTTGTTGTCCATCAGTCCGGCCAAAAAGGTGAACAACTCATTCGACAGCTTGCCTTCATCGACCTTGCCTTCGAGAAGTTCGTATTCATCCATTAACACCAGAAGCGTGCGATCGCCGATCGAATCCAGAATGTCATCGAGGAAGTCCAGGAAGATTGGATATGGATTGCGGCCGTCAAATTGAGGCACCGGTATCGCCTGCGCATTTGATCGGGATATCGGTCGCGAGGCAACTTGCCGATCAGGGGTCGCGAGATCTCGCGCGCCGCCGGCAATCGGCTCGGCGACGATCCGGGTGTTTGCGCGCGCGACTGATTCTGCGATCAACCGCGAAGTGCGCGCGAAGAATTCCGAATCCGACGCGATCACCATCTCCTGAAGGTCGAGAAACACCGGGACGAAGCGATCGCCCAATCGGCCATTGAGCACCTGGTAAAGGATTGAGCTCTTGCCTACTCTTCGCTCGCCGCAGAAAACAATGACAACGCCCTGATTGGCTCCCTCGAGTTTTGTGCGCACGTAGCGGAAGTCGTCCTCGCGGCCGAAGAACATTGTTTCCGTGCGAATCGGGTTTCCAACGATGAACGGATTTGGCTCAATCGGAACAAAGCTCCGCAGTTCTCTCGGAAGGACATACTCGCGATCGCCGAAGCGGCGCGCCGCGAAAACGGCTCCCAGAGCCAATCCTATGACAGCGATCGCCAGCGTATAAAACCACCAGGTCTTCCAAAACGGCGAGCCGACTCGCACTGACAAAGACGCTGCCGGCTCCTGAGCTCCGTACAAATCACGATTGAGCGCGATCAATTCAAAAGCGTGAGCTCCTTCGCCCAAATCCACTCGATAAACATCTCCTTCGGCGCTTTGCTGAGTTGTCGGCGCCTCCCATGCGGGGTCCGCGCCTTCAGCCTTGATGCGATAAAGGCAGCGCGTCTGACCGCTCGCACTTGCAGCAGTGAAGTGAAAACCAATACGGTGACGTCCAAACGAAACCGAGTAGAGACCCGTACCATTTTCTGCCCGAGGCTGCCCATCGACTTCGAGCGACACCTGCGCCGAAGGCGCGACTGTGATTGGGACGTGTCGCACGGCCCCTTTATTGGTAGCGATCCAGATGCGTCCATCAGCGTCCTGCGAGATCGAGTTCACTCGGCTTCCAGTTAACGCGTCGGCTTCACCTGAATACAGTGTCGAAAGAATGTTGCCGCCCAGCACGAGGAATTTCTTGACCTGACCCTCATCGGTTCCCGACCACAGAAACCCATCGCGATCGACAAAAAGAGTGCTGGCAGGTTCGTCGTCAAAGTTTTTGAACGCCGAGCGGGAGTAAGCTTGAACTCCGGCGCGCGTCGCTATCATCAGCTTGTCTCCGAAGCGAGCGATCCAACGGACGTCGTTGTCGGCGAGTCCTCGCGTTGCATCGATCAGATCGACGTTACTGCTGCTGCGATCGTAGACAACCACCCCGCGCGAAGTCGCAAACCACAGCCGGCCATCGACGTCTTCGAGTACGTGCCGCACGTCGTAACCATCCAGCGGCTCGATGCTGCGCAGCAAGCCTGCCTGAAAAATCGACGCGCCGCGCGTTGTCGCGAAGACGATTGTGGAACCACCTCCGACCGCGGACACCCACTGAACGTTGTTGGAAGCGAGCCCGCTGCCTTCATTGAATTGAGTAAGCGTTTCGCCAGTCCATTTGAGCGCGCCTTGCCCGGTCGCAAACCATGCCGAGCCGTCTCGATCGAACGCGACGGCCTGCACGCTTATGTTTGAACGAAAGCCTTCAACGGGAACGAGCCGCTCACCCTCGAGCCTCGACACACCACCCATTGTCAAAAACCACAAACCGCTCTGCCCGCGTGAAAAGCTCGGAGCCGGAACCTGAACGATCTGTTGAACATCGTTGTCCGCCAACCCGCGGCTTGTGCTAAAACTTACGAAGCTGTAACCGTCGGAGCTCACTACGCCGTTGTCCGTCGCAAACCAGACATAGCCTTCGCGTCCGGAGAAGATTGCGGCGACGTGATCGCGCTCGAGAAAGTTCACGCGCTGGGACTCGCGCCGCGCCGGGTCGTAAAGAATTACTCCTCCGGAATCCAGCGCACACCACAATCGCCCGCTGCGATCCTCGCTCATTACACGGATGTTGGTCGCGCGCGAGGCAGTCGAGTCACGCGCCGGTTCGATAACCGGCCGCTGAATTCCCGAGTCGTCGATGAACATCAAGCCTTCAGCAGTAGCGAGCCAGATTCGCCCGGTATGATCGACGTAGATGCATTTGACTTCGCGTGGAACCGCTTTGATTTGAGTTCGCTCGCCGTAACCCTCGCGCCATTGCTCGAATGACTTGATGCGTTGACCTTCAAGAATAGACAAGCCCGCAGCGGTCGCGAACCAGATGTTTCCCTTCCGGTCTTCGGCAAACGCTCTCACGTCGTTGGAAGGCAATTCCTGCAAGTGAGAAAAGGGAGTCAGGTGCTGTCCGTCAAATTTATACAATCGATCGATGGCCGCGACCCAAACCTCACCCTTCGAATCCACAAAGATTCGCCGCGGGTCCGCGATATCGATCGGCGCGCCAACGTCCTTACCTGACTTTGTAATGCGTCGCACACTGCCGGCGGTTGCAATCCAAATCGTTTTGTTTTGGTCTTCCGCGATCGAGCGAATATCTTCGCCGGCAAATGAGTCAGCAGTGCTCGCGTCACCAGAGGCCGTCGTGAAGTCTGTGCCGTTGAATCTCGCGAGGCCCTTATCGGTTCCGAACCACAACCACCCCTCGCTGTCCTGCAGGATCGCCTGAACGTTTTTCGAAGGAAGCTTCGGTACTGTGTATCTGGAAACCGCTTTTTCGTTGATCGGAATGACCGGCGCAACCATCAACTGAAGCGGGAATTCAGTGGTTATGCCCGAAGAAATGAAAACGTCGTTTCGGTATTCGTCGTAGCCCCGAAGCGCAGCGCTGAGTTGATACGAGCCGGGCGCGAGTCTTCCAAAATAGGCATCGCCGTATTGGTCCGTGACGCTGCGTGACGCAAGCGCGCCAACCTTCGCGCGGTCTTTCGCGTAGACGCTCACCGTCACCCCCGAAAGCGGTTGGCTCGCAGCGTCAAGCACCGCGACGTGCAACGAGGAGGGCGACAGCTTGATCGGAGGAAGCGCTAGCGTTTCATCCGTTCGAAGCGTGACCGTAACGACTTCTTTCCTGAAGCGTGGTGAATCGACGGTGACTCTATACTGTGCCGCTTTCAGGTTCCGAAACTCGAACCTCCCATCTGCTAGCGTGCTCTTCGATACTGAGAAATCACCAGAAACGAGAGTCACATTCGCGTTGGACAGCGACGCTCCTCGATCATCCTGAACGACGCCGATGAGGGCGGCACTCTCGTTTTGACCGGCGCTCCTCAGTTGAGAACTGACGTATCCTCCGTATGCGACTACGAAAGCAGCAAAAGCAATCGGTGCGAGCAGTGATCTGCCCCTCCAGCGGGAACCTTCCTTGAGCAGGTTGTGCAGTTTGTTGGATGACACTTCTAAAGATTCGAGAAGGATGATAGCAAGGTGAGTATAACCATCAGCCGAGTGGGCTATCAACAATGTGACGGAAATCTAGTAGTTAGTCACAATGATTTTGATGAACACCTGTATGGGCGTCCCTCCGTGGGCGCCCCTCTCCGGCAATGGAAAAGTGGGCCTGAGATGAGGGGCGCCCACGGAGGGACGCCTATACAAGGTTCGTCACCTTGAGCATGACTGAGTACCAGTGCTGATGTTGTGCTGATGATTTTTTCCGACGAGAAAAGCTTTTAACGTTGCTCGAATATTTGGCGCGGATTGTCAACCAACATAGTTTTTATTTGTGAATCTGTGACGCCGCGCTGCTTTAGTGCCGGAATCACATCGTTGTGAATGTGCAGGAAGTGCCAGTTCGGAAGAATCGCCGGCAGGTCTCTTTCCGGCAGCCAGTCATTCAAGCAGGCAGCATCGTGAGAAAGCACAATTCGATTCGCATAACCGAGGTCACACATCTTCGCTACAGTGTTCACACGATCTTCGAACGGAAGCAGCACGTCAATACCGAATCGATCCATCCCAATGTATGAACCGGCGGCGATCAGCTTTTCTAGATAAGCGATATCAGTCGTATCGCCCGAGTGACCGATTACCACTCGTGAAAGATCAACGCCTTCTTCGCGAAAGATCCGCTGCTGCTCGAGGCCGCGCTCGCTGTGCGGGTGAGTGTGAGTTGAAATGGGAACGCCGGTTCGAACATGAGCCTGCGCCACCGCTCGAAGAACGCGCTCGACGCCGGGCGTAACGCCGGGTTGATCGGTTGCACACTTAAGAATGGCGGCTTTCACTCCCGTATCGGCGATGCCTTCTTCGATGTCCCTCACGAACATATCGACCATTATCTCGGGCCCGCCGAGCGTCGTTCCCGGCCCGCGAAAGTGAAAGTAAAACGGTATGTCGTTGTAGGTGTATATTCCGGTCGCTACCACGATGTTGAGTTCTGTTTCGGCAGCGACTTTCTTTATTCGGGGAATGTAACGCCCAAGCCCGATCACTGTCAGATCGACGATCGAATCAACGCCTCGTGACTTCAACTCGTTAAGCCGCGCGATCGCATCATTGATTCGCTCGTCTTCTTCTCCCCAGGTCTCCGGGAAGTTTTGCTCTATCTCGGTTGAAAGAATGAAGACGTGCTCGTGCATGAGCGTGACGCCCAGCTTCGCTGTATCGATCGGACCCTTGACGGTATTCACCGATGCCATTGAGTTTGCCTTTTTGAGCAATGAGAATCCAACTTCTTCTGCAGCGCGCATATGCTAATACCACTGGCATTCACGGCAAGCAAGTCTGGATATCGATTTCGCGGGATAGTTGTGGCGTTGAATATGGGGAGGTCATTCAGCGAAGTGCTTATCTAATGGACGGCAGGAAAGGTGTTCGCCGTAGGCCACCAGATGTTCGATCTTCTTGCGCAAAAGCTCGATCGGCACATACGAAGGAATGTAATCATCGGCGCCG
>Ga0075436_100000939_pt1 | contig 19466 bp, 17 predicted proteins | sample RhiMethybrSRZTD5_FD_75303 | JGI IMG/M metagenome (GOLD analysis project Ga0075436, IMG submission 75303) | Populus rhizosphere microbial communities from Tennessee, USA - Rhizosphere MetaG P. TD hybrid SRZTD5 | ecosystem: Host-associated > Plants > Roots > Rhizosphere > Soil | place: USA...
CGGTCGACGTGCGCGCAGTGATCGTCTGCGCGGGCAAGCGGCGCCCGCAGGTCTTGGGCGGCGCGCTCGCCGTGACGGCGATGATGGGCATCGGTGCCTACGCGCTGCCGCCGACCAGTGTGTGGGTGCAGCCCGAGCAAGACGCGGGGCCGCCGCCGCTCGCCGAGGAGCGCCTCTTCCACCTGCAGGGCGAGCTCATCGAGCGGGCGCTCGCCGCGGTTGCGCCCGGGCGGCCCGGCGTGCGCGAGCTTTATTTCGTGGGCTTCGCGCCGGACGCAAGCCAGGACGTTTTCCTCCACGAGATGCGCTTCGTGCGCCATCTCTTCGACGAGCGCTTCGCCACTGCGGGCCGGTCGATCGCGCTCGTCAGCAGCGCGGAGGCGCTCGACGAGTTCCCGATCGCGAGCGTCACGAACCTGTCGCGCGCGCTCGAGCGCGTCGGCCGGCAGATGAACGGCGACGAAGATGTGCTCTTCCTTTATCTCAGCGCGCACGGATACAAGGACCATCGGCTCTCGGCGGTGCAGCCGCCGCTCGAGCTCGCCTCGCTCACGCCGACGGCGCTCGCGCGCATGCTGCAGGACGCGGGCATCAAGTGGCGCGTGATCGTCGTGTCGGCGTGCTATGCCGGCGGCTTCATCGAGCCGCTGCGCGACGCCAACAGCATCGTCATCACCGCCGCGGCGGCCGACCGCACCTCCTTCGGCTGCGAGGCGGGACGCGATTTCACCTATTTCGGGGAGGCGTATTTCCGCGATGCGCTCGAGCGCACGCGCTCGTTCACCGAGGCGTTCGAGCTCGCCCGCAGCGCCGTGGCGAAGAAGGAGGCCGAGGAGAAGCTGACGGCGTCACTGCCGCAGATGTGGGCCGGTCCGGCGATCGCCGGGCGCTTAAAGCAGCCGGGCGACGATCCAGACAAGAAGTGACAGCAGCACCGTGCTGGCGAAGGGCACGTAGTAGACGCGCCCGCGCAGTGGAATCTCGAAATCTCCGGGCAGGCGCCGGAGGCGAAACCGCCGCAGGAGCGGCGTCGCGGCCGATAGAATGACCAGCGCCAAAAACAACGTCACGAGCCACTTCACCATGATCGAACTCTATACCTGGAGCACGCCCAACGGCCGCAAAGTGTCCATCATGCTCGAGGAGTGCGGCCTGCCCTATCGCGTGCACAAGATCAACATCGGCACGAACAGCGAGCAGTTCACTCCCGAATACCTGCGCATCAATCCCAACGGCAAGATACCGTCGATCGTCGATCCCGAGGGCCCGGATGGCAAGCCGATCGCGATGATGGAGTCCGGTGCGATCCTCGTTTATCTCGCGGGCAAGACCGGCAAGTTCCTGCCGCGCTCGCCGCGCGGCAAGTACGTGGCGCTGCAGTGGCTCATGTTCCAGATGGGCGGCGTCGGGCCCATGTTCGGCCAGGCGCATCACTTCATGCGCGCGAAGAAGGACGAGATCCCCTATGGCAGCGAGCGCTACGGCAAGGAGGCGAAGCGCCTCTACGGCGTGATGGACGCCCACCTCGCCGGGCACGAGCACTTCGCGGACGAGTATTCGATCGCCGACATCGCCATCTATCCCTGGGTCGCGCGCCATGAATGGCATCGCGTCGAGCTCGGCGAATTCCCGCACGTGAAGCGCTGGTACGACACGCTCGGCGCGCGGCCGGCCGTGCAGAAAGGCATGGCCGTCCCGCAGGTCTAGTGGCGCACGAGCACGCGCGCGAGCGTCTGCGCGTCCACGGGCTTTACGAGATGCAGATCGAATCCGGCTTCGAGCGCGAGGTTGCGGTCCTGAGGTAGCCCGTAGCCGGTGACGGCGACGAGCAGCGGCTGCGGGCCGGCAAGCTCGGCGCGGATGCGGCGCGCGAGCTCGTACCCGTCCATGCGCGGCAGGCCGATATCGATCAGCGCGATCTCCGGCGGCGCGGCACGAACGGCTTCCAGCGCCGACACGCCGTCCACCGCCACCCGCACGCGGTGACCTTCGAGCTCGAGCATGCGCCTGAGCGTGTCGCGCGCATCGGCGTTGTCCTCGACCACGAGCACATCGCGCGGCGACACTCGAGCGCCGGCGTGGGACTGCGCGCGGCTCGAGGCGGGCGGCTCGATCGCCGGAAGGCGCACGGTGAACAAGCTGCCACGGCCGGGTCCTTCGCTCGCCGCTTCCGCCGAGCCGCCGTGCAGCTCGGCGAGGCGCCGCACCAGCGTAAGCCCGATGCCGAGGCCGCCTTGCGAGCGGTCGAGCGGCCGCTCGCCCTGCACGAACGCCTCGAAGACGCGCGCCGTGAGCTGCGGCGGCATGCCCATGCCGGTGTCGGCGACACGCAGCACCGCGTCGTCGCCTTCGCGGCGCACGGACACGGTGATGGTCGCGCTTTCGGGCGTGAACTTGAGGGCGTTGCCAAGCAGGTTGGCGATGATCTGCTCGACGCGCGTCGCATCGGCGTCGACCCAGGCGGGCTCGAGCTGCTGCGTGAGCCGCCGCTGCCCGGTGCGGCCGGCGGCGCGCAGCGTCGAGAGCGTGCGCGCGGCCGCTTCCGCGAGATCGAGCGGCTGGCGCTGCAGCACGATCTTGCCGGTCATGGCGCGCGCCGCGTCGAGCAGGTCGTCGGTCATGCGGGCAAGGTGCTGCACCTGCCGGCCGACCACGGCGCGCGCATGGGCGCGCGTCTCCTCGTCGGGCGCGGCAAGCAGCTGCGCGGCATTCGCCATCGCGCCCAGCGGGTTCCTGAGCTCGTGGCCGAGCATGGCGAGGAATTCGTCCTTCGAACGGTTCGCTTCCTCGGCGATGGCGCGCGCCTGCTGCTCGCGCTCGAGGAGCTGCTCGCGCTCGGCCTCGCCGCGCGCCCGCTCGTCCGCGGCGACGGCGAGCGAATCTCCCACCTGGCGGATCTCGGCGATCGGCGTGTCGGGCAGCGCGAGCGGCTCGCGCCGCCCGAGCGCGCGCGCCGCCGCGCCGAGCTCCGCCATCGGCCGCGTGATGCCGCGGCCAACGAGCAGCGCGGCAAGGATGGCGAGCGCGACGGAGAGCACGATGCCGCCGCCGAAGACGATGAGCGAGCGCCACGCGGCGACATCGACATAGGAGCGCGGCACGGCGATCGCGACCGTCCAGCCGCTGAGCGCGGAGCGCGTGAAAGCGGTATACGAGACCTCGCCCTCGAGCGTTGCGGCGATGGCGCGGCCCTCGCCGCCCGAGCGATCCAGTAGCGCCTTGAGCTCGGGCGACGGCGCGCCGCCGAGCGACTCCTCGTGCTGACGCGAGCGGGCGACGCGCTGCTCCCGACCGTCGAATACCGATACCACCCAGTCGTTGGGCACGCGCTGCCGGTTGATGAGCTCGCGGATGCCGTCGGGCTTCACAGCCGCGCTGATGACGTAGCGCACCTCACCCCCGTATAGCACCGGCACGCGCACCGGCACGGCGAGCTGGGTGCCGGGCCCGCGCGCAAGATAGCCGACGAGGGGGAGCTTGGTACGCACCGCAAGCTCGAAGCTTTCGTGGTCGACGATCGACGGCAGCGGCTCGCCAAACGCAATGCGCGCATTGGCGAGCTGCCGTCCCGCCGGATCGGCGAGGATGACGGTGAGCCAGGAGGGATTGCTGTCCAGCACGCGGCGCATGAGGCCGTGGAAGCGCGCCATCTCGGCGCGCTCGAGCGACGGCGAGGCGCTCAGCCCCTGCAGCACGGAAAGCGAACGCTGCAGCTCCGCGTCCACCGCCGTGGAAAGGGCGCGCGTGATCTCGAGCCCCGCGCGCTCGGCCTGCTGGCGCTGCTGGTGCGCGAGGGCGAACAGGCCGATGGCCGACATCACGGCGAGCGGCAGGAACGCGGCCGCCGCGAGATAGAACAGGCGCGTGCGCAAGGCGATATTCCGGGGTTTCACTGGCGCGCGTGCCTCGCGAGGAAGGCATTGATCTCTTCGACGCGCAGCTGCGGCTCGCCGGGCACGGGCTTCGTGCCGACCACGCGGTTCATCCACTGCATGTTTTCCTGCATGCGCGCGACGACGGCACGCCATTCGGCTGCCGTATGGCGCTGCGGGTCGGGCAGCACATGGCACTGGTTGCACGCCAGGCGGTACGCCTCGCCTTCCGGCTGCTCGAGGTCCGGGTAGCGGCGTACATCGAGGGGCTTCTGCGCATGGCGGCGCAGGTAAGCGAGCAACGTCTCGCTCTCCTGCGGCGCCGGCGCGCTCACTCCCGCCATCATGTCGTTCATCAGCTCGCCGAGATTGCCATGGCCTTGCATGCGCAACACCATGCGCTCGACGATGCCGGGCCATTTCGCCGCCTCGTGCATCGCCGGATTCGGCAGGTTGTGGCACTGCACGCAATAGCGCAGCATGAGCCGCGCGCCGGGCGAGCCGCGCTCGGGCAGCATCTCGGGCTCGAAGGTCGGCGGCAGGATGCGCTCGAGGAGCGCGCCGTGCGGGCTCTCGGCCCAGCGCCTGCGCGCATCCTGCACTTCATCGGCGAGCGCCGCCGAGGCGAGCAGCGCGAGCATCAGCACTGCACTAAAGGCTGGCACTGCGCTCGCCGCGGCTGAAGCCGAGGAGCGGCGCGTGGTCCGCGCTGCCGATGGCCAGCACCTTGAAGAGCTCGCCCATTTCCGCCGGTGAAAGCAGCTTCTGCGCCTGTGCCGCGATCGGCGCGTAATGGAGCGCATTCTCGGCGTTGGTTTCCGCGAGCACATCCGTGATACCGCAATTCACGAGGAATTGCGCCTGCGTGGCATAGCCGAGCACCGCCGCCCCGGCATCGTGCGCCGCGCGGGCTAGGGCACTGAAATCGACGTGCGCGGTGATGTCTTCTTCGCCCGGCCGCGCGAACGGATCCGCGTGCGCCTGGTGGCGGTAGTGGCACATGAGCGTGCCCATGGCGCGTTGCGGGTGGTAATACTCGTGCGCCGGGAAGCCGTAGTCGATGATGAACGCGACGCCGTCAAGACGCTCGGCGAGTGTGCGTATCCACGCGCGCGCCGCGAGCCCGATCTCGCTCACGTAGGGCGCGGCGACCGCGATGGGCTCGGCTGCAGCGAGCAGATCGCGCTCGGCCGGACGGTCGGCCCAGCCAAGCGCGGCATCGACGCCGCGCTCCATGATGCCTTGCTGTGTCCAGTGCACGACGTGCACCGGCATCGCGTCGACCACTTCGTTGGCGATCACCGCGCCGCGCAGGCGCTCGGGCAGGCGATCGAGGTGGCGCACGCGATCGCCGAGCCGCGCGCGCTGGCGCTCGCGCAGCTCGGCGCTCGTCTCGAGGATGAAGTACTCGCAGTCGAGCGCGCGCGTCAGCACGTCGGCGAGGGCGCCGCTGCCCGCGCCGATCTCGAGCAGGCGATCGAACTCGCGCAGCTGGCGCGCGAGCGTGCGCCCGAAGAGCTCGCCCAGCTCGGGCGCCGTCACGAAGTCGCCGCCCGGGCCGAACTTGCGCGCGCCGCCCGCGTAATAGCCGATGCCCGGCTCGTGCAGCGCGAGCTGCATGTAGCGCGCAAACGAAATCCAGCCGCCGGCGGCGGCGATCTCCTGGAGGATGCGCGAGTGCGGCGGCATGCGGGAAATTTAACCTAGAATCAACGCGCTCATGGACGACTCGCTCGCCGGCAAAAGCGCGCTCGTCACCGGCGGCGCGCGCCGCCTCGGCGCGGCGATCGCGCGCCGCCTGCATGCCGCCGGCGCCGCCGTGATCATCCATTACCGCGATTCCGAGGCCGACGCGAAGGCGCTCGCCGCGGAGCTGAATGCTGCCCGGGCAAAGAGCGCGGCCACCGTCAAAGCCGAGCTGCTGGCGCCGATCGCGCCGCGGGCCCTCGTAGCCGCGGCACTCGATGCCTTCGGGAGGCTCGACCTGCTCGTGAACAATGCCTCCAGCTTCTTTCCCTTGGCGGTTGGCGAAATCGAGCCATCGCACTGGGAGGAGCTGATGGGCTCGAACCTGCGCGCGCCGCTCTTCATCTGCCAGCAGGCGGCGCCGGCGCTGGCGAAGAGCCGCGGCGCGATCGTCAACATCGTCGACATCCACGCCGAGCGGCCGCTCAAGGGCTATCCGCTCTACAGCATCGCAAAGGCGGGGCTTGCGGCGCTGACGCGCTCGCTCGCCGTGGAGCTCGCCCCCGAGGTGCGCGTGAACGGCGTTGCGCCCGGCGCGATCGCCTGGCCCGAGGACGGTCAATTCGACCCGGACGAGCGCACCCGCATCCTCGCGACCACCCCGCTCGCGCGCATCGGCAGCGCGGATGACATCGCCCAGGCGGTACACTTCCTCGCCTGTGCTTCTTACGTCACCGGGCAGATCATCGCCGTGGACGGCGGGCGCTCCATCTTCATCTAGGCATCCCATGGCCGTCCACGCCGTCCGGTTCGACAAGCGAAGGCAGGAATACGAAGCGGGCAAGCTCGCCAAGCGCCTGCGCCGGCAGGTCGGCGAGGCGATCGCCGACTACGGGATGATCGCCGAGGGCGATCGCGTCATGGTCTGCATATCGGGCGGCAAGGACAGCCACGCGCTGCTCGACATCCTGCTCGGCCTGCAGCCGAAGTCGCCCGTGCCCTTCGAGCTCGTCGCGGTCAACCTCGACCAGAAGCAGCCGGGCTTCCCGGCGGACGTGCTGCCGCGCTATCTGGAAAGCCGGGGCGTCGCCTACCGGATCGTCGAGCAGGACACCTATTCGGTAGTGAAGCGCGTGATCCCCGAAGGCAGGACCATGTGCTCGCTCTGCTCGCGGCTGCGCCGCGGGGCGCTCTATCGGGTCGCGGCCGAGCTCGGCGCGACCAAGATCGCCCTCGGCCACCACCGCGATGACATCCTCGCGACCTTTTTCCTCAATCTTTTCCACGGCGGGCAGCTGAAGGCGATGCCGCCGAAGCTGCGCTCGGACGACGGCAGGCACGTCGTGATCCGGCCGCTCGCCTATGTCGCGGAAGCCGACCTCGCCGCCTATGCCGAGCAGAAGGGGTTCCCGATAATCCCGTGCAATCTCTGCGGGTCGCAGGACAACCTGCAGCGCCGCTCGATCGGCGAGATGCTCGCCGAGTGGGAAAAACGTCACCCCGGGCGCATCGAGTCGATGCTGCGCGCGCTCGGCGAGGTGCGGCCGTCGCACCTGCTCGACCGCAAAATTTACGACTTTTCGAAGCTCGCGTGACGCGCTCGGCTCATGGTGCGCCTGGGTGCGTCGGGTCGTCCCGTCACAGAGCGTCCATAGAATGCCCCGCATGAGCGCGCGTCGTGCTCTCCGCTACCTCAGAGCAGGAATGTTCCTCGCCCTGGCGGGAGCCGCCGTGCCCACGTTCGGCGCGAGCCTTGCGCCCGACCCGGCGACGACGCGCGAGGCCGTCGTGCAGGTCTACGGCGCGCGCACCATGGGGCTCAAGGGTCTCTTCGGCGTGCATACCTGGGTCGCGGTAAAGCCGACGGATGCGCCTGCCTGGACGGTGTACGAGATCATCGGCTGGCGGCTGCGCTGGAGCGACAGCGCGCTCGTCATTCGCGAGCGCCAGCCGGATGCGCCGTGGTTCGGCTCGCCGGTCGAGCTCTACGCCGACAAGCGCGGCGCCGGCGTGGACGAGCTGATCAAGCGCATCGACAAGGTGGCGCACGACTATCCGTACGCCAAGACCTACACGCTTTGGCCCGGGCCGAACTCCAATACGTTCACCGCCTGGATCGCACGCGCGGTCCCGGAGCTGCACGTCGACCTCCCGGCGACGGCCGTGGGCAAGGACTACACCGGCAGCACCTTCGTCTCCACTGCGCCGAGCGGCAGCGGCTTCCAGTTCAGCGTCGCCGGCCTCGTCGGCGTCGCGGCCGGGCCGATCGAGGGCTTCGAGCTCAACCTCCTCGGCTTGAGCTTCGGCGCGAACGGCTCGAGCCTCAAGCTCCCGCTCGTCGGCAAGGTCGCGCTGCCGCACTTCTTCGACTCGCCGAAGCGCTAGGCAGTGGAAGAGCTGCGCCGCGAGGCCTTGTCCCAGGCCATCGTCTGGGTACCGACGTTTCTCGTCGCGTTCGGCCTGCTCATTCTTTTCCTCGTGCTTTCGCGCGTCGCCCACTTCGGCGTGCTGCGCATCGTGCAACGCACGCGTGCCCACGGACCGCTCGGCGAGCTGCTGGCGAGCGTTGCGCGCATCTCGCTGCTCGTGCTCGGCTTCGTTACGGCGCTCGGCACGCTCGGCGTCAACATCATGGGCATCGTCGCGGGCCTCGGCCTCACGGGCTTCGCGCTCGGCTTCGCGCTGAAGGACAGCATCGCCAACCTGCTCGCCGGCGTCCTTATCCTGCTTTATCGTCCGTTCGAGGTCGGCGATCGCATCGACGTCGGCGGACTCGCCGGTCGCGTCATGCACGTGAACCTGCGCTACACCGAGATGGAGTCGGACACCGAGCGCGTGCTGGTTCCGAACTCGAAGATGCTCACCGACCCGATCAAGGTCGCGAAGCCGCCCCCTGCGAGGGAGCACTCGCCCGGCTAGCGCTTCATCCGCGCGACGAGCGCCCGCAGCCGGCGATTCATTTCCGCTGCCGGCAAATGCACGCTCCAGGCGTGGCCGGGCAGCACCCACTCGAAGCGATAGGCGGCGAGCGCCGCGAGCGACTCGGTGAGCGCTTCCCACGAGTACCAGCAGGCGTCGCGGAAGGCAACGAGGTCCTGGCGCTCTTCGCTCCACGCCAGGCTGTCGCCGGTGAAGAGGTAGGTGTCGTCGAGCAAGTACACGACGCTGCCGCGCGTATGCCCGGGAACCGGAAGGGCAAGCAGCCGCTCCCGGATCGGCGTGAGCGCGCTCAGCTTGTCGGTCGCATAAGGCGCCGCGCGCGCATCGTCGCGATGGATCCATACCCGCGCATGGAAAGCTTTGGCATATTTGTCGGCGTCGGCGACATCATCACGATGGGAAAGCAGCACATCGCTGATGCCGCCGGCCTCGCGGAAAAAGGTGACCAGCTCGCGCGCGTAGCGAGGCGAATCGACGAGCAGGTTGCCCTCCGCGCGGCGCACGAAGTACGAATGCGCGCCATACGAATCCTTGGAGTTGTAGCCGCAGCGATAAACGCCGGGCGCGAGCTCCTGCGGGAAGAGGCCGGCCGGACGCGGTGGCTTGCTTTGCGTGCGCACCGAGGCCGTCGGGCAGACGAGCATCGCGCGCCATGCCATGAGCTCTTCTTCGGCGTTCGCCGGCTGGCGGGCGAAGACGCTCTTGTCGCCGCGCTCGACGATCAGGCCGGGCGCGACATGGCGCGCCGCGGCGCAGTTGATGCACGCCGTGTCGATGTACCAGTCGCCGGCGGCGCCGTGCGGATTCCTAGCTGGTCTTGACGTAGCTCGCCTCGAGGCACACGTTGACGAGCGCCTGGCGCTTTTCCTCCTTCACGACCTTCAGCGCGCGCTCGAGCGCGGGCATGAGCTCCTTCGGCTCGCGCACGGCCTCGCCATGGCCACCGGAGGCGCGGATCACGTGCTCGAAGCGCGGCGAGGGCTCGAGCGTCGCGAACGGCGGCTCCTTCATCGCCGCGGCGTGACCCTTCGGGTAGGTGGCGAGCGTCGAGCGGTGCACCGCGGCCCAGCGCGCGTTGTTCGCGATGATGAAGAGCACCGGCAGATGCATCGCCTCGGAGACGTAATGGCCCGCCGTCGGATTGCCGAACATGTAGGCGCCGTCGCCGAGCGCGCACATCACGGTCTTGTCCGGCGTGGCGAGCTTTACGCCGAGCGCCGCGCCGAGTCCCCAGCCGAGGCCGCCGGCGGACGCGTTGCCGAAGTAGCGTCCCGGCTGCTCGATCGTCATCTCCTCGAGCACCGTGGGATATTCGTTGATCAGGATGGTGCGCTCGTCCATCAGCTTGTTCATGCAGGCCGAGAGCCACTTGCCGGTGATGGCATTGGGCATCGGCTCCAGCCCGCCGCGCGCTTTCTTGCGCATGGCGTCGCTCAGCTCGGTGACCGCCTTGCGCCGCGCCTCGATCTGCTTCACCGAGGGTGCCTGCTTCTGCGCGCTGCGCCAGAGCGCCTCCAGCGTCGGCGCGAGCGCGCCGGTGAGCGCGATGTCGGTGCGGAAGCCGCGCAGCGGATAGCGCGCGAAAAGCGGGTCCGGGCCGATGTGGATCACCTTGGCTTCGGGCCTCGGGCCGCCTTCCTTCGGGATCCACGGCACGTCGCAATCGACGACCAGCACGACGTCCGCGTCCTTCAGCAGCGCGTGCGGGTCCCAGCCGCAGTGCATCGGGTGCTCGGTCGAGAGGGCAAGGAAGCGCGGCCGGTAGTGAATGACGGGCACGGCGAGCGCGTGCGCAAGGTGCTCGATCGCGCGCGCCGATTCCAGCGTGCGGCCGCCGTTGGCGGTGATGAGCAGCGGGCGCTGCGCCAGGCCGAGGAGCTTCGCCGCCTGCTCGAGGGCCTCCGCATCCGCGGCCGGCGGCGTCGCGGCGACCATGGTCGGCCGGGTAGCGATGGCGGATGAGAAGCTCGATGCCAGCACCTCGCGTGGCAGCGTGACGTACACCGGGCCCTGCGGCTCGCTCTTGGCGATGGCGAGCGCGCGGTCGAGCACGGTCTCGACCTGCTCCGGGTGGCGCAGCTCGTAGTCCCACTTCATGAACTCGCGCAGCATGCCGCCCTGGTCGAAGTGCTCCTGCGCCCAATGGATGTAGTTGTTGCGCGCTGCCGGCAGCGCGCCCGACTCGGTGAGCGGCGTGCGCCCGGCGCTGAAGAGGATCGGCACGTTCTGCCGCGAGGCGTTGATGAGGCCGTTCATCGAGTTCGCGGTGCCGACGCCGACGTGCACCATCATCGCCTGCGGCCGGCCGGTGATCATGGTGTGGCCATGCGCCATCGCCACGCCCATGTTCTCGTGCGGCACGATGACGATCCGCGGCAGCTTCCAGCCGAGCTTCTGGCCCTTGGCGTACGCCTCGACGACCGGCGCGAAATCGGTGCCGCCGTTGGCGAAGAGATAGTCGACGCCGCGTGCCGCGAGAAGGCCCAGCCAGGCTTCGGCGGCGGTCTCCGGCTTGAATGCGCCCGGCTCGGCTTTCGGGGCCGGCGCCGGCGGCAGCTTGGGTTCGATCCGCGCATCCATCGGCGGATCGACTTTCGCGGGTGCGGGCGCAGTTTTCGCAGCGGGCGCTACGGCTGGGACTGGAGGCTGAGCTTTCGCAGCGGGAGCTGCGGGCTTGGGCAGCGGCTCCGTCTTGTCGGTCTTATCGTCCTTGCCGAGGGGCATCGTTTTTTCGAGGTCCATAGGGCGCGATGTTACGCCCGAGGGTGATCCAAAAGGTCGTATTGTCAAGCTGGGTTTGACACGCTAGACTCGCCTCGTGAACTGCGCCGAGCGTCTTGTCGACATGTTCGGCAGCCAGGCCGACGTGGCCCGCGCTTTCCAGCTGGATCGCGCCGTGGTCCACAACTGGGTGAAGACGGGCTACGTGCCCGCGCGCTGGGCGGGCGAGGTCGAGCGCGTTACGCAAGGCCGCATCAGCGCGGTAGACGTCCTCAACGAAGCAAGCGCAAAGAATCCCGTGCGGGTGAAGTCGCGCCCCGAGCACCTTCCCTTTGGTCTTTTCGAGAGCGATCCCATGAGCCAGTACGCACCGACGAAGCGAATCCAGTCCTTCCATCCGCCGCAGAGGACGCTCATGGGACCCGGTCCGACGGAGATCCATCCGCGCGTGCTCACGACGATGAGCCAGCCGGCCATCGGCTACCTCGATCCCATCTTCGTCGAGATGATGGAGGAGCTGAAATCGCTCCTGCGCTACGTCTACCAGACGAAGAACAACCTCACCTTTCCGCTCTCCGGGCCGGGCTCGGTCGGCATGGAGTACTGCTTCGTCAACATGGTGGCGCCGGGCGACAAGGTGATCGTGTGCCAGAACGGCGTCTTCGGCGGAAGAATGCTGGAAAACGCGGTGAGGGCGGGCGGCAATCCAGTCGTCGTCGAGGACAAGTGGGGCGACCCGGTCGATCCGCAGAAGGTCGAGGACGCGCTCAAGAAGAACAAGGACGCGAAGGTCGTCGCCTTCGTGCATGGCGAGACCTCCACCGGCTGCCAGTCGGACGCGAAGCTGCTGACGCAGATCGCGCACAAGCACGGCGCTCTCGTGATCGTCGACGCCGTCACCACGCTCGGCGGCACGCCGGTGAAAGTCGACGAATGGGAGGTGGATGCAATCTATTCGGCGAGCCAGAAGTGCCTGTCATGCACGCCCGGCCTGTCGCCGGTGTCGTTCAATGACCGCGTCGTCGAGCACGTCAAGAAGCGCAAGGACAAGATCCACAGCTGGTTCATGGACATGAACCTGCTCTTCAACTACTGGAACGCCGGCACGCGCACTTACCACCACACGGCGCCGACCAACAGTCTTTTCGCCCTGCACGAAGCGCTGCTTCTCATCCGCGAGGAAGGCCTGGAAAACGCCTGGGCGCGCGCGACGCGCCATCACCTGGCGCTCAAGGCCGGCCTCGACGCCATGGGCATCAAGTTCCTCGTCAAGGAGCAGTATCAGCTTCCCCAGATGAACGCCGTGCTCTGCCCTCAGGGCGTCGACGAGGCGCAGGTGCGCCGGACGCTGCTCAACGAGTTCGGCATCGAGATCGGCGCCGGCCTCGGGCCGCTCGCCGGCAAGGTCTGGCGCATCGGCTTGATGGGCTACAGCTGCCGCCCCGACAACGTCATGCTCTGCCTCTCGGCGCTCGGCTCCGTGCTCTCCGACATGGGTCTCGCCGTGCACGTCGGCGACGCCGAAGCGGCGGCGCACGGCGCGTACGCACAGATGCATGTCAAGGACGCGCAGCGCAAAAAGCGCGCCGCCTGAAATCGGGGTCAGAGCCCAATTAATAATAGGGCTCTGACCCCGATTCTTCGTTGGATACCTTAACGCACGCGCTTTCGGGCGCGCTGCTCGCGCGCGCGATGACGCCGCGCGAGATCGCGCCGCGCGCGATTCCACGGCGCGTAGCGGCCGGGTTCTTTGCCTGCGCGGCGCCCGATCTCGATTTCGTCGCCGGCTTCGCCGGGCCGGTGGCGTATCTGCTCAACCACCGCGGCATCACGCATTCGATCCTGCTGATGCCGCTCTGGGCGCTCGGCGTCGCCTGGCTGCTCGCGAAGCTTCTGCGCGAGCCGGGCGGCTGGCGCGCCCTCTACGGCTTGTGCGCGGCGGCGATCACGGCGCATATCGCGGCGGATGTCATTACCAATTTCGGCACGATGGTGTTCGCGCCGGTCTCGGATTGGCGGCTCGCGCTCGGCACCACGTTCATCATCGACCTCTGGTTCACCGGCATCATCGTCGTCGGCCTCGTGGCGAGCGCGATCGGCTACCGCTCGCGGCTTCCCGCCTTTGCCGCGATCGCCATGCTCGTGGCCTATGTCGGCTTCCAGTTCGTGCAGCGCGAGCGGGCGCTCGAGTTCGCGGCGCGCCATGCGAGTCCCGGCACGCAGATCGACGCGCAGCCGCGCCCGGTCTCGCCGTTCAACTGGACGGTGTTCGTGAGCGACGAGGAAAGGCACCGCTTCGCGCACATCAACCTCGTGCGCACCGAGGCACGGCGTTACCAGCCGGGCGACGGCTTCATCGCACGCATCGACTCGCCCTATATGCCGCTCGACCAGGCGATCTGGGTGACGCGCAGCCGCTACGGCGAGGTCGACGAGGCGAAGGGCCGCGAGGCGTGGAACGCGCCCGCGCTCGCGTTCTTCCGCTGGTTCGCCACCGAGCCGGCGTACGACGGCGCGAGCGACGGCGGCAACTGCGTGTGGTTCATCGATCTGCGCTTCGTCACGCCGGGACGCGACATCACGCCGTTCCATTTCGGCGCCTGCCGCGAAGCGCCCGATGCGCCCTGGCGCCTGCGCTAGCGGGAAGTTTTCGTCTGCAGGACGAAGCGCTCGCGCAGCTGCGGCTGGCTCGAATAGCTGTCGAGCAGCGGCTGCATTCGCCTGGCGAGCAGATCGAGGCGCTCGCCGGGTGCGGGATGGGTCTTGAACATGAGCGCCACGGCGGAATCCTTGGCGTCCATGCGTTGCAACGTCTGCAGGACGGCGGGCAGGCCGTACGTGTCGTAGCCGCCCCGAGCCGCGATCACCACGCCCAGGCGATCGGCTTCGAATTCGTCGCCCTTGTCGAGCCCGCGCGAATACATCTCGGTGCCGAAGGAAATCAGCTTGCTGCGCGCCTCCGAATTCACGCTGGTGAGCGCAGCGCCGGCGGCGTCGGCGGAAAGATGCGTGAGCGCGCCCTTCTGGATCGCCTTCAGATGATGCTTGCGCACCACGTGCACGATCTCGTGAGAGAGCACTCCGGCCAGCTCCGCTTCGCTTTGCATCTTTTCGAGCAGGCCGCGTGTAATGAAGATCGTGCCGCCGGGCACCGCGAAGGCGTTGAGCTGCGGCGCGTCGAGCACGCCGAACTTCCAGGGGAGGTCCGGTCGCTCCGACTGCGAGGCAAGCCAGCGCCCGATGTTGTTGACGTAGCGCTGAACGCGTATGTCGCTCATTAGCGGCGCGGCGCCAAGGAGGCGCGCGGCGACATCGTTGCCGATGGCGATTTCCTCGTTTTCGTCGATCTCATGGGTCGCCTTGGCGACGCCTTTCACCGTGTCGACCAGGCGGTTGACGTTGAGATCCGGCAGGCGGAACTGGGCCCCGGCCGGGGCGGCGACGAAAAGGCCGACCAGCAAGAGGACGCGCATCATGGCTTCGGGTAATCCACCTGATGTGCGGAGAGCTTCCCCTTGGCGGCGAAGCCGGCGGCGGCGGAGCGCTCGACGGCAAACTTGTTGAGCTTCTCCAGCTCAGCCGGGTTGGGCTGCGCATTGGCGAGCTTTTCCTCGTCGAGCCCGCGAACGCCCGTCGTCACCTGCGTGCCGCTCGAGCCCGTGCGGGCGACATTGAACACCTGCGCGATGCCCGTGTCCCCGCGCTTCGTGGTGCCGCCAGCGCCGTAACGCAGGGCGAGCATCTTGACCCAGCCCTCGGCGCTTCCCGCCTTGACCCGAGTCCAGCCGCCCCTGCGCTCGAGCGCGTCGACCGCTGCGTTCTCCGCGAGCTGACTAACGGTCGCCGCATCGCTTGCCGGCGCGCTCTTCAGCTCAGTCGCGCGTATTACCGTCGCCGGCTCGGCGTGCCCGAGCAGCGGGAAAAGCAAAGCGAGTAGAAGCAGTCTCACGTCTTGCGGCGCGGTTCGAAGAGCTCCACTTCCTGCGAGCGTCCCTTGACCTTATAGGAACCCGCCGGCGCAAAGTCAAACGTTTCCCGACAAGCGAGCATCGTTTCCCGAGAAACGAGGATGCGCCGCCCGGCGTCCTTGGTGAGCCCTTCGATGCGGCTCGCGACGTTGACCGTGTCGCCGATCGCCGTGTATTCGCGCCGCCGGTCCGAGCCGATCAGCCCGACGACCGCTGGACCGCTGTGGATGCCGATACCGACGTCGAAGCTCGCGTCCGCGGCGCCGAGCTCGCGCTTGAACGTCTGCAGCGTGTCCGCCATGTCGAGCGCGCAGGCCACCGCACGGGGCGCATGCTCGGCATCGTCGAGCGGCGCTCCCCACAAGGCCATGATGCAGTCGCCGATGAACTTGTCGAGCGAGCCGCCGTGGCGGAACACGACCTCCACCTGGAGGGAGAAATACCGATTCAGGAGCGCCACCACCTCCTCCGGACGCCTGCTCTCCGACAAGCTGGTAAAGCCGCGGATGTCGGAGAAGAGCACGCTCACTTCGCGAGTCTGGCCGCTGCCCTCGATGCCGCCGCGCTCGATCAGCTGCCGGACCACGTGCGGATTCACGAAGCGCGAGAACTGCGCCACGGCTTCGCGGCGCGCATTGCGCTCGCGCAGATAATCGGCGAGGGCGGCGGCGGCGTAGAAGGCCCATGCGGCGGCGATCGGCGTGAGCATGGGCAAGAGAACGAGGCGGCCGGCCGCCACATAAGACGTCCACAGGAGCGCGGCTGAAGCGAGCGCCAGGCCGCCTCCCAGCAGCCGTACATCGAGCCCGGCGCGAAACCCGATGAAAAGCGCCGCGATGAGCACGACCGCGGCCGCCACCAGCCAGCCGGAGGGCGCGTATTCCATATGCCGGCCGTTCTTCAGGTTCTCGATCGCGGTGCCGAGGATCTCGGCCCCCGGGTACACGCTGCTGATCGGCGTGACGCGCAGGTCCTGCAGTCCGCTCGCCGCCGTGCCGATGACGACGATCTTGCCCGCGAACTCGTCGGACGGGCGCGTGCGCTTCGAGCGGTTGAAATCCTCGTAGAGGTCGCTGTAAGAGACGCGCGGGAAGCTGCCGGCGCTGCCGCGCCAGGCGAGCACCATGTCGTCCTCGTCAGGTACCCGGTAGCCGAGGTCGGCGGCCACGCGCGCGGCGAGCGAAGGCACGCGCCAGCCGCGGATCACGTCGCGCACGAGATAGCGCCGCCCCACGCCATCCATGTCCGGGAGGAAGCTGATCAGGCCGGCGCGCCACTGCGCGCGCGGCAGGATGAGCGGCGGAATGAGCCCGGCACGCGCCTGCGGATCGGCATCGGGCTGCTTCTGGATGCCGAGATCGCCGGCGAGATCCGCGAGGCGCACGCCGTCGGCCTCGCGCTTGAGCGGCAGCTTGAGGAGCGGAAAGTAGGTGTTGCGGTACTTCGCAACGGCCTCGGCGAACGCCGCGTCGTCCTGGCGACGGAAGCTGTCTGGCTCGGCGAAGGCGATGTCGAACACGATCGCGCGCGGCTTCTGCGGCGCGAGGCCCTCCAGCAGCTCGGCATGCACGACGCGCGGCCAGGGCCAGCGGCCGGCCTCGCCCTCCATGCGCGCGAGACTTTTTTCGTCGATGTCGACGAGCACGATGTCCGGGTCGGGGGAGAGCTCGGCCGCCTGCGCGCGCACGAAGCTGTCGAGCAGCCGATTCTCCAGCCCGCCGAGCAGCTGCAGGCCGAAGAGCTCCGTGCCCGCAAAGGCCAGCGCCGCGAGGGCGAGCGCGGGCAGCATGCGGCTCATCGCCCGGCCATCACTTCGCGCAGCGCGTGGAAAAGGTCGACGCTCGCGTCGATCTCGTCGCGGCTGATCGACACGCTCTCGACGTTGATGCCCAGCGGGACGTCGCGCGCATACGGGCCATCGAGGATGCGCCGCAGGTTGTCCCGGCAGATCTCGATCGATTTGGCGAGCGGCGCCGCCGCGCCGAAGATGGCGCGCTCCGTTTCGGGGGCCACGTTGACGCCGAGCCAGCGCAGGAAGGCGAGCGTCTTCTCGCGTCCGCAGGGCGCGAAGGTCAGGACGACGCGCCGCGGCGGGACGCCCGCGCCGCGGCAATCGCGCAGATAGTCGCGCAAAAGCCGCTGCGTCGGTGCTGCCTGATACACGGTCTGCGAGATGAAATAGCCGCAGCCCTCGACCGCCTTGGCGAGAAGCCGCGCGGCTTCGCTGCGCTCTTCGTTGTGGCGCTCGGCGATCGCCACGCCGCCGACGGTGAAGCGCGCCGCGTGCTCGGCCGCGAGGCGCACGGCGCGCGCGAGCGCGAGCGCATAGCGCACGCCCGAGGTCGGCCGGCCGACGACCGAAACGAGGCGCAGGTCCGCCTGCCCCGATTCGACCAGCCATGCCTTCCACGCCGGCTCGTCCATGATGCCGAGCGCCTTGTAGGTGATCGGGGCGAGCCCGGTGCGGCTGCGAAGCAGAATCGAGTACTCGCGCGGATCGACGGTGGCGATGAACGGGAAGGGCCGCGGCTGGCTCGTGCGCCCCGACTCGTCCTGGATGTCGTAGACCACGACGCCGTGCACCGGCAGCGCGCGCAGCCGATCGGCGAGCTTTTCCGCCGCAGCGAACACCTGCTCGCGCGGGCTGCCCGCGCGCGGAGGGGTCGTGCCGTAGAGGAAGACCGGCTCGCGCGGATCAGCGAGCCGTGCCTTGAGGTCCATCGAGATAGGGCTTCAGCGCGGCGAACACCGTGGCATTCACCGGCGCCTCGAGGCCGAGCTCGCACGCCATGCGCGCCACCGCGCCGCAGAGCCAGGGCGCCTCGAGCTTGCCGCCCGCCTCGAGATCGTGGGCCAGGGAGGCCTTCATCTCGAACGGAAGCGCGTCGAGCGCCTTCATGCGCGTAGCAATGAAATCGTCGGCGAGAGGTACGCCGCGTGCGCGGCCCAGCGTCCATGTTTCGCGCATCGCCTGCTCGAAGAGTCGTCGCAGATCGGGATCCGAGCGCACCACGCCGAGCGGCGCGCGCGACACCGCGGTCGCGCTCGACACCGCCACCAGGAAAACGAACTTCTCCCAGATCGCGCGCACCGGGTCTTCGACGAGCTCGGTGTTGATTCCGGCCTGCTTGCATGCGGCAAGAAACTTCTCCGCCACCGGCCGCTGCTCGGGCAGAAGCGGCCCGAATTGCAGGCGCGCCATCTGACCGATGTGCTCGATGACGCCGGGCGCCGAGATGCGCGAGGCGATGTAGGCGGCGCCGCCCATCACCGGGCGCTCGCCGAAGACTTTGCGTAGGGCGTCGATCGACTCGACGCCGTTCTGGAGCGGAATGACCACGCCGCCGCGCGCGAGGAGCGGGCGGATGCTTTGCGCCGCGGCCGCGGTGTCCCACAGCTTGACGGCGAACATCACGACATCGACGGCCCCGATCTCCTCGGGCTGCTCGTAGACCTTCACCGTGAGCTGGGCGCTGCCGAGGGGGCTCTCGACCTTCAGCCCGTGCTTGCGGAGGGCAGCAAGGTGACGGCCGCGCGCGATGAACGCGACATCGTGCCCCGCCTGCTGCAGGCGGGCGCCGAAGTAGCCGCCGACTCCGCCCGCGCCGATGGCGGCGATTTTCACGCTAGTACCGGTAGTGGTCGGACTTGTAGGGACCCTGCTTCGACACGCCGATGTAGCGCGCCTGCTCGTCGGTCAGCTCGGTGAGCATGGCATCGAGCTTGGAGAGCTGCAGGCGCGCGACTTTCTCGTCGAGCTGCTTGGGCAGGATGTAGACGCCGATCGGGTAGCTCTTGTTGTTGGTGAAGAGCTCGATCTGCGCGAGCACCTGGTTCGCGAAAGAAGAGCTCATCACGTAGGACGGATGGCCGGTCGCGCAGCCGAGGTTCACCAGCCTGCCCTCGGCGAGCAGGATGATCCGTTTGCCCGGCTGGGATCCAGAGGCAGGGAAGATGATGTGGTCGACCTGCGGCTTGATGTTCTCCCACTTGTACGCCTTCAGCGCCGCCACCTCGATCTCGTTGTCGAAGTGGCCGATGTTGCACACGATGGCGTTGTTCTTCATGCGCTTCATGTGCTCGTGGGTGATGACCTGGAAGTTGCCCGTCGCGGTGACGAAGATGTCGGCCTTGTCGGCGGCGTAGTCCATGGTCACGACACGGTAGCCTTCCATCGCGGCCTGAAGCGCGCAGATCGGATCGATCTCGGTCACCCATACCTGCGCGAACAGGCCGCGCAGCGCCTGCGCCGAGCCTTTGCCGACCTCGCCGAAGCCCG
>Ga0075436_100000943_pt1 | contig 19448 bp, 21 predicted proteins | sample RhiMethybrSRZTD5_FD_75303 | JGI IMG/M metagenome (GOLD analysis project Ga0075436, IMG submission 75303) | Populus rhizosphere microbial communities from Tennessee, USA - Rhizosphere MetaG P. TD hybrid SRZTD5 | ecosystem: Host-associated > Plants > Roots > Rhizosphere > Soil | place: USA...
GACCTGACGAACACAGGCCTCCACGGCGTTCCGAACGCCGGAATCAACGCGGCGGCCGTCGCGCAAGGAACGATGCGCATCGGGGCCCCGCGCGTCGACGGACATGCGCTGCCGCTCGATTTCGCACGCTGGGAGGGCAGCGGCGGGGTCACCACGGCCGGCGCCGGCACTCTGCGCTATCTCGTCACCGGGAACGACGTCGCGCGTCTCCGTGCGCGCCAGCCGACCGACGGCCATCCGATCCCGATCGTCGCCTCCCCCACGCTCGCCGCGGCCGCAGGCCCGGGAGGCGTGCTGCCGATCGACGCAGCGACCGGCACGATTGTCGGGCGCATCGTCGGCACGGTGAATCGGATCCCCACCGTCGCGAACGACGTGGTGATCGCCGACGGCCCCACGCTCGAGACGGCACTGAACGCGACGGCGCCCGGGACCGGAAACGCGAACGAGGTGTGGCTCGACGCGCCCGCCGGCCACGACCGTGCGGTCGCCGCCGCCCTGCGGCGGCCCCCTTTCAACGCGCTCGAAGTGAGCGCACACGACGCCTTGCTGGCCGACCTGCGCTCGGAGCCGCTCGCGCGCGGGACGCTGCTGACGCTCGCGGCCGCCGCGCTCGCCGCCCTCGGCCTCGCGCTCGTCGGCCTGCTGCTCGTCGTCGTCTCCGATCTGCGCGACGAGCGTGGGGAGCTGTTCGATCTCGAGGCGCAGGGCGCGCCGCCGGACCTGCTGCGCCGCCACCTCCGCCTGCGCACGGCGTTCGCGGCAGCGTTCGGGCTCATCGGCGGGATCGCCACGGGAGCCGTTCTTGCCGGGCTCGTGGTGGCGCTCGTGACGCTCACCGCAGCAGCCGGCTCGGTCGAGCTCCCGCTGCTGCTCGGCGTCGACTGGCCGGTCGTGCTCCTCGGGCTCCTGCTCTACTTCGGGATCGGCGCGCTGGTCGTGGCGATCGCGACGCATCGCGCATTCCGCGCCGACGTGGCCGGACGCTTCGCAGAGGTCGGCACGTGAGCGAGGCAATCGACGTCCGCGACGTCTTCCGCGTCCACCAGACGGCAGAGGGAGACGCTGCGGCCCTACAGGGCCTGTCGTTGACGGTGCGCGAAGGCGAGACCGTCACCGTGCTCGGGCCGAGCGGCTCGGGCAAGTCGACCTTGCTGCGCATCCTGGCGGGCCTCGACCGGCCGTCGGCGGGAACGGTGCGCGTGTTCGGCACGGAGATCGCGAAGCTGCCGGCACGCGACGTCGCGCGCTACCGGACGCACACGGTCGGGTACGCCGACCAGCACTACGCTCGCGCGCTCGCGCCGGAGCTGACCGCGCGCGAGCTCGTCGGCGTCGAGCTGGGCCTCGCCGGCGCGACGCCGGCCGAGCGCGACCGCCGCGCGGACGAGCTGCTCGAGCGCGTCGGCCTGGCGGACAAACGGGCGGCGCGCCCCGCCGAGCTGTCGGGCGGCGAGCAGCAGCGCGTCGCCGTCGCAGCCTCGCTGGCGCACCGCCCGAAGCTCTTCCTCGCCGACGAGCCGACCGGCGAGCTCGACGCCGAGAACGCGCGGCTCGTCTACGGCACGATCGGCGAGCTGATCCGCACCGAGCGGTGCACGGCCGTCATCGTCAGCCACGATCCCGAGTCGGCGTCGATCGCCGACCGCGTCATCCGGATTCGCGACGGCCGCGTCAGCGAGGAGTCCGGCGGCTCACTGCGCGAGGAGTCGATTGTCGTAGGGAGAGGCGGGTGGCTGCGCCTACCGGAGGAGCTGCTGCGCCGCTCCGGCATCCGTACGCACGCGAGCGCCCGACTCGCGGGACGCGACATCGTGGTTTCCGGCGAAGAGCCGGCCGAGAACGTGCCGACAGTCGAGGCGTTCGAGCGGTCCCAGGAGGAGACCTGGCCGGTTGCGGCGCTCCGGCGCGTGTCCAAGGGCTATGGCGCGCGGACGGTGCTGGACGGGCTCGCCGCGACGTTCGCGTCGTCCACGCTGACGGTCGTCACTGGTCCCTCGGGCTCGGGAAAGACGACGCTGCTGCACGTCCTCGCCGGGCTCGAGCTTCCGGACGCCGGCGAGGTCGACGTCCTCGGGACCGACGTCGCGCAGCTGGACCGGACGGGGCGCGCGGAATTCCGCCGCGATCACGTCGGCTACGTCGGGCAGCAGCCCGGCCTCGTCCCGACGCTCTCGGCACTCGAAAACGTCGAGCTCGCGCTCGCGCTGCGCGGGCTGCCGCCGGACGCCGCACGCGAGACACTCGTCGCCGTCGGGCTGGAGGACCGAATCGAGCAGCGCGTCGCGCGCCTCTCGACCGGAGAGCGCGGCCGAGTCGCGATCGCACGCGCGCTCGCGCCGCGACCCGAGCTGCTCCTCGCCGACGAGCCCACATCGCGCCTCGACCAGGCGAACGCGATCGCCGTCGGCACGCTCTTCGCCCGCCTCGCGCGCGAGTACGGCGCTGCAGTCGTGTGCGCGACGCACGACCCGCTCCTGATCGAGCAGGCGGACGAGACGCTCAGGCTCGGCTAGTGCGCAGCCTGATAGGTCTTCGACATCGCCTGGAGCAGCTTCCAGGCGATGGACGGCTGCGTCTCGACCAGTGGACGGAACTCCCACGAGGTCAGCCCGTAGCACTTGAGGTCGCTCTCCGCCGTGATCGTCGCCGTCCGCGCGCTCTCGTTCAGCAGCGCGACCTCTCCGAAGTAGTCGCCCGGCCCGAGCCGCCGCCGGTCCTCGCCGCCGATCGTCACCTTCGCGTTGCCGGACTCGATCACGAAGAACCCCACCCCGCTCGACCCTTCCGCGGTCACCGTCTCGCCCGCGTCGAACGTCCGCTGCTTCATCGACGTCGCGATGCGCTCGAGCTCCTTCCGATCCAGGTCGGAGAAGAGCGGAACGCGCTGAAGGAGATCGACCGCGCCCTCTGCCACGCGAGGACTATGCCACACTGGAACGGTGAAGCTCACGATCGTCGGTTGCTCCCCGGCGTGGCCGAACCCCGGCGGCGCGCAGTCCGGCTACCTCGTCGAAGGCAGCGGACGCCTGCTGCTCGACTGCGGGCCCGGCGTCCTCCCGCGCCTCCGCGAGCAGGACGGCTGGCCGCGCGTCGATGCGATCGTGATCACGCACTTCCATCTCGACCATTGGGGCGACCTCGTGCCGTGGACGTTCGGCGCGATGTACGGCCCGGGGCGCGACACGCCCAAGCCCGACCTCTGGCTGCCGCCGGGGGGGCTGGCGGAGCTCGAGCAATTCGGCCAGAAGTTCGGCGTGCCGGGCATGTTCTCCGACGGGTTCGCACCACGCGAATACAACGAAGGCGAGCCGTTCCAAACGTGTGGGCTGACGGTGATGCCCCTGCGCGTGCCGCACTACCAGCTGCAGACGTTCGCGCTGCGCGTGAGCGACGGCATGTCGACGCTCGCGTACTCCGGCGACTCGGCGCCGAGCCCGCAGCTCGCGGAGGTCGGGCGTGAGGCGGACTTGTTCCTCTGCGAGGCAACGCTGCGCGAGAGCGTCGAGGGCGGGAACGGTTTGCGCGGCCACCTGTCGGCGGAGGAAGCCGTCGCGGCGTTTCACGACTCGGGCGCGAAACGGCTCGTGATCATCCATCGGCCGGACGAGCTGCCGCTCGACGACGGCATCGAGCGCGCGTCCGACGGCGACGTCTACGTCTTCTGAAGCGCGGCTAGCACGACATCGGCGAGCCGCCGGTATCCATCCTCGTTCGGATGGTCGCCTTCGAACGTCCACTCCTGGCGCATCCGACCCGGCCGCTCCGGATCTTCGAGCGTGTCGTGGAACGGCAACAGCCAAACCTCCTCCTCACGCGCGATCTGCACGATCAGGTCGTTGAGGGTGCGGATCCTCGGCTCGGCGTCGGGCCAGCCGTTGTTCCAGGGCAGCACGTCGGCCAGCGCGACGCGGAGGCCGAGCTCCTTTCCGCGCCGCACCATGGCGCGCAGGCCCGAGGCCGCCTCGTCGACGCCGCGCCCCTGGGCGATGTCGTTGATGCCGCCCTGGACGATCAGCACGTCCGCGCCCCGCACACACCCGTCGAGCCGAGCCGCGATCTCGTCCGTCCGCTGGCCATAGACCCCGCAGTTACGTATATCCAGCCGCGGATCGGCGCGGGCAGCCCAGACGTCCCACCCACGCAGGCCCGGCGATCCCTCTGTGATCGAGTCACCAAGGGCCACGACCACGATGGAGGGCCGGGACAACGGAGCTATCATCGACGTCAGAGCATTGGAACGGAGAGGCGTGCCGCCTGACGACCACACAACTGGGCACGACATCGTCGTCGTGGGCGCGTCAGCCGGCGGGGTCGAGGCGCTGCGCAAGATCACTGCGAGGCTTCCCGCGGATCTGCCCGCGAGCGTCTTCGTCGTCTTGCACGTCCCGGCGATCGCCACGAGCGTGCTGCCGGCCATCCTGGAACGCGTGGGCGAGCTCCCGGCAGCCCACGCCGAGGACGAGGGACAGATCGAGCGCGGCCGGATCTACGTCGCGCCCCCTGACCACCATCTTCTGATCCAGTCCGCCGTCATGCGCGTGAACCGCGGCCCGCGCGAGAACGGGTATCGGCCCGCCATCGACCCGACATTCCGCACCGCCGCCGCGACCTACGGCTCGCGCGTCGTCGGGGTGATCCTCTCCGGCGTGCTCGACGACGGAACGGCCGGGCTGGCAACCGTCAAGACGCACGGTGGGCGTGCGCTCGTCCAGGATCCCGCCGACGCGCTCTACCCGATGATGCCCACCAGCGCCGTCAACGCCGCCGAGCCGGATCTCGTCGCGCCCGCGGAGGAGCTCGCCGACATGATCGTGCACCTGGCGCACGAGGCCGTGCCGGCGAAGATGGCGCCCACGGAGGACCCGCTCCTGAACGAGGAGGAGTACACCGCGATCGACCGCGCGGCGAGCGACCGTCCGCAGCCCGGAAGCCCTTCCGGCTTCGTGTGCCCCGACTGCGGCGGCGCGCTCTGGGAGATGGAGGACGACACCGGGCTGCTGCGCTTCCGCTGCCGAACGGGCCACGCCTACTCGATCGAGAGCCTCGCGGCGGAGCAGACCGATACGGTCGAGAGCGCCCTCTGGGCTGCGCTGCGCGCGCTCGAGGAGCGCGCCGCGATGGCGCGCCGGATGGCCGGCCGGCTGCACGGCCGCGGCAGCAAGCGCTCCGCCGCGAGGTTCGAGGCGCAGGCCGACGCGGCGGTGCAGCAGGCACTCGTGATCCGCGAGGCTCTGACGAACGTGACGCCGCTGACCGAGCCTGCGCGGCAGGCGCCGTGAGCACGCCCGACCGCGACCCACAGTTCGAGGAACTGCTCGCGTTCATCCGCGACGAGCGCGGCTTCGACTTCACCGGTTACAAGCGCCCCAGCCTGAGGCGGCGCATCTCGAAGCGCATGAAGGAGGTACGGGTCGACTCGTTTCCTGCCTACCGCGCGTACCTCGAGCAGAACCCGGACGAGTTCGTCGAGCTGTTCAACACCATTCTCATCAACGTCACCGCGTTCTTCCGGGACGACATCGCGTGGGACTACCTGCGGGCAGAGATCGTGCCGCAGATCCTCGAGCTGAACGACGGCCTCGAAGGAACCATCCGCATGTGGTCCACGGGCTGCGCCACCGGCGAAGAAGCGTTCTCGCTGGCAATGGCCTTCGCCGAGGAGCTCGGCGAAGACGAATTCAAGCGCCGGGTGAAGATCTACGCGACGGACATCGACGACGACGCGCTCACGAGCGGACGTCACGCGGAGTACTCCGCCAAGCAGGTCGAGCCGGTGCCGGCCGATCTACGCGAGCGCTATTTCGAGCAAAGGAACGGCAACTTCGCGTTCCGAACCGACCTTAGGCGCGCAGTCATCTTCGGCCGCCACGACCTGATTCAGGATCCGCCGATCTCACGCATCGCGCTCTTGCTCTCGCGCAACACGCTGATGTATTTCGACTCTCAGACCCAGCGCCGCATCCTCGCGAACTTCAACTTCTCGCTCCGCGAGGGCGGCTACCTGTTCCTCGGCAAGTCGGAGGCCCTCGCAGCGCGCAGCGACCTCTTCGTACCGGTCGATCTCAAGCGCCGCATCTTCAAGAAGGCGCAGCGCACCGCGCCGCTGCAAATACGGGCCGCCGTCACCGTCGAAGAGCAAGAGGAGCTGGCACAGCTCGCAGCCGCCGCGCTGATCCGTGATGCCGGCTTCGACGCTGTCCCAGTTGCCCAACTCGTCGTCGACCGGGCGGAAAACCTCGTGCTCGCGAACCTCCAGGCACGCGCGCTCTTCGCGCTCAGCGCTCGCGACCTCGGACGCGCGTTCAAGGACCTCGAGGTTTCCTTCCGGCCCATCGAGCTGCGCTCGCGCATCGAGCAGGTGTACTCCGAGCGGCACATCATCTCGCTGCGCGACGTCGAGTGGAGAAGCGGCAACGAGGTGCGATACGTCGACGTGCAGATCGCTCCGCTGATCGCGGTCACGGGCGCGGTCGTCGGCGCGGGCATCACGTTCACCGAGGTCACCAGATACCGGCGGCTGCAGCAGGCACTCGAAGACTCGAAGCACGAGATGGAGACCGCGTACGAAGAGCTGCAATCGACGGTCGAGGAGCTCGAGACGACGAACGAGGAGCTGCAGTCGACGAACGAAGAGCTCGAGACGACGAACGAGGAGCTGCAGTCGACGAACGAAGAGCTCGAGACGATGAACGAAGAGCTGCAGTCGACGAACGAGGAGCTCGAGACGATGAACGACGAGCTGAACGAGCGCAGCTTCGAGCTGAACGCGGCGAACGCCTTTCTCGAGGCCGTCCTGAGCAGCCTGCAGGCAGGCGTCATCGTCGTCGACAAGGACTTCGTCATCACCGCCTGGAACGAGGGGGCGCGAGACCTCTGGGGCCTCCGCCAGGACGAGGTGGTCGGGAAGCACCTGATCAACCTCGACATCGGCCTGCCGGTCGACGACCTCCGAATGCCTATGCGCGAGACGCTCGCGACGGGCATCGGCACTCATCTCGAGATCCCTGCGGTCAACCGCCGGGGCCGGCACGTCACGTCGCGGGTCAGCCTGATGCCGCTCGTCGCCGGTGACGGCGAAGCTCGCGGCCTGATCATGCTGACGCAGGCCGACGGCGTCGACGGAGGCAGGCCTTGACGGCGGTCGCGCCCTTCTACACTGGCGAGCTCGAACAGCTCGCGCTCGTCCTCGAGCGCCTCCCGATCGGCGTGATCATGTTCGACACGAAGCGGAAGCAGGTGGCGTTCGTCAACGCCGCCGCGCGCCGGCTCCTGCATCCGGAGCCGCTCAGGCGGGGCCGGGATCTGCCCGAGCCGTGGCGCCGGTTCTCGCTCAACGGGTATGCGGATCGCCTGACCGGTCCGGGAGTCGCGCCCGACGAGCGCGTCGAGCTCGACGACGGCCGCGTCTACATCCTCAGCGGGATCACGCCGCGGCGCACGGACATCGGCGCCATCCTGATCGAGGACGTCTCGGAGCGAGAGCGGCGTGCGCGCGCCGAGCGGGAGTTCGTGGCCAACGCCGCCCACGAGCTGCTCACGCCGCTGACCGGGATCGTGGGAGCGGCGCACGTGCTACAGGCTGGCGCCAAGGACGTCCCGGAGGAGCGAGAGCGGTTCATCAACCACATAGCCGCGGAGTGCAGCCGGCTGACGCGTGTCGCGCGCTCCCTGCTCGTGCTCGCCCGCGCGCAATCCGGCGAGGAGCCGCCGCGCCTCGAGATCCTTACTCTGCGTCAGCTGCTCGGGGAGCTCGTCGACCTCATCGAGGTGGACGTGACCGTGCGTTGCGACGAGGACGTGACCGTCTTCGCCGACGCCGACCTACTCGTCCAGGCGCTGGTCAACCTGGTCGCGAACGCGGCGCGCCACGGATCCGGCGGGGAGCTCGTCGTCGAGGCTCGTGAGCGACCCGGGAACATCGTCGAGATCGATGTGATCGATACCCAGGCCGCAGGTCCGAACCTCCGGGGGTTTCAGAGGCGCTTCCGCACCGCGGCCGGTCGCGACGGAGGAGGTTTCGGGCTCGGCCTCTCGATCGCACAGCAGTCGGTCGAGGTCATGGGCGCGAATCTGCTGCTCGACGGCAGCTCGGCGCGGGTCGAGATCCCGCGCGGGCTTCCGCAATGAGCGCACGTGTCCTCATCGCCGAGGACGAAGCGGCGATCGCGGATGCCGTCGCCTACGCTCTCCGAGGAGAGGGATTCGACGTCGACACCGTCGAGGACGGCGAGAGCGCGCTCGACGCCGCACGCCGCGACGGCTATGACGTGCTCGTGCTCGACCTGATGCTCCCGGGTGTCTCGGGCATCGAGGTCTGCCGGCGCTTGCGCGCGGACAGCGCGATCCCCATCGTCATGCTCACCGCTCGCACGGCCGAGGTCGATCGCGTCGTCGGCCTCGACGCGGGCGCGGACGACTACGTCGTGAAGCCGTTCTCGATGCCGGAGCTGATCAGCCGGGTGCGCGCGATCCTGCGCCGGCGGGAGCTCGACCTCGTCGAGCCCACCGAGCTGCGCGTCGGCTCGCTGGCCCTCGACCTCGGCCGCCACACCGCGACCATCGACGGCGAGCCGATCCGGCTGACGCCCTCCGAGCTGAAGCTGCTGAGTCTCCTTGCCCGCCATCCGGGCCGCGTCTTCTCGCGCCGCGAGTTGATGCAGCACTTGTGGGACAGCGCCTACGTCGGCGACCAACGCGCGGGGGACGCGCACATCGTCAACCTCCGCCGGAAGATCGGGCGCGAGCGGCTCGTCACCGTGCGCGGTGTGGGCTACAGGCTCGTCGCCGTGTGAGGAAAGCCTCACCAAGCAGTGGCTGAACGCTCACCGCGTGCGGCGTAGCGTGACCTGGTGCCCATCCTCGACGCCCGCGTCAGCGTCTCGCGGTTCGGCCCGGACAGCTTCGTCGTCGCCGCCGACGGCGAGCTCGACGCGGACACCGCAGAGCGGCTCCGCGAGACATTCGCCGAGGTGCTCGAGCTCGGCGGCCGGCAGCTCCTCGTCGACCTGACGGGTGCGTCCTTCACGGATCCCGCGGCACTGCAGGCACTCGCGGACACCGCGAAGACGCTGAGGTCGAGAGGCGGCCAGATGGTCCTGGTCGCCGACGACCCGCGCGTGACCCGCGCAATCGAGATCACAGGGCTCAAACGGGCCGTCCGGGTCCAGTCCTCACTACCCGAGGCCGTCCAGCAACTCGTCAAGCGACGCGATGCCTAGAAGCCTGCGCTACACGGACGCGGGCGAGAGCCTGATCCACCTCTCCCTGCCGCCGAAGACCCCCTACGAGACGGAGATGGCGATCCGCCGGCTCGTCGAGCTGACGACGATCCTGGCGCGCCGCTGCGCGCAGCTGCAGGAAGCGCTCGACACGCGCGTGGTGATCGAGCAGGCGAAGGGAAAGCTGGCGGAGCGGTTCAACCTCGATCCGGATCAGGCATTCGATGTTTTGCGGCGGAGCGCCCGGTCGAATCGCACCCCTCTTCGCGATCTTGCCGCGCGCGTCGTGTCATCCGAGCAAACGCCGCGGGAAGTCGCGGCACAGCTCGACGGCTCGGCAGTGCCGCCGCGCGTCGCGCGGAAGGCCGGCTCGCGCTAGTTCCCTGAGCGCGGGTCGGTCGTTCGCGCGATCTCCGCCGGCACGCCTTTGAACTTGCGCACGACGTCGTACCGCGAGTGCGTCTCGACGACCTCCTCCACGTCGGGAGCGACGTGGCCGGACGCGACGGCGAAGAGTTGCGGGTCGGCGCGGATCTTCTCGTACTCGTCCCGCGTCAGGCTGATGCGGTCGACGCACGCTGCGTCGCCGCATTCGCAGATGAGGTCGAGCGGTTCGATCGTCATGTTGAACGCCGAAGCGACGTCTTCGATCCGCTCGTTGACGTCGCGGAAGACCGCCTCGTTCATCCCGATCCGCTCTTCGCGGTTCACGACTTCTCGACGACGACATAGCCGTCGTTGCGCGCGACGACGGTGCCGACCGGCGCTTCCGAGACCTCATGTCCGACGGCGGTCATGTAGTGGGTCGGGTTGGCACGGACGGCGTTGTATTGATCCTCGGTGAGGGGCACGATCTCGACACAGTCCTCGACGGGACACTCGCACAGAAACGGGATGTGCTCAAGCTCGTGCGCGTACGTCTGGGCGGATTCGTGGATGCGCTCGTTGGCCTCTCGAAAGACCGCGTTGTTTCGCTGGATGCGTTCGACCGTGAGATCGCTCACCCGCGCTGCTTTACGCAATCGGGTGCAGACTAAACGTCGAGGAGGGCCGCGAGCTCGGGCGGCGTCCGCTCCCCCGGTCTGATTCGTCCGGCGAGATCGTGCAGCTTCATCCGGTTCGTGCGGGACGCCCGGCGAATGGCCTCGAAGGCTTCATCGACGTCGAGCCCGTAGCGCTCGGCGATGATCCCTTTCGCCTGCTCGATCACGATCCGCGACTCGAGAGCGTGCTGGAGCTGGGCACGGCGCTCGTAGCTCGCCTCGGTCACAGCGAGGAGACGTTCCATCGCGACCATTGCCTCTTCTTCCATCAGCTCCGGCGCGGCCTCAGGTCGACGACGAGGTCGCAGTCGAGCGCGTCCGCGATGCGCAGCAGCGTGTCGATGCGCGGCGGACGGCCACCGCGCTCGAGCCGGGCAATGGCGGACTGGGTGGTGCCCACGATCTCCGCCAGCTCGCGCTGCGAAAAGCCCTTGGCTTGCCGCCGCTCCGCGACCTTGTCCGCGATGGCCGCGAAGAACCAGCCTCGGTCGGCCGTGCGGATCCGCTCTTGCAACCGCTCGAGCGGGCTTTTCGCGGTCCGCGCCATACCAGGAATGCTATCCAGCTTCAGGACGGCCGGCCGTGCTGCTGGGCGTCGAACTGAGCGCTGATGCGCTGGTAGAAGAACCCGCCGAGCAGGAGCACGGCGCCGACGGCGAGGAAGGACAAGGCGCGCTGGGCCGAGCTCAGGCTCGCCAGGTCGAACAGGAAGATCTTCCCGAGGCTGACGGCGAAGAGCACAAAGCCGCCGCCTCGAAGCAGCGGGCGCCGCTGTCGAAGGCCGGCGTACAGCGACGCCAAGGCGAGGATCCCCCAGAAGGCGCTCACCATCGTCTGGCCGCGCTGGAAGTTCGTGTGCACGTCTTCGGGCGAGAGCCGCTGCGCCGCGTCGAGGAGGGCAAGCGACGCCCCGTAGACGCCGAGCGCTCCGGCGGCCCACGTCGCCGCGACCCGGAAGCGTTCGCTCCAGTCGAGCGACCAGGCGAGCGTCCCCGCGGCGGCCGCGAGCAGAACGAGGCTCGCCAGGCCGTCTCCCGGATGCGCGATCGGCATGACCAGGTGCGACGGCGGCGTGTCGGCCACGAGCGTGATCAGCGCTGCGACGACGAGGTAGGCGAGCGAAGCAGCCTGCAGCCTGCGGTCACCCACTGTCTTCGCGACCACCGCGAGCCCGGCGGTGGTCGCCGTGTAGGCGAGCACGAGCCAAACGCCGTCGAGGACGAGCGCCTCGCCGTACGCAGCGACGGTCAGGCCGAGGATCCACAACAGCGTCGCGAGGTCGCGCCGCCGGAAGGTCGCAGCCGCGAGCGCGACATACGCCGCACCGACGCCGACCAGGACGAGGCCGTCGTGACCCCGCACGAGCACGAGCGCGCCGGCGAGCACGAGCGGCAGGCTCAGCGCGATCGAGACGAGAGCTTCCGTGAGCAGCCCGGCCGCCAGCAGGCTCCCGCCTACGACAGCAAGCGAGATGCCGTAACGCGTAGGTGTCAGCGTCAGCACATCGAACACGGTTGCCTTGGCGACGACGACCGCCAGCCAGGCGAAGCCGAGGCGCCATCGCGCCGCGGCGGCGAGGCCGGCCGCGGCCCAGACGCACGTGACGACGACGTGCCCGTCGTGGAAGCCGAACAACTCGAGGATGCAGAGCGACGCCGCATATGCGGCCGCCGCGGCGGCGACGGCGTAGGCCGCGACGTCGACGGCGCGCTCGTGGCGATCGAGCCACGCCAACACCGGTTCGAGCACGCGCAGGATGCCTTTCGGCGCGACTCGCTCCCACGAACGCCGGACGAGCGCGAACACGAGGGCGGCCAGCGCAACGGCGACGAGCGCCGGCGCGCCCTCGGCCGGATGAGGCACGTCGGTGAAGAAGCTCACCGGGCTCGCCTCGAAGGCGAGTGCATGGCCGAGAGCGAGTCCGAGGTACGCGAGCGCTGGAAGCTGGAAGCGGCTGTCGCGCACCCGACCCGTCAGCCACGCGAGCAGCGCGGCCTCGGCCGCCCACGCGTACGTGACGCTCGAGCCCGAGAGCAGCTGCGCCACGCCGACCGCCGCGGCCGCGAGACCGAGCGCGGCGAGCAGGAGTGCGAGCTCGCGGACGCGCACGAAGAGGATCGCTCCGAGCGCAACGTAGGTCGCCGCGACGGCGAGCAGGGCGACGCCCGCTTCCGCGCCGTCGTAGAGCAGCGCCGCAGCGACCCCGCCGAAGACCGCGCCGCCGGTGACGAATGAGGCCGGCGCGGAGGCGAGCGATGTCCCCAGTCTCAGCTGGAACGCCAGCCCCGCGGCGAGGTAGAGCAGCCAGAACGCGAGCGCGAGGGCGACGCTGCCCGCGTGCGGCGAGCCCGCCTGTGCGATCTGCACGACGGCCTGCGGCCCGCTCACGAGCGCAGCGGCCTGCAAGAGCTTCCACCAACGCTTGCGCACGGCGACGACTGCCGCCGCGGCGAACACGATCGCGACGAACGCAGTGCCGATCTGCTGCGAGCCGCCCTCGAAGACGAGTGTGGCCGGCACGACCATCGCGCCGATGAGGCCGAAGCCGGCCACGATCTCCTCCGACCATGCGAGCGACACGGCGACGCCGACCGACGCGATCGCGCCGGCGGCGACGAGCGCGACGGGCTTCGAGATCAGCTCGTACAGCGAGACCGCCGCCAGCAGGGTCGCGTATGCGCCGGCGATGCCGGCGCCGACGGCGGCGAGCCCGGAGTACGTCCGTCCGAAGCGGCGCTGCACCCCCATCCCTCCGCCGAACGCGAGCGCGGACGCGAGCCCGCCGCACAGCACGCGCAATTCCGGGCCGATCCAGCCGCGGTTGACCGCCAGGACGAAGAAGAAGACGACGCCGAGCAGCGTGACGACGCCGCCCGCGAAGGCGAGCGCCTTGGCGCCCAGCAGGTCGGCCGCGCCGAGCGTGCGCCCCCAGTCGAACGCGGGCGTGCGCTGCTGTGCCACCGGGCGTTGCGCCGGAGCCGGGGCCGGCGAAGGAGCCGGGGCGGGCGCAGGCGCCGGAGCGGCCTGCGGCTCCGGTCTCGGTTTCGGTTGCGGCGCCGGTGCCGCTACGGGCTCGAGCTTGCGGACGCGGTGCTCGAGCGCCTGGATGCGCCGTGAGAAGTACACGGCGCCGATCACGAGGAGGATGAGCAGCAATTCGTTCATGCGCCGCAGCTAAGTCGCTGGCGGAGCCGACCGGAACGGGGTGCGCCACCGGTCGGGTTCAGGGTTAGCCCCGGTTCGCGACGGCGGCCGCGGTGTTACTCAGAGAGCGATGAGATCGGCACTCGTGATCGCACTCGTCGCAGTGCTCGCCGGCTGCGGCGGATCGTCACGGCCGACGCGCGTCCCGAACGTCCGTTACGAACGGCTCGACGTGGCCGAGGCGCGGCTCGACGCGCGCGGGCTCGGCTGGGAGGAGATCGGCGGCGGGACGTTCGGCGTCATCGTGCGCTCCAACTGGTACGTGCGCGAGCAGATCCCGGCGCCCGGACACACTGCGACGACGGTGCGCCTCGTCGTCGAGCGCTGCGACGACGACTGAGCAACGCCTCGTTGCTCAGTCGAGCAGGTGGCGATGCTTCCGAAGCGCCGCGAGGACGGCGTCGACGTCCTCGACGGTGTTGTAGCAGTGCGCCGAGACGCGAAGGTTTCCGTCACGCTCGGAGGTGACGATGCCTTCCGCGTCGAGCGCGGCGACGAGCGCCCTCGAGTCCGTCGACTTCACGCACATCAAAGCTCCGTGCAGCTCGCGCGGTGTCGCGACCGTGGCACCCAGCTCGTCCACGCCCGCCACGAGATGCTCGTTCAGCTTGTTCACGTGCGCGCGCGTCGAGGCGATGCCGATCTCCTGCATCAGCTCGATCCCTGCGATGCCGGCGTAGATCGCAGGCACCGGCGGAGTGCCGGATTGGAAGCGCGCGGCCGTGTGTGCGGGCGAGTAGTCGGTGTGATCCATCGCGAAGATGTTCTCGTCGGCGAACCAGCCGGTCTGCGTCGGCCACACCCGCTCGACGAGGTCGCGGCGGCAATAGAAGAACCCGAGGCCCGCCGATCCGAGCAGGTACTTGAGGACGCCCGCGCCGAGGAAGTCGACTCCCAGCTCCTTCACGTCCACCGGCAATGAGCCGATCGACTGGAACGCATCGAGGAGGACGAGCGCGCCGCGCTCGTGCGCGAGCTCGACGATCTTCGGCACGTCGACCATCGCGCCGTTCCGGTAGCAGACGTGCGTGATCGAGACGAGCAGTGTGTCGTCGTCGACGACGCGGTCGAATTCCTCGAGCGTGGGTGTCACGTGGACGACCCGCGCGCCGCGCGCCTCCTGGGCATGCCAGATCTGGCCGATCGTCGGGAATTCCCAGTCCGTCAGCACGACCTTCGAGCGCCGTGCGAAACGCAGTCCGCTCGCCAGCGCGCTGACGCCGGCCGAGAGGGACGTCGTGACGGCGACTTCGTCGGGGGCGGCGTTCACGAGCCCGGCGAACGCGGCGCGCGCTGCCTCCTGCCGCTCGACCCAGTACTCCCACGGTGCGCCGTACTCGTCCCAGTCGGCAAGGTACTGCTCGTACGAGGCGCGCACCGCATCCGAGAGCGCGCCCTGCGAGCACGAGTTGATGTACACACGCTGCTCGAAGATCGGGAAGCGGTGCCGGCAGGTCGCGGCCAGCGATGCGGCCTCAACGGCCAAGGTAGGCCTTTCTCAGATCCTCGTGCTCGAGCAGCTCGCTCGCCGGCCCTTCGAGCACGAGCCGTCCGGTCGAGAGCACATAGCCGCGGTCGGCGATCGAGAGCGCCATGTTCGCATTCTGCTCGACGATCAGCATCGCCACGCCGGCCTCGTGGACCTGCTGGATGATCTCGAAGCTGCGCTCGACGAGGATCGGCGCGAGGCCCATCGACGGCTCGTCCATCAGGAGGAGCTTCGGGTGCGACATGAGCGCGCGTCCCATCGCGACCATCTGCTGCTCGCCGCCGGAAAGCGTTCCGGCGAGCTGGCTGCGCCGCTCGTGCAGCAGCGGGAACAGCGTGTAGACACGCTCGAAGTCTTCCTTGCGGCCGCGTCCCTCGCGGCTCAGGTACGCGCCCATCTCGAGGTTCTCGAGCACCGTCATCGGCCCGAAGAGCCGCCTGTTCTCCGGGACGATGGCCATCCCGCGCTTGATGCGGTAGCTCGTCGTGCGACCGGTGACGTCCTCCTCGCGAAACTCGACCGAGCCGTTGCGCGGCTGCACGATGCCGAGGATCGTCTTGAGCGTCGTCGACTTCCCCGACGCGTTGCCGCCGAGCAGCGACACGAGCTCCCCTTCGCAGACCTGGAGGTTGAGGTTCTCGAGAATGTGGATCTGGCCGTAGAAGGTGTCGATCCCGTTCAGCCGCAGCAGCGGTCGGGCCCCGTTCGTGCTCACTTCGTCTCCGCCCTGCGCAGCCCGAGGTACGCCTCGACGACGCGCGGATCCGTGGCCACGTCGTCGAAGGAGCCCTCTGCGATCTTCACACCGTGGTCGAGCGCGACCACCCGGTCGGAGATGCCCTCGACGACATGCATGTCGTGCTCGATCACGAGGATCGTGTACTTCCCTTCCTCGCGCAGCTTCCCGATCAGCTCGGCGATCTCGTGCGTCTCCGACGGGTTCATCCCCGCGGCCGGCTCGTCGAGCAGGAGGATGCGCGGCTCCGTCGCCATCGCACGCGCGATCTCCAGCCTGCGCCGGTTGGCGTACGACAGGCTGTACGCGGGCTGGTCCCAGCGGTAGCCGACGAGCCGCTGCCCGAAGAACGAGAGCTTTTCCTCGGCGCGGCGGCGGATCTCACGCTCCTCGCGTCGCGCGCGCGGGAGCCGGAACATCGACTCGAACACAGTCGCCTTCGTCTCGCCGTACTGCACGGCCATCACGTTCTCGCGCACGGTCATGTTCAGGAACAGGCGGAGCGTCTGGAAGGTGCGCGCGACGCCGCGGTTCGTGACCTGGTGGGGCTCGAGTCCGACGATGCTCTCGCCGTCGAGCAGGATCTCGCCCTCGTCCGGGCCGTAGACGCCGGTGATGACGTTGAACAGCGTCGTCTTGCCCGCGCCGTTCGGCCCGATCACGCTGACGATCTCGCCCTCGTCGACGTGCAGGTCGAGGTCGGAAAGGACGGCGAGGCCGCCGAACGACTTGTCCACGCCGCTCAGCTCGAGCAGGTGCCGCTCGGCCATCAGACGATCTCCACCCTCGCCGTGCCGAACAGCCCCTGCGGCCGCGCGTTCATCAGCACGACGAGCAGCGCGCCGAGCAGGAGGAACCGAGTCGCGCCGGCCGTCTGCTCGAGGAGCAGGTTCTCCCACGCGAACGCGGCGACGTAGATCGTCGGGATCATCACGATGGTGCGCGCCCATCCCCGGAGCAGCGTGAGCACGAGGATCAGCGCGATCGTCAGCGCATACGCCCAGTTCGCGATCTGCGTCGGATGGCTCGGCAGCAGCATCCAGTGGCTCACCCAGTGCGCCAGCTTGCCTTCGCCCGGCTGGCCCGCCGTCCAGCGTGGGAACCAGGCGTTCGCGATCGCCACCAGCGCGAACCCGAGCGCCAGGGTGCCTCCGACCACCGCCACCAGCTTCTGCCAGGGCCGCACCTTCACCAGCACGAGCAGGACGAGCGTCGTGTAGAAGACCCACTCGGCCTGGTTCGGATCGCGCAGCAGCTCGGGCACGCCGTTCACGATCAGCGCGCCGACGATCACACCGGCGAGGCTACCCGCACCGCCGAGGATGACGATGGCGTAGATCGTGATCAGCAGGCCGACGTCGAAGTCGCCCGGGAACGCGCCCGTCTGCACCGAGCCGTAGATCGCGCCCGCAAAGCCCGCGATCGCGGCGCCGAAGACGAACGCCATCAGCTTCAGCCGGTTGACCGGCATGCTCATCACCTCGGCGGCGAGGGGATCCTCGCGCAGCGCCTTCCAGGCGCGTCCGGTGCGCGACTCGCTGACGAAGTACAGCAGGATCATCACCAGTGTGAACGCGCCGAGCGTGAACCAGTAGTACTCCTTCGTCGTGTTCACGACCCAGCCGAAGACGTTCAGCGGGTCGATGTTGTCGAGCCCGTTCGCGCCGCCCGTCAGATCGGTGTGGCCGATGAAGGGAAAGTCGATGCGGTTCGCGTTGTTGACGAAGACGACGAACGCCTGGCCGAAGAAGAGCGTGACGATCGCGAGGTAGTCGCCGACGAGGCGGCGCGACGGGAAGCCGACGATCAGTCCGACGAGCGCCGCGACGGCGATCGCGAGCAGGATCGCGAACTCCGCCTGCCAGTGCCGTCCGGTGTGCGTCGACGCGACGAACCCGTAGGTGTACGCACCGAAGCCGAAGAACGCGATGTACCCGAGATCGAGCAGGCCTGCGAAGCCGACGGTGACGTTGAGGCCGAGCCCGAGCAGCGCGTAGACGAGCGTGATCAGCCCGTAGCGGAAGAGGTTCCCCTCCGTCGTCACGAGCGGGAAGATCGCCGCGGGGACCAGGAACGCGAGCAGGCGCACGGCCGGCGGCGCGGTGTCCCACGCGCGGCGCGCCCAGCCGACGGGGCCGCGATAGCGCTCGCGCCTGCCCTCGACGGACGCGACCCACTCGTCGACGCCGATCCGCGGCTGGTCGGGCGGCACCTGAGGTGTCAGCTCGTCCGCCATGTCAAACCTTCTTCACGTCGGCCTTGCCGAGTAGACCTTGCGGCCGCACGAGGATGATTGCGATCAGCAGCGCGAACACGTAGAGGTTCTGGAACGTCGAGCCCTGCGGCAGGTACCCGGTCGCGTACGACTCGGCCAGCCCGACGAGGAGGCCGCCGAGCATCGCGCCGGGAATGCTCCCGATACCGCCGATGACCGCCGCCGTGAAGCCTTTCAGGCCGGCCAGGAAGCCCATGAAGTGGTAGATCTGGCCGAAGACGAGGGCGAACATGACGCCCGCCGCGCCGGCGAGCGCCGAGCCGATGAAGAACGTCGAGGCGATCACGCGGTCGACGTCGATGCCCATCATCGACGCCGCCTCGCGGTCGAACGACGTCGCGCGCATCGCCTTGCCGATCTTCGTGCGGGCTACCAGCAGCGTGAGCCCGATCATCAGCGCGACCGCAGAGATGATGGTGAGGAGCTGCGGTACCGACAGGAAGATGTCCTTGTAGCTGTAGGTCTTCCCGCCGATCAGATGGAACGTGTCGTAGTCGCGGAAGCTGGCGCCGAACAGGAGGAGCGCGCTGTTCTGCAGGAAGAACGACACGCCGAGCGCGCTGATCAGCGGTGCGATTCGCGGCGCATTCCGCAACGGCCGGTAGGCGAAGCGCTCGATCACGACGCCGAGACCGCCGCACGCCACCATCGCGAAGGCGAACATGAGCACGACCACGAGCCACGCCGCGGCACTCGGATTGACCGGGCCGCCGAGCCAGTGCAGCGCGAACCAGCCCATGAACGCGCCGATCATGTAGACGTCGCCGTGCGCGAAGTTCAGCAGCTTCAGGATCCCGTAGACCATCGAGTAGCCCAGCGCGACCAATGCGTAGACGCTGCCGAGCGTCACGCCGCTGACCGTCAGATCCCAGAACAGGCTCCAGTTCATGGCCGCCTGCCTACCTTCGCACAGAAGACATGCGGCCCACCACGAGGATGGGCCGCATGGTCAAACGAATGGTACGTCGGCTAGCCGACGGGCAGGAACGAGCCCGAGGAGTTCGCCTTCCAGATGCCGAACTGGCCACCCTTGATGTCGCCCTGAGCGTTGAAGCTCACGTTCAGGCCGAGCACCGTCTTCTTCAGGCTGGTCTTGCGGATCTGGGCGCGCACCTCCGCGCGGGAGGCCTTGCCGTCCTTGCACGCACGGTCGATCGCGCCGCCGACGACCTGCGCCGCGACGTAGCTCGGCGCGCCGAAGAACTCCGGATCGCCGCCGTGCGCCTTCTTGAAGGCCTTCACCACCGGATGGGTGCCGCTCGTCGGGAACGACGAGGCATAGACGCCGCCGAGCGACGCGAACGCGTCGTCGAAGAGGCCGTCGGAGCCCATCAGGATGATGTTGCTCTTGCCCGCTGACCGCATCTGCTCGCCGAACGCCTTGCCCTTCGGCGGCAGCTGCCACGGGATGTACACCAGCTGCGTGTCACGCGGGATCTTCGCGATCAGCGACGAGAAGTCCGACTGCTGCTGGCTGACG
>Ga0075436_100000944_pt1 | contig 19444 bp, 19 predicted proteins | sample RhiMethybrSRZTD5_FD_75303 | JGI IMG/M metagenome (GOLD analysis project Ga0075436, IMG submission 75303) | Populus rhizosphere microbial communities from Tennessee, USA - Rhizosphere MetaG P. TD hybrid SRZTD5 | ecosystem: Host-associated > Plants > Roots > Rhizosphere > Soil | place: USA...
ACCATCGCCTGCGACATCCATCCGATCGACAACACGCGCGTGATCCAGTATCTCGAGCAACGATTGCAGGTCGATGAGGCGAAGCGCAACGACTGGTACGGGCACTGGATCCGCCTCGGCTTCGACGCGATCGAAGCGCAGCTCGGCTCGCGCCCGGTCGGCCGCTTCTGCTTCGGCGATACGCCCACGCTCGCCGACGTGTGCCTCGTGCCGCAGGTCGCCAACGCGGGGCGCGTCAAGCTCGACATGTCCGCGTGGCCCCGCATCCGCGCGATCAACGAGGCGTGCCTGGCGCTGCCCGCCTTCGACCGCGCGCGCCCGGAGAATCATCCCGACCGCGAATAGCAAAAAATGGTGCCACGTACCAATTTCCGCTGAGGAAACTGGATGAAATTGGTACGTGGCACTATTTTTTGCTGGAACTTTTCTGGCTCTTCGAGGCAATAGCGGGTAACAAGAGCCATGACGATGCCTCCCCAGGACCCGCAGCCGGAGCTCGCGCTCCTCGCGCGCATGAAGCAGGGCGACGAGCCCGCCTTCGTGGCCCTGTACCGGCGGCACAAGGACGCGGTCTACCGCCTCGCGCTCCTGTATTGCGGCTCGCAGCAACAGGCGGCTGACGTGACCCAGGACACATTCATCCACTTCATCGGCAAACCCGGCCAGTACGACCCCGCGCGCGGATCGCTCGCGAGCTGGCTCGGCGGCATCGCGCGCAACCTCGCGCGCAAGGCCGCGGGCGAGCGCGAGATTGCGACCGATCCCGAGCGCTTCGGCGACGACGCCGCACCGTTCGAGGAGCACATCGAGCGCGACACGCCGCTCGAGCACCTCATGCGCAGCGAGACCGCCGAGCTCGTGCGGCGCGCGCTCACCGGCGTGGCACCCCATTACCGCGACGTGCTCATCCTCTGCGAGCTCTCCGAGCTCTCGTACGCGGATGCGGCGCAAGTCTGCGGCATCGATATCGGCACCGTGCGCTCGAGGCTCTCCAGGGCGCGTGCGCAGCTTGCCCGGCGGCTGGCTGCGCTCGGTGCCGGTACCACCGCGGCGCAGGAGGCTTCATGACCCACGACATCCGGCTGCTCGAGCCCGGCGAGGACACGCTCCTCGACCTCAAGCTCGACGAGCTGCGGCGCGACCTCGCCGCCCACGAGCCGCCCGGCGCGATGGAGGCGATCCTCGCGCGCCGGTTCCGCGACAGCCGCAACGGCGCGAGCCGTCCGCGCCTGTGGTGGATGCCGCCGCTCGCCGTCGCGGCCACGATCGCCGTCGTGAGCTGGATCGCGCGCATGCCGGTGCATGCGCCGGTCGCCGCCGAGAGTCCCGCGGCCGCCGAGGCCGACGCAGGTCCCTTCCTCGCGATCAAGCCGCTGGAGCGCATCGCGCTCGAGCCCGGCAGGACGATCGTGCGCACCACGGAGTTTCCGCGCGCGCTGCTCGCCGACTGGGGATTGCCCGTGCCGCCCGAGCGCGCCGCCGAGCCCGTGCGCGCCGAGCTCCTCACCACCGTCGACGGCGAGCCGCTCGCCGTCCGCCTTCTGAACTAGGAAACCCGGAGAACACGATGACCACACGCACGCTCCTCGCCGCCGCGATCACGGCGCTCGCGCTGCCCGCCTACGCCGCCGCCGACGCGTCGCGGCCGCCGCAGCCGCCGGAAACACCCGACTTCAACTTCAGCTTCAGCTTCGACCTGGGCGACATCCTCGCGGACGCCGGCGGCGACAAGATGCGCGAGCACGCCGAGCACATGCGCGAGTGGGCGGACAATTTCGCCGCCGAGATGCAGAGCTCCATGGCGATGGTCTTCTCCGACCGCGTCGGCCGCAGCAAGGTCGTGAAGGGCGCGCCCTACAGCGCCGAGGCGGTCTCGGAAACGAACCAGACGCTCGGCGACGGCAACGTCATCACGCACAAGCGCACGAGCCGCGTGTATCGCGACGGCGACGGGCGCACGCGCCAGGAGACGCTGCGCGGCGAGGCCGTGCGCTCGGTATATATCTACGATCCGGTCGAGGGCATCAGCTACACGCTGCTGCCGGGAGCGAAGCTCGCCGTGGGGGTCAAGCGCAAGGTGAAGGAGAAGGACAAGGTCGTGGTCGACGACACGAGCACCTCGGGCGAGCACCGCGTCGTGATCCGCCGCAGCGGCAAGGACGGCGACAAGGTCACGAACGAGGTGACGGTGCAGGTGGTGCGCGTCGGCGACGGCGACATGAGGGACCTCGATGTCGTGGTGCCGCCCGCGCCGCCGACACCGCCCGTCCCTCCGCGCCTCGGGGGTGGCGGCCGCGCGCCGACACCGGCGGTGCCGCCGGTGCCACCCGTGCCGCCGATGCCCGGCATCCAATCCATGATGTTCCACAATCTCGGCGCGCTCGGGAAAGGCACGACGACGAGCCTCGGCACCAAGACCTTCGAGGGCGTGAAGGCCGAGGGCAAGCAGACGACGTGGACCATTCCCGCCGGCCAGGTCGGCAACCGCGCGCCCATCGTCGTCACGTCGGAATCGTGGTACTCGCCGGAGCTGCAGGTGACTCTGTACACGCGCTACAACGATCCGCGCACCGGCGAATCGATCTACCGCCTCGCCGCTCTCAAGCGCGCCGAACCCGCGCCCGATCTCTTCAAGGTGCCGCCGGACTACAAGATGCGCGGCAAGCGCGACCGCGCCGAGGAGCGGGAGGAACGCCAGCGCCAGCGCCGCGAAGGCGCGAAGGACAAGGGGTGACGAGGGGCGACTTATAATCGCCGCTTTCCAGCGAGGAAGGCGGCGACATGGGCAAGGGCGACAAGCGTTCGCGCAAGGGCAAGATCTTCAAGGGCAGCTACGGCAAGACGCGCCCGCGCCACAGGAAGAAGAAGACGGCGGCGACGCCGCGGAAGAAATAGCTAGAAGCTCGACCCCGGCTGCTTCAGGAACTCGATCTCCGCAGGCGTCGATGCGCGCCCGACGATCGCGTTGCGGTGCGGGAAGCGGCCGAAGCGGCGGATCACGTCGCGATGGCGCTCGGCCCAGCGCGTGAGGCCGCGCGTCTGCTCGAAGGCTTCGAGCGAACGCATCTTCTCCACGGCGAGGTCCTGGTCCTCGATCGCCTCGCTGTGCTCGAACGGCATGTAGAGAAACTGGCGCTCGACCGGCAATAGGCCGAGATCGTCGCCGCGGGCGAGCGCCTCGCGCGCGCACTCGCGGGCATGCGCATCCTGCGCGAACGCGCGAGCGTCGCCGCGGTAGAGGTTGCGCGAGAACTGGTCCAGCAGCAGCACCAGCGCGAGCATCGTCTCCGGCGAGGCGCGCCAGGCTTCGAGCTCGCGGCGCGAAGCCCGGCCGTGCAGCCCGGCGAACTGGCTGCGCAGCTCCGCGTCGAACTTCTCGTCCTTGCTGTACCACTTGGCGCGCGCCTTGCCGCGGCGGCTGTCGCCGCCGAACCAGAACTCCAGCACCTGCTCCGGCGGCGTCAAGGACACGCCACGTGCGCGCAGCGATCCACTTCGATGCTCACGTGCACGAGCGAGGGAATGCCGGCGAGGCGCGCGCGGTATTCGTCCGGCGTGCGGGGATTCTCGGCGACGAGGCACAGCACCGCGGCGTGGCTGGCGCGCCCCACGCGCCACACGTGCAGGTCGGCGATCTCGACGTCGCCGTCGGCCTGGATCGCCGTGCGGATCTGGCCGACGACCGGCGCATCCATCTCGCGGTCGAGAAGCACGCGCGAGGACTCGGTGATGAGGCCCTTCGCCCACCACAGGATCACCGCGCTTCCGACGAGCCCCATCACGGGGTCGAGCCAGGCGAGGCCGAGCCAAAGCCCCGCCGAGAGCGCGACGATCGCGAAGACCGAGGTGAGCGCGTCGGCGAGCACGTGCACGTAGGCCGAGCGCAGGTTGAGGTCGTGCGCGTGGTGATGATGATGGTGGTGGCGAACGTCGTGATGGTCGTGGTGCCCATGGTCGTGCGGCGCGGATTGCGCGCGCCCCGGCGCCTGCAGCACGATCGCCGAGACGAGGTTCACCACGAGGCCGACGACGGCGACCACGAGCGCCGCGCCGAACTGGATCGACTCGGGCGTGGCCAGCCGCCGCGCCGACTCGACCACCATCAGGATCGCGACCACGCCCAGCAGCAGCGCGCTCGAGAACGCGCCCAGCACCTCGATCTTCCAGGTGCCGAAGGTGTAGCGCTCGTCGCGCGCCCAGCGGCGCGCCAGGATGTAGGCGATGCCGGAGATGGAGAGCGCCGCCACGTGCGTGGACATGTGCCAGCCGTCGGCGAGCAGCGCCATCGAGCCGGTGAGGAAGCCGCCCACGATCTCGGCGACCATGGTGACCGCGGTGATCGCGACCACCACCCACATGCGCCGCTCGCCCGCGCGGTTGCCGGTGTCGAAAGCGTGGTCGTGCCGCCTGTCAGTAAGATTGTGGATAGCCATAGGAAAAAATGGTGCCACGTACCAATTTCCGCAGAAATTGGTACGTGGCACCATTTTTTCACAGCGTGGCGAACATCGCCACCACCGCGGCGGCCATGACGGCGGTCGCGAGCCAGCCGAGGGCGCGCAGGCGCCGCTTGATCACGAACGGGCCCATCACGTCGGGCATCACCGCGAGCCGCATCATGACCGCCATGATGGGCACCGCGATGACGCCGTTGATGATGGCGCTCCAGACGAGGGCCTTGATCGGATCGATGTCGGTGAAATCGAGCGCAACGCCGATGAGGGTCGCCGCCGTCACGATCGCGTAGAAGCCGCGCGCCTCGAGCAGCGGCAGCCCCAGGCCGATGGGCCAGCGGCGCGATTCGGCCACGGCGTAGGCGGCCGAGCCCGCGAGCACCGGCACCGCGAGCAGCCCCGTGCCGACGATTCCCGCGGCGAAGAGCATGAACGCGAAGTCGCCCGCGAGCGGCCGCAGCGCGCGCGCCGCCTGCTCCGAGGTCTGGATGTCGGTGATGCCCTGCGCGTGCAGCGTCACCGCGGTGGTGAGCATGATGAAGAACGCGATCAGGTTCGAGAATCCCATGCCGATCCAGGTGTCGAGCCGGATGCGCGCGAGGTGCTGCCGCGCCTGCGTGTGCGCCTCGCGCAGCGGCTCGTGGCCGGGCGTGGCGCGCAGCTCCTCGACCTCCTGCGACGCCTGCCAGAAGAAGAGATAGGGGCTGATCGTCGTGCCGAGCACCGCGACCACGGTCGAGACGTAGTCCGCCTTGAAGGACAGCTGCGGCAGGATCGCGCCGTAGAAGGCGTCGAGCCACGGCACCTTCACCGCGAACACGGTCGCGACGTAGGCGAAGAGCGCGCACGTGAGCCACTTGAGGATCGGCGCGTAGCGCGGGAACGGCACGAAGATCTGCAGCGTGAGCGAGATCAGCGCGAAGAACACGACGTAGACCTGGCTGTGCCCGCCGATCAGGAGCTGCAACGCGTTGCCCATCGCGCCCAGGTCCGCGGCGATGTTGATGGTGTTGGCGATGACCAGCAGCGCGACCACGCCGTTGAGGAGCCACGGCGAGAAATGGTCGCGGATGTTGGCGGCGAGCCCATGGCCGGTGACGCGGCCGATGCGCGCGGACACGATCTGGATCCCCGCCATCAGCGGCAGCGTGAACACGACCGACCACAGCAGCCCGTAGCCGTACTGCGCGCCCGCCTGCGAATAGGTCGCGATGCCGCTCGGGTCGTCGTCGGCCGCTCCGGTGATGAGCCCCGGCCCGAGCTTCTTGAGCAGCGGGACGTGCTTGCGTTCTTCTTCCTGTTGTCGTTCGATCGGCTCGCGCTGCATCGCGGCATTCTAGGCGAACGGCCTTGCCGCAACCTTTCTTCGGGCGAAAATCACGCGCAGCAGCCGCCCTGCTGCTGGACCGGCGGACACTTCACGCTGCCGTACGAGCAGAAGACGCAGCAGTCTCCCGCGCGCGGCCGCAGCAGCACCTTGCAGCGCGTGCATTCATAGAAGTACTGGCACGCGTCCGTCGGCATCGTCTCCTCCTTGCGGAAGCCGCAATGCGGGCACGTCAGGGTGCTCCGGAGGACGACGGTTCTAGTGATGGTCGTGCCCGTGGTGGTCGTGGCCATGATGGCCGGCGGCTTCGCCGTGCATGTCGCCGCATTCCTCGTCCTCGAGCTGGATCGTCGTGTGAAAGATGCGGAATTTCTCGCGACACTCTTCCGACAGCGTCTTCAGCAGGCCGTTCGGAGCCTTGTCGTTGTGGATCACGTGCGCGGTGAGCACGTAGCGGCTGCTCGTGAGCGTCCAGACATGCAGGTCGTGAACCGAAACGACGCCCGGCTTCGCTTCGATGCACGAGCGCAGCTCCGCGAGGTCGACGTCGGCGGGCGTTCCTTCGAGGAGAATGTGCGTGCTCGCCTTGAGCAGCGTCCACGTGCGCGGAAGCACCCACAGCCCGATCGCGACTGCGACGGCGGGGTCGGCCCACAACCACCCGGTGAAGCGGATGACGACGGCCGCGGCGATGACGCCCGCCGAGCCGAGCATGTCGCTCCACACCTCGAGGTAGGCGCCTTGGACGTTGAGGCTCTCTTCCCGGCCCCGCGCGAGGAGCTTCATCGCGGCGAGGTTCACGACGAGCCCGACGACGGCGATGGCGAGCATGCCGCCCGACTCGATCGGCTCTGGCGCAACGAACCGATGCACCGCCTCGTAGAGGATGTAGGCGGCGACGGCGAAGAGAAGCAGCGCGTTGAACGCCGCGGCCAGGATCTCGAAGCGCTGGTAGCCGTAGGTGCGCAGGTCGTCCACGGCGCGCCGGCCGACGCGGATCGCGGCGAGCGAGATGGCGAGCGCCGTCACGTCGGTGAACATGTGGGCGGCATCCGACAGCAGCGCGAGGCTGTTGAAGACGATGCCGCCCGCGATCTCGACCACCATGAAGAGCGCCGTGAGCCCGAGCGCCGCGAGGAGGCGCTTCTCGTTGCCCGCGACCTGGTGGGTGTGCGAGTGGTCGTGTCCCATGCGCCCCGATCCTACCGGAGCCGGCCCGCGGCGACGTACGCCGTGCCGAATTGGCGGTCGCGCACTTCGAGATCGGGAACGCAGGCGATGAGGTTTCGCCACGGCTGGTCCAGGCCCTCGAACGTCGTCACATAGCGGCGCGCTCGCAGCTTCGTCCAGACATTGAGCGGCGCGAGCCAGCCGGTGGCGAGCTTGGCCCCCGCCGCCACCACGCGCGCTCCGGGTTTCGCCCGCTCGAGCAGGCGCCGCACCGCGTGCGGCGACTGCAGCAAGTCGTGCGTGAAATGAAACAGGATCGCGTCGAAGGAGCCGTCGAAATCCGCTTCCTCGGCCGGCGCCTCGACCAACGTGACGTTGCGCCAACCCGCTTCGTCGACGCGCCGGCGCGCGACCGCCATCATCTCGGGACTGTGCTCGATCGCGACGAGATGTCCGCGAGGCCCCAGCGCACGCATGATGAGCGGGAAGCTCAGGCCCGTGCCGGAGCCGGCATCGACGACGAGGTCGCCGGGCTCGAGCGCGAGCAGCGCGACCGCTTCTTCGCGCACGCGCGCCACGTGCGCGCAGCTCGCGTCGTAACGGCCGGCGAGCGCCCGATAGCTCGCGACCGAGCGGCGCGCGTCAGGCCGCGCCATGGCGCGCTTCGCCTGTTTCATGCACACCCGCGCGCGCCGCCCGCGCCCGCCGCGCACGCAGCATCAGCATGAAGACGGCCGGCACGACGAACATCGACAGCAGCGGCGCGGTGATCATGCCGCCCACCATGGGCGCGGCGATGCGGCGCATGAGCTCCGATCCCGTGCCCGATCCCCACATGATCGGCAGCAACCCCGCGATGATCACGGCGACGGTCATCGCGATGGGCCGCACGCGCAGCGCCGCCCCGTCGATCATCGCCTGCGCGAGGTCGCGGTCGTCGCGCAGCTCGCCGCGCGCCTCGCGGGCGGCGACCGCCTGGTTGATGTACACCAGCATCACGACGCCGATCTCCGCGGCCACGCCACCCAGCGCGATGAAGCCGACGGCGGAAGCGATCGACATGTTGTACCCCAGCAGGTACATGAGCCAGAAGCCGCCCACCAGCGCGAAGGGCAGCGTCGCCATGATGAGGAGCGCCTCGTCGAGGCGGCGGAAAATGACGTAGAGCAGCACGAAGATGATGAGCAGCGTGAACGGCACGACGATCCTGAGCTTCGCAGCCGCCCGCTCGAAGTACTCGAACTGCCCCGACCACGAGATCGAGTAGCCCGCGGGAAGCTGCACTTCTTTCGCGACGGCTTGCTGCATGTCCCGTACCGCCGAGCTGAGATCCCTGCCGAAGATATCGATGTAGACCCATCCCGACAGGCGCGCGTTCTCGCTTTTCAGCATCGGCGGGCCGTCGACGATGCGGATCGCCGCGAGGTCGCCCAGCCGGATCTGCGCGCCGCGCTCGGTGAGCACCGGCAGGCTGCGCAGCTTCTCCAGCGAGTCGCGCACTTCGCGCGGGTAGCGCACGTTGATCGGAAAGCGTTGCAGCCCCTCGACGGTCTCGCCGACGTTGTCGCCGCCGATGGCCGCCGAGACGACGCTCTGCACATCCGCGATGTTGAGCCCGAAGCGGGCCGCGGCGTCACGATCGATCCTCACGTCGATGTAGCGCCCGCCCGCGAGGCGCTCGGCGAAGGCGGACGTGACGCCGCGCACCTGGCGCACCGTACGCTCAACACCCGCGGTGATCCGATCGATCTCGGCGAGGTCGGTGCCGGCGACCTTCACGCCGACCGGGCTCTTGATGCCGGTGGCGAGCATGTCGATGCGGTTGCGGATGGGCGGCACCCAGATGTTGGAGAGCCCCGGCACCTTCACGACGCGATCGAGCTCCTCGACGAGCTTCTCCGGCGTCATGCCGGCGCGCCACTCGGAGGGCGGCTTGAACTGGATCGTCGTCTCGAACATCTCGAGCGGCGCCGGATCGGTCGCGGTCTCGGCGCGCCCCGCCTTGCCGAAGACGCTCGCGACCTCCGGCACGGTGCGGATCAGGCGATCGGTCTGCTGCAGGAGCTCGGTCACCTTGCCCGCCGAGAGCCCGGGAAGCGCCGAAGGCATGTAGAGGAGATCGCCCTCGTCCAGGGGCGGCATGAATTCACCGCCGATGTGCGTGGCGGGCCAGGCCGTGACGACCAGCACCACGAGCGCCACGAAGAGCGTGAGCTTCGGATGGCGCAGCACGCCGTCGAGCGCGGGGCGGTAGGCCGCGATCACGCCGCGATTGATCGGGTTGCCGCGTTCCTCCGGAATGCGGCCGCGAATGAGATAGCCCATGAGCACGGGAACGAGCGTCACCGCGAGCCCGGCCGCCGCAGCCATCGCGTACGTCTTGGTGTAGGCGAGCGGCGAGAAGAGGCGCCCTTCCTGCGCCTCGAGCGTGAACACCGGCACGAAGGAGAGCGTGATGATGAGAAGCGAAAAGAAGAGCGCGGGGCCCACCTGCGCGGCCGCCTCGCCGACCACGCGCCATTGCTCGTCGCCTTCCAGCTTCGCGCCCGGATGCGCGCGGTGCCACGCCTCGATGTGCTTGTGCGCGTTCTCGATCATCACGACGGCGGCATCGACCATCGCGCCGATCGCGATCGCGATCCCGCCGAGCGACATGATGTTGGCGTTCACGCCCTGGTGATACATGACGATGAACGCCATCAGCACGCCGAGGGGCAGCGACACGATGGCGACGAAGGCCGAGCGCAGGTGGAAGAGGAACACGACGCAGACGAGCGCCACGACGGCGAATTCCTCGACGAGCTTCTGGTTGAGGTTCGAGACCGCGCGCTTGATGAGGCTCGAACGATCGTAGGTGGGAACGATCTCCACTCCCGGCGCAAGCCCTGGCTTCAGCTTCTCGAGCTTCGCCTTCACCGCGTCGATCGTCTCGAGCGCGTTCTTGCCCGAGCGCATGATGATCACGCCGCCGGCGACCTCGCCCTCGCCGTTCAGCTCCGCGATGCCGCGGCGCATCTCGGGTCCCACCTGGATGCGCGCGACGTCGCCGAGCCGCACCGAGACGCCGGCATCGGTCGTCGTGAGCGGGATCTTGCGGAAGTCGTCGAGCGATTGCAGGTAGCCCGACGCGCGCACCATGTACTCGGCTTCTCCCAGCTCCAGCACCGAGCCGCCGGTTTCCTGGTTCGCGTTGGCGAGCGCGGAGGTCACCCTGGCCTGGGGGATGTTGTAGGCGCGCAGGCGATCGGGATCCAGCACGACCTGATATTGGCGCACCATGCCGCCGACGCTTGCGACCTCGGCGACGTTGGGCACGGCCTTGAGCTCGTACTTGAGGAACCAGTCCTGCAGCGCGCGCAGCTGCGACAGGTCGAGCTTGCCGCTGCGATCGACGAGCGCGTACTCGTAGACCCAGCCCACGCCGGTCGCGTCGGGCCCGAGCGATGGCTTCGCCTGTGCCGGCAGCCGCGACTGCACCTGGTTCAGGTATTCGAGCACGCGCGAGCGCGCCCAGTACTGGTCGGTGCCGTCCTCGAAGAGGATGTAGACGAACGAATCGCCGAACATCGAGTAGCCGCGCACGCTCTTCGCGCCGGGGACCGAGAGCATCGTGGTCGCGAGCGGATACGTCACCTGGTTCTCGACGATCTGCGGCGCCTGTCCCGGAAAGGTCGTGCGGATGATCACCTGCACGTCGGAAAGGTCGGGAATCGCGTCCACCGGCGTGCGGTGGAGCGACCACACGCCCCACGCCGTCACCATCAGCGTGGCGAGGAGGACGAGAAAGCGGTTCGCGATCGACCAGCGGATGAGGCGCGCGATCATTTCGCTTCTCCCGACAGCCGCGCGGCGCCCGCCCTGAGGTTCGCCTCGGAGTCGATGAGGAACTGGCCGGAGACGACGACCTTCTGTCCGGCCTGCAATCCCTTGCGGATCTCGGTCTGGCCGTTCGCCTCCGTGCCGGTCTCGACTTCCACGGGCGTGAACTTGCCGTCGCCCTGCGCGAGCATCACGACGCTGCGCGTGCCGGTCGCGATCACCGCCTCGGTCGGCACGAGCAATGCCTCATGCTGCGCGGCGGGCCTGAGGCTCACGGTCGCGAACATGCCGGGCACGAGCTGGCGCTGCGGATTCGCGAGCTCGATGCGCGCTTTCAGCGTACGCGTGGCCGCGTTCACCTCGGGCAGGATCGCGCTCACGCGCCCCTTGAAAGTCGTGCCCGGAAATGCCGCTGTGCGCGCTTCGACGCTCGCGCCCGGACGCACGCTCGCCGCCATCGCCTCGGGCACTTCCGCGTTGACCCACACGGTGCCGAGACCATAGATCTTGAAGAGCGGCGCGCCGGACATGACCGTCATTCCCTCGCGCGCGGCGAGCTCGGCGACCACGCCATCGATGGGAGAGGCGATCGTCGTGCGCGGCACGACGCTTCCGTTGCTCTCGACCACGCGGATCTGTTCGTCCGTCATGCCGGCGAGGCGCATGCGCTGGCGCGCTCCGTCGACGAGCGATGCCAATCCGCTGACCGCGGTCTGCGACGCGATGCGGCGCGCCGAGAGGAATTCCTCCTGCGCGGCGACCCAGTCGGGGACGTAGAGATCCGCGAGCGCCTGGCCCTTGCGCACCGGGTCGAGCGGCGCGCGCACATACAGCTTCTCGATGAACCCGCTATTGCGCGCCTGGAGCATCACGAGATCGCGTTCGTTGTACGCGATGCTGCCCACGGCCTCGACGGCGGGAGCGAGCGCGCCGCGCGTGACCTCCGCGGTGCGCACGCCGAGGTTCTGCTGCACGCGTGGGCTGATGATCACGGCGCCCTCGTCGGATCCGTCTTCTGCATAGACCGGCACGAGCTGCATGTCCATGAAGGGCGACTTGCCCGGCTTGTCGAACTTTTGCCCCGGCACCATCGGGTCGTGCCAATAGAGGATCTTCTTGCCGGGCGCCGCGGGAGGAGAGGCCATCTGCATGCCGCGATTCATGCCGTACCAGTAGGCGCCGTAGCCGATGCCGCCCACGACGACGAGCGCGGCGGCTGCGAGGGAAGCGTTGCGAGCGTTCATGGCGATGCTTTCCGGGAACCCGCGGCGCGCAAGCCGGCGGGGATGACGTTTTCGTCGGGAATGAGGAACTCGAGCTGGGCCCAGAGGCGCGCGGTCTCCATCTCGAGCTGGAGGGCCTGCATGCGCACGTCGATCTGGTTGCGCCGCGCCATCAGCAGCTCGCCGGAGCTCGCCTTGCCGCCCTCGTAGGCGGCGAGCGTCGCCTGCGTGCGCTCGCGCGCGAGCGGCACGAGCTCGCGCTCGTAGCGGCGCAGCCGCTCGAGGCCGTTGCGCCATTCGGCGACCATGGCGCGGATCTCGGCGATGTGCGCGCGCTCCATCTCCTCGCGCTCGGCGCGCGCCTGCTCCGCCATCGCGAGCTTCGCCGCCACCTCGCGGTCCTGGCGGTTGCCCTGGAAGAGCTGCAGCGGCACGGACACGCCGATCGAGGCCATGTCGCCGAACTGCGAGGCGCGGTTCGAGTACATCAGCTCCACGCTCCAGTCGGGCTTCTTGCTCGCGCTGGCGAGCTTCGCCTCGGTGCGGGCGATCTCCTCGCGCCGGCGCAGCACCTCAACGTCGGGATGCTGCAGCAGCTGGTGCTCGAGACCGTCGCCGTGCAGGTGCATGCGCTCGATGTCCGGCAGCGTCGAGAGCGCCACGGCGCCGACGTCGCCGATCCAGCGCGCGAGCGCGATGCGCGCGTTGGCGAGCCTGCGCGTCATCTCGCTCACGCGGTCGGACATGGCGCTGCGCATGCTGTACGCCGAGATCACGTCGGAGCGGTTCACGCGGCCGGCGCGGTACGCGCCTTCCGCGGCGGTGATCTCGAGCCGCGTCGCGTCCGCCTCCTCCCTCGTGACCGCCGCCATGGCCTGCGCGTAATGCAGATCGAGCCATGCGAGCGCCGTGTCGCGCTGGATGTTGGCGATGGCGAGGTTCTTCTCCGCCTCGGTCTTCTCGGCCTCGCGCTCGAAGCGCTCGCGGCGCAGCTCCCGCTTCTCGCGCCGCGTGAGCTCCTGCATCACGCCCACGGAGCGCATCGTCATGAAGTCGCGGTTGATGTTGAAGCGGTCGGCGCCTTCGACGGGCACGTTCTGCAGCTGCAGCTTGAGCGTGGGGTCGGGGAGCTCGCCCGCGGCCACCGCCATGTCGCGCGAGGCCGCGATGGCGGCGTCCTGCGCGGCGAGCTGGCGCGAGCGCTCGATGGCGCGGCGCTGCGCCTCGGCGAGCGTGAGCGGGGCATCGGCCGCGAAGAGCGGCAGGGAAACGGCCGCGAGGGCGACCGCGACCACGAAGCGAAAACGCATGCAACCTCCTGAACGAATGACGAGCGACCGCGCCGGCGCTGGGCCGGCGGCTGCGAATCAGGCGTTCAGGAGGTCAGATCCGGAGGCTACAGTTGCGGATCGGAAGCGGAGGCGCGGGTGAGAGGGAGACCTGGCGGATGCGAACGATCGCGTGCGGCATCGATGCGCGCGCTTCGATCACCGGAGCAACGACGACGAACGGCCCGGCGATGGCTGCCGGAAGGTTCGGCAGCGGCGCCTTCGCGAGCGACTGGATGGCCTCGCCGCAATGCGAGAAGCACAGCGGCGTCGGCGATTCGTTCATCTCGTCGCATCCGCCGGCGGCGTGCGCCGCGGCAGGCTGAGCGACCGGATCCATGCCGCCCGGACACGCATACGCCGACACCGCGATCTGCATGAAGAGCAGCGCGGCGATTCCCGCGAGGGCGGCGAAACGGCGTAGCCTGTGCGTCATGAGGGAGGATTCTACTCCATGAGCGCGCACGATTCCGACAAGGTCTTCGCCGGATCCGTCCCGGAAATCTACCAGACGCAGCTCGTCCCGCTCATCTTCGAGCCGTACGCCGCCGACCTTGCGTTGCGGCTCTCGTCGCGCAACGTGAAGGATGTGCTCGAGGTCGCCGCCGGAACCGGCGTCGTCACGCGCGCGCTCGCGGCCGCGCTGCCGCAGTCGATCGCGATCGTCGCCACGGACCTGAACCAGGCGATGCTCGACCAGGCGGCGAAGCATCCGATCGCGCGTCCCGTCACCTGGCGCCAGGCCGACGCGATGCAGCTGCCGTTCGGCGACGCGACCTTCGACGCGGTGGTGTGCCAGTTCGGCGCGATGTTCTTTCCCGATCGCGCGAAGGCGTTCGCCGAGGTCCACCGGGTGCTGCGCCCCGGCGGCGTCTACCTCTTCAACGTGTGGGATCGCATCGAGGACAACGAATTCGCCGACGAGGTGACGCGCGCGCTCGCCGCGATGTTCCCGCAGAACCCGCCGCGGTTCCTGGCGCGCACGCCGCACGGCTACCACGACCGCGCGACCATCGAGCGCGACCTGCGCGCGGGCGGCTTCACGCTGCCCGCCGAGATCGCGGTCGTCGCGGCCAGGAGCCGCGCCGACACCCCGCGCATCCCGGCGATGGCCTACTGCCAGGGAACGCCGCTGCGCGGCGAAATCGAAGCGCTCGACAAGGCGCGCCTCGACGAAGCGACCGATCGCGCGGCGCAGGCGATCGCGAAGCGCTTCGGCAACGGAATGGTCGAGGGGAAGATCCAGGCACTCGTGGTGAGCGTGACCAAATGAAAAAATGGTGCCACGTACCAATTTCCGCCGTTCATGCCCGCCGCAGTCGCAGCGCGTTCGTCACGACGGAGACGGAGCTGAAGCTCATCGCGACGGCGGCGAAGACGGGTGAGAGCAGGAGACCGGTGAAGGGATAGAGGACGCCCGCGGCGATGGGGACGCCGAGCGCGTTGTAGACGAGCGCGAAGGCGAGGTTCTGCTTCATGTTGGCGACCGTCTTCTCGGAAAGCTCGCGCGCCCGCGCGATGCCGCGCAGGTCCCCTTTCACCAGCGTCACCTTGCCGCTCGCCATGGCGACGTCCGTGCCGGTGCCCATCGCGATGCCGACGTCGGCGCGCGCGAGCGCCGGCGCGTCGTTGATGCCGTCACCCGCCATCGCGACGCTGCGCCCCTGCGACTGGAGCTTCTCGACCAGCGCGAGCTTGTCCGCCGGCCGCACCTCGCCGCGCACTTCCTCGATGCCGAGCTTCGAGGCGACCGCCCTGGCGGTCGTGAGACCGTCGCCGGTCGCCATGACGATGCGGATACCCTTCGCGCGGAGCTCCCGCATCGCCTCGGGCGTCGATTCCTTCACCGGATCGGCGACGGCGACGAGGCCCGCGAGCTCTGCGTCGACGGCGACGAATACCACGGTCGCGCCCTCGTTGCGAAGCTTCTCGGCGGCCTCGGTCGCCGCGAACGCATCGACGCCGATCTCCATCATGAACATGGTGTTGCCCAACGCGACGGCGCGGCCGTCGACGCGTCCACGAATGCCCATCCCGGTGCTCGATTCGAAGTCCGTCGCCCTGGCGAGCGCGAGCCCGCGGCGCTTCGCCTCGGCGAGGATCGCCTCGGCCAGCGGATGCTCGCTGCCTTGCTCGAGGCTCGCCGCGAGGCGCAGCACGTCGTTCGCGTCGAACCTGTCCATCGCGACGGCGGAATGGAACGCGGGCTTGCCGACCGTGAGCGTGCCGGTCTTGTCGACGATGAGCGCGTCGACCGTGCGCAGCCGCTCGATCGCTTCGGCGTCGTGGAAGAGGATGCCGCTCGCGGCGCCACGGCCCGTGGCCACCATGATCGACATCGGCGTGGCGAGGCCGAGCGCGCATGGGCAGGCGATGATGAGGACGGCGACCGCGTTGAGGAGCCCGTAGAGCCAGCGCGGCTCGGGTCCGAAGAAGCCCCATGCGAGGAACGTGAGGGCCGCGATCCCGACCACGCCGAGCACGAACCAGTACGACACGGCGTCCGCCATGCGCTGCATCGGCGCGCGCGAGCGCTGCGCCTGCGCGACCATCTGCACGATCCGCGCGAGCACCGTCTGCGAGCCGACCTTGTCCGCGCGCATGACCAGCGTGCCGCCGCCGTTGATCGTGGCGCCGACGACCTTGTCGCCCTCGGCTTTCTCGACCGGCACGGATTCGCCGGTGATCATCGACTCGTCGACGCTCGAGCGGCCCTCCAGCACGACGCCGTCGACGGGAATCTTTTCACCCGGGCGCACGCGCAGCTTGTTGCCGAGGTGCACGTGCGTCAGTGCAATGTCCTCTTCCGTGCCGTCGTCGTTCACGCGCCGCGCGGTCTTGGGCGCGAGGCCGAGCAGCGCGCGGATCGCGGCCGACGTTTGCGAGCGCGCGCGCAATTCGAGCAGCTGTCCCATCAACGTGAGCGACACGATCACCGCGGCCGCCTCGAAGTACACGCCGACGCCGCCGTGCGCCGCGAACTCCGGCGGAAAGATTCGCGGCGCGATCGTCGCGACGACGCTGTACGCGAACGACGCCGCGATACCGGTGCCGATCAACGTCCACATGTTGGGATTGCGCGTGGCGATCGAGGACCACCAGCGCTGGAAGAACGGCCACGCGGCCCACAGCACGACCGGCAACGAGAGCACGAGCTGGATCCATGGATGTCCGGACATCGCGACCGCGACGATCGCGGCGGTGAGCGGCAGCGTCCACCAGAAGCGGCGCCGGAAATCGACGAGCTCCGGATTCTCGCCCTCCTCCGCCGACGGCATTTCCGGCTCGAGCGCCATGCCGCACTTCGGGCACACGCCGGGCCCGACCTGCCGCACTTCCGGATGCATCGGGCAGGTGTACATCTCTCCCTCCCCCTTGGGGGAGGGTCGGGGAGAGGGTAATGGGATTCCCGCCTTCGCGGGAATGACGTATTTCTCCGGATCCGCCGAAAACTTCGCGAGGCAATGCTCGCTGCAGAAATAGTATTTCGTGCCGTCGAATTCGAAGGTGAGCGGCGAATCGTCCGCGACCGTCATGCCGCAGATCGGATCGATGTGCGTGTGCGAATGCCGGTCCATCGAACGATTATGCGCCGCGTCGCTCCAAACACGTCGTGAATGCCAATCGGTTGATGAGCTGCGTCATCGTCGCCGCAGCGGCGCTCGCCGGCGGCTGCGCGGCCGTGCCCCCCGAACGCGCCGCCGTCGATGTCCGCGCCGCCGCGGCGCGCACGCCGCAGGAGCATCGCGCGGTCGCCGCCGAATACGAGGCGCTCGCGCAACGCGCGCTGGAGGCCGCGCAGCGCTACGCGTCGTACGCTCAGCAGGACCGCGCGACCGAGGACCTCATCGACCGCGCGCGCGAGCGGCCGGATCGCCCGCGCCCGCCGTACATCCGTCCCCCGTGGGAGCTCGACGCGCAAGCCGAGATCCAGGCGGCCGAAGAAATGCGCGAGGCTGCGCGGCGTCACCGCGACATGGCCGCGCAAGCGCGCTAGCGCTGGGCGTATCCGCGCGTGCGGTTGTAGCGCTCGATCTGCCCGGGTGTCAGCAGGGCCGTGGTGGCAGCGTGCGCCTTCAAGTGCGAGGCGCGCAGCTTCGCCTGCACGAGGCCGATCTCGAAGGTCTTGGTGTCGATGGCGGCGGCGGTCGCCTGGCGCGAGGCGAAGAGCGCGTCGAGCTCGCGCTCGCGCTTCACGAGCTCCGCGCCGAGCGCTCGCGCCTCGGCCTTGTGCGACTGCATGACGAACTCGATCGCCTTGCGCTGCTCGGGCGCGAGTCCCAGGCGATCGGCCATGTCGAGCACGTGCGCGGGCCCGGGATAGCCGTTGAGCTCGGCGGACTTCGCATATCCCAGACCGGCGCCCTCGGCGAGCCCGCGCTCCTCGTCCGCCGACAACGCCTTGATCCCACGGGATTCCTGGCCGGCGTACGGGGAGTGCCCGGCATGCTCGCCCGCGCCGGCGCATCCGGCGAGCACGACGGCCGCGAAAATGAGTCCAACTTTCGGCTTCATGGTTCGTATTATCGCTAAAGAGATGCCCAACCGCCCGCAGCCACCGCATCTGTGCCTCGTGTGCCCGACGATGTGGGACGAGGCGGAGCTGCCGGCGATCGTCGCCGCCGATCACGCACGCGTGCGCGTCTTCGGCACCGACGCGAGCGAGCACCCCCACGCCTTCGACGCCGACGCCTTCATCGAGGCCGCCGTCGCGATCATTCGCGCCGAAGGTCTCGAAGGCGTCTTCGCGACCGACGACTATCCCGGCAGCATCGTCGCCGCCGCGATCGCGCACGAGCTCGGCTTTCCCGGGCCGTCGCCGAAAGCCGTCCTCACGTGCCAGCACAAGTACTATTCGCGTCTCGCGCAGGAGATCGCGGTTCCCGAAGCCACGCCGCGCTTCGCCCTCGTCGATCCCGACGACATCGAGTCGCTCGCCGCGGTCGAATTCCCCGTCTTCGTGAAGCCGGTGAAGTCGTTCTTCTCGGTGCACGCGCAGGTCGTGCGCAACCGCGCCGAGCTCGAGGCGCTGGTCGCGGCCACGCGCCATCACCTCACGCAATTCGTGAAGCCGCTGAACCAGCTCCTCGCCCGCTACACCGACTTCAAGCTGGACGGCGGCTATCTCATCGCCGAGAGCGTGCTGCGCGGCAAGCAGGTGACGCTCGAGGGCTGCGCCTTCAAGGGCGACTTCGCGGTGATCGGGGTCGTGGACTCGATCATGTTCCCCGACACGATCAGCTTCCAGCGCTTCGAGTATCCGTCGTCGCTCGACGAGCGCATCCAGTGGCGCATGGCCGACATCGCGATCCGCTTCATGCGCTCGATCGGCTGGGACGACGGCTTGTTCAACGTCGAGATGATGTACGACGAGGACAAGGACACGATTCATATCGTCGAGGCGAATCCGCGCATGTGCCCGCAGTTCGCCGACCTCATGGAGAAGGTGAACGGCATCAACTCCTACGAGATCGCGCTCGACATCGCCGCGGGCCGCCGGCCCACCATCGTCGGCGAGACCGCGCGATTCGCCGCCGCGGCGAGCCTCGTCTCGCGCGTCTTCGAGGACATGGTCGTGCGCCGGCTCCCCACGACCGGGGAGCTCCTGCGCTTCGCCGAGCGCTTCCCGGACGCGCGCTTGAAGATCCTCTGCCGCGAAGGCCATCGCCTCTCGGAAGAGCTGCAGGACGGCAAGAGCTTCCGCTACGCGCTGCTCAACCTCGGCGGCGAAAGCCGCGAGGACGTGCTGCGCCGCTACGCCGCGGCGATGGTGTCGCTCGACTTCGAGCTCGAACCCATCCGCGTCGAAAAGACGCAGAGAGGCACGATCGCGCGGGTATGATGGACTGGTCCCGGCAACGACCACTCCAGTCCCGATGGCGACGACCGTCGATTCACCCGCAGTCCGTCCCGACACCCAGGCGCTCCGCCACAAGATAGGCCGCTACCGCATCGAGCGGGAGCTCGGCGAAGGCGCGAGCAGCAAGGTCTTTCTCGCCCAGGACCCGTTCTTCGGCCGCCAGGTCGCCCTGAAAGTGCTGTTGTCGAACGTGCTCCAGAGCTCCGACGAAGGCTCGGCGGTGCGCAACATGTTCCTCAACGAGGCCGCGCTCGCCGGCAAGC
>Ga0075436_100000945_pt1 | contig 19442 bp, 13 predicted proteins | sample RhiMethybrSRZTD5_FD_75303 | JGI IMG/M metagenome (GOLD analysis project Ga0075436, IMG submission 75303) | Populus rhizosphere microbial communities from Tennessee, USA - Rhizosphere MetaG P. TD hybrid SRZTD5 | ecosystem: Host-associated > Plants > Roots > Rhizosphere > Soil | place: USA...
GTTCGCCACCGGAGGCACGCCGCGATGCCGGCGATCGACGCCGCGCCGATGACGAGCGTCATCGCGATTTCGGTGGGGAAGAAGCGGCCGGTCACGATGCGCGCCCAGCCGAGCAGGAAGAGCCAGATGAAGATCACGATCGTGAGCCAGAAGATCAGGCACGGCAAGGCGGCCCATTTCGCGATCGGCTTGTTCTGAAAGGCGGCGACGATCGGAAACCAGAGCGGCAGCGTCTGCACCTCGTGCCGCAGGGAGCCGGGCGGAATGCTGACGGCGCCGACGACGTACAGCGCGATCAGGATGGCGAGCGAGCCGAAGCCGATCGTTTTGCCGCTGGTCATCGATCGGGATCAGACGAGCGCAGGCCGACGGGCGTTCCGCACTGCGACGGCCGTTCCGCGTGGCGACTGCCGCGGCGCTGCGGCTGCGGTGGTCCGCCGGCTCGACGGCGCGTCGCCGGCGTGCTCACCGAGGTGGCGAGGAGACGGCTGTTCGCGTTATCATGAGGGTCCGTCGCGGCAGACCTCACAGCGTGGGCCAGTAGCGCAGTTGGGAGCGCGCATGAATGGCATTCATGAGGTCACCGGTTCGATCCCGGTCTGGTCCACCAATTCTTTTTTCTCGTCCGAAATCGGATTCAAGTAGTTGAAAACCGGCAGGATAGGAACCGAATTCGTGCTGGCGTGTCCTGTAGCGAACGAATGCGCGGAAGGCCGTACTGTCGATCTTCGACGCTCACACCGAACGCCACGTGCTCAAGATCGGCCATCCACCGCAGTTCACCCCTTAGCAGCTCCCGGAGTCGCTTGTCCCGCTTAGTAAGGACCTGAAAAACGTGCCAGCCAGCCCGCCGCATCACGTCGCCGACGCGCGCGATGTAGTCGGCGGAAACGTCGTCGTGAAAGAGATCGCTCATCGAGTTGACGAAGATCTTCCGAGGGCGCCGCCAGTGCAGCGGCTGATCGAGCTTTTCAGGAACCAGCCGGAGATCGAAGCCTTGCTCGAACGGGTGTCCTGGCACTCCGCGGAAGCGTTCCGCGAACAGCTCCGCATAGCAGAACTTGCAGCCCGGACTCACCTTTGTACAGCCCCGGACCGGATTCCACGTGGCGTCCGTCCATTCGATGGCCGAGCGATCGCTCATTATCCCTACTGTATAACGGCGCGTTGACAGCCTAGGTCAATGATCGGTCTTCACGACGTCGCACGCATCGTGCGGGCGGCCGGGGCTGAGAGCCCACCGCGACAGGAGGACTCGATCGGTCAGGCCTGCACTCCTTTGCGCACGAGGACAGCCTCAACGTCACCTGGAAAGGAGACGACATGAAAAGCGCATCATTGAGCGAATCGATCATCGCTCGCGTCATCAAGCAGTAGACTGATCGTTGACAGGATATTTGTGCTGAGGCTCCTCGCATCTTCACTTTCGTTTGCTGCCATCCTCGCGTCAGGCGTGGTTTCCTTCCAGGCTCCGATCAACAACGAACTGGCGTGGGCGGCTACGCTGCACAGCAGGATCACTGCTACTGCCGCGGCCGATTCTGGCCGCTGCGTCGTAGCGATGGCCGGCTCTCAACTGACTGTACTGGATGGCTCCGGATACGTCCTTTGGGAAAAACCAACTCTTGAAAAGACCGACCGGGCCGATGGGGACGCAATTGCAGTTTCACCGTCGTGCGACTGGGTTGCGGTGACAAGCGGAGGAAAACCTCCGCACGTTCAAATCCTCGAGCGCGATGGCCCCGGTCGCGTTGTTCGGTTAGCAGAAGCGATCAACGATGATGAATCAAATCGACTATGGGAACCTCGGTCGGCCGCCATCGCTCCGGACGGATCGCTCTTGGCGATCGGGACGGCATTCGATCGCGTTGCCCTAGTAAATCGTGAAGGGAGAGTCGTCCAACGCATTCGAACGAGCGACATCAGCTACCCGGTCGTTGTGGAGTTCACCGCGGACGGAAAACGGCTCGTGATTACGGCGTTCTACGCTGTTGGGCTTATGGATTTAGCGGGGAATTGGCAGTGGCACGAACAGTACGCGAGCCTGAGTCCTGGTCGTAATCTGCAGTTCTTCGCAGCCTGGTTCACACCTGCGCACGGTCCACAAGGCGGGAACGTCGCGCTCCTCGACAGCGGCGGAAAGGCGGTGTGGGATCGAGCGGTTTGGGAACCGAGTGTCGCGATCGCTCCAAATGAACAGTACGTCGCGGTGAGCGCGATTCCTGACGATGCCGTTGATCTCGATGCCTCGGGCACAATGCCTGTCCCGAATCAGCTGCGCAAAGAGCTACGCCTGATTGATCGGAGCGGAAAAGACATGGCAACGAAACGGATTCAAGCAAGCGTTCAATTCGTTACCGACGACAGTCGATGTGTCGTGATCCGCGATGGGCGCGACCTCGTTGGGGTTGACCTCAAATTGCAGGAGCAATGGCGCCTCACCGGCCTCGGTCGCCCTTTTACCCGCATGGGATCCGATTTGCTGCTTCAATCGGATTCTCAGACGTTGCGAGCGTTTCGCTTACCGAGTTGTGGACACTGAGCAGCTCCGGAGGGACTCGATGTCCTTCAGCCAACGCACAAGTTGGTTCCAGCAGCGACCCGTCTGGTTCCACCAACTTCTAACCTTCGCAACGTCATCAATTAACCGCCACTCTCAAGATCGGATTTGCACGCCGCACATGTGGTCACAAAACGGCGCGCGTGCAAACGGGTGCAAATTTCCTGCGTTCCGAAAAGCAAAGCGCGTGTGGGAATGAGGCGTTTGCCGTTGGGCAAGGGGAGTGAACACACTCCGCTCTCTAACGCCAAAGACAAAAGGCGAAAAAGGCGAGCGCGGAATACCGCCCACCCGGTAATCGCGGCGAACGCGGACTGACGGGCGCACGCGGTGCCAAGGGAGCCACAGGCGCGCGGGGAGCGACAGGCAAGGCGGGAGAGACAGGAGAGATTGAGCTAGGGGATCGCCGCAAACTGCTGAGAAGCGTGAATGGTCAGATCGAAGACATTTACCGACAACTGGACAGTCAAAATGCGGCGCATGGCTCAAATCCAACAACAGGTTGACGAAGTCCGCTCCAAGATGAAACAACTCTCTGCGTAGCTACACGCCGGATCGGACTCGCGTCAACGGCTTCCGCTCGTTCAGTTCGTGTAGGTATTGCGGCGTCCCGTTCAGATACTTCGCCGTCGTTTCGAGCTTCGTGTGCCCGAGCCACACGGAGACCGCGTGTAACGGCCATCCGCCTTCGAGCTTCCGGCTGCCGGCTTCATGCCGCCGATCGTGGAAGTTCAGATCGATCTCGGCGAGCTTCGCGCGGTTCTCGGCTGCCAGCTTGCCGCGCGTGCGCTCCGGCTTCACGCCGTGCGCCCGCAACACGGCTGTTTCCCACGCCGTTTTGACGTTCTTGATCCGTCCGCCGGCTTCGTTGCCGAAGACGTAATGATCCTGCCCGAAGTTGAACGTCTGCGGCTCCGGTCCCTTCGTCGTGCCCGTCTGCCGGCGCGTGAGGACCTCTCGGACCGTCGCCGAGATCGGAATCTGCCGTGGCTTCTTCGTCTTCGTTTTCCCGCCCGGAAGGTGTAGCTCGTTCTGCGCAGTCGTGCGAGTGCGGGTTCGCGTCCTTCGTCGCCTTTAGACGGCGGCCCAGTCGGTCATAACCCCGCCACGTCCTCAGCGGCGCGGGCCATCGTCTTCTTCGACGTCTCCGAGCTTCGGCCGGAAGAAGAAGTACGCCGCCCAGTCGGCCACCTGTTCGCCCATCCTGGCGCCAACTTCGACAGAATTCCGGTAATGCATGCCGCCGTACACGCGGGCGTTGATGATTTCAGCTCGCAGATCGTCCGTGCTCTCGAACACGTGCGTCGTTCCGGTGATCATGCTGTCGAGGACGAAGTGAACGGCCTTCGAGCCATTGAAGTCTTCGAGAATCGTGGCGGTCGCGCTCGTCCAGCAGCCATGCGCCGCCGGATACTCGGGGTGCGCAGGCGTGACGGCGAGGCCGATCCACGCCGGATCCGGCTCCGTTGACGGGTTCCCATCGGTGTCCCCGGCCCGAATCGCCGTCACCGGTCGCCAGAAGTTGTAGTGGAATTTGGCATCCCAACACGCTATCTGAGAGTCGAGGATCGCTGTGTTGGCCATGGCAAAGAAGCGCGCGGTCTCGGGAACATCCAGGGCGTTTTCGATCGCGTACCGCCTGAATGCACGGCTGTACTGGGCCACTGCATGCTCGGTGTAGAAACGCCCAATCTCCGTCTGCTCGGGCGTCCGAAGCGATCCGGTCGCGGCTCCGAACGCTTTCACCTCGTTGTAGTCCCTTGTCCAGACGCTGCTCGAAAGCGCAGGCGGCGGACCAGGGCGAAACTGGGATGCGCTGGTAAGCGCAAAAGGCGTGACCTGCGCAAACCCCGGAAGCAGCGCATTCGCGAACGCCGGCGGAGTCGGTTGCCACACACCCGGACCCACACCGGGTGTGTACGGGACGATCGGGATCACGCCATCGTGAATCTCGAGCAGGCGCGATGCGACTTCCTCTCCGATCGCAATTCCGTTTTCCTTCTTCACTCCGTCACGGATCGCATTGAGTGAATTCTCGCGCGCCGTATCGAGAGTCGACTGCTGACTCGGGAGCAGCCTGACGAGAATTCCGTGAGCCGCTGCGATCGCGGCAGCGTCGCGCGATGCCGGTCGCAGGTGGGCCGGCGTCACTTTGAATGGTTCGTACTCGCCGTTGATGGAAGTGACGGCGTCGTAGATCGCTACATGAACGAGCGTCATCCAGAGCTGCGAACGCTGAATCGGCTGCGCACCGATCGTGACGATCGCGTTTTGCGCGATCGCATTCCACTCAGTAACGACGTTGCCGTCATGTTCTCCAGGTTCGGCTCGTCCCGTCAGCTGCGCGACGGGCATCAGCGCGTTGAGGAAGACGCAGCAGACAAGGATGGAACGAATCCACGCGTGTCGAATGTCACTCATACAGCCTCCCGTCTCTGAAGGCGGAAAGCCCGACCGAAAACTGGCATGATGTCCACGGTGGGATAGAATGCCGCCATTCCAGGCGTCCCCAGGCAGCGTGACTCGCCTATTACTGGCGTGGCGAGCGGGCGACGAGACGGCGCTCGCCCGACTGACTCCCATTGTCCATCAGGAACTGCAGCGGATCGCCCGCGGGTGCATTCGCAGGGAACGACCGGGCGACAGCTTCCAGGCCACCGCCCTCGTCCACGAGGCCTACCTGCGGCTGGTGGATACGCAGCACATGAACTGGCAGAATCGGGCGCACTTTCTGGCGATGGCCGCCCGACTGATGCGCCGGATCCTCGTGGACCTGGCACGAGCCCGGCAGTCTCAGAAACGAGGCGGTGGCGCAGTCCAGGTGTCGTTCAATTCCGCGCTCCACACGCCGGATAAAGCGCAAGATCTGGTGGCACTCGATCAGGCGCTGCAGGCGCTCGCGGAGCTGGACGAGCGACGAAGCCGCATCGTCGAGTTGCGTTTTTTCGGCGGTCTCAGCGTGGAAGAGACTGCGGCGGTGCTGACGGTATCGCCCGAGACGGTCATGCGCGACTGGAAGCTCGCTCGGGCGTGGCTGCGGCGGGAGCTGCGAAAATGACGCCCGAGCGATGGCGGCAGGTTTCGCGGATTTACTATGACGCGCTCGCGCGCGACTCGCGCGAGCGCCCATCGTTCCTGCGTGAAGCCTGTCGCGACGACGAGACGTTGCGGCGGGAAGTGGAATCGCTGCTGGCGCAACCTGCGTCGGCAGAAAAGTTCCTCGCAGAGCCGGCTCTCGCGATGGCCCCCAGGCTCGTGGACGATCCTCCCGAGCCGACGCTCACCGGACAGAGGCTCGGGGTCTATGAGATTCTCGACCTCCTCGGCGTCGGCGGCATGGGCGAGGTGTACCGCGCGCGCGACACGAAACTCGGTCGCGACGTTGCGGTCAAAGTCCTGCCGCGCCTCCTTTCGTCAGAGCCCGAACGGTTGGCGCGCTTCGAGCGCGAGGCGCGGCTGCTCGCGTCGTTGAATCATCCGAACATCGCTGCAATCTACGGCTTCGAAGAGACGGCGGGCGTTCACGCACTCGTCTTGGAATTGGTCGACGGAGCGACGCTCGCCGAGCGATTGCAGCGCGGCCCCTTGCCGATCGCGGCGACACTGAAGATTGCGCGTCAGATCGCCGACGCGCTCGAGGCCGCCCACGAGCGAGGGATCGTGCATCGCGATCTCAAACCTCAGAACGTCAAGGTGAAGCCTGACGGCACAGTGAAGGTGCTCGATTTCGGCCTCGCGAAGGCCGCGATGGCTGCGGCAAACGACGCTGACGTCCCGCCGATGTCAGCGGCGCCCATCGATGGAACGCGGGAAGGCACAATTCTCGGCACGACAAGCTACATGAGCCCGGAGCAATCCCGCGGACACGCTGTCGACAAACGAACCGATATCTGGGCCTTTGGCTGTGTGTTGTACGAGATGCTGACGGGGCGCGCGGCATTTGCGGGCGAAACGACTTCCGATACGATCGCGGCGATTCTAGAGCGGGAACCGGACCTCTCGAAGCTGTCCGCAACGACACCGCCAGCAGTCCGCCGAGTGCTGCAACGGTGTCTCGCTAAAGATCCGAAACGGCGCCTGCGCGACATCGGCGACGCGCATGCGGACCTCGACGACGAAGGTTTCACTCCTGCGGCAGAGAGTCGGGGCCGCACCACTCGACGGGCGCTATGGTGGGCCTTCGTGCTTGCGGTCGGCACGGCGCTTGGTGGCGCAGGTGTCTGGCTGATTCGTGCATTGCCAACTCGGGAGAGTCAGCCGTCGTTTTCACGGGCCCTCCACCTCACCACGACCCCCGCTCACGAATTCGGTCCGGCGATCTCGCCCGACGGTAAGTGGGTTGCGTATCTGTCAGACGCGCGCGGGCCCACAGACGTATGGGTCAAGTTCGTTGCGGGAGGAGAGCCGGCGAACCTCACGGCTTCGATGGGCCTCGAAATCCAGGTTCGCTCGGCAATCGGCGGCCTCGAGATCTCGTCCGACGGAAACAGCATCGCCGTCCAGGCGAGGGAGCGAGGCAGCACGGCGCCCACGTTTGACACGTGGCTGATCCCTGCACCACTCGGAGGGCCTCCTCGCAAGTTCGTTGAAACCGCCGGCGCACTGCGATGGTCGCCTGACGGAAGGCGAATCGTCTACGTCCGTCCCGGCGAAACCCGCGGCGATGCCATCGTGGTGGCCGATGCCAACGGTGGCAATCCCCGAGACCTCGTCTCCGCGCGAGGCGGTTGGCACACTCACTGGCCCGCCTGGTCGGCCGATGGTGAGTTCGTGTACTTCTCTCAAACCATTGCAACCTGGAATGGGGAGCCATCGGAGATCTTCCGTGTGCCGGCGAGCGGTGGTGAACCGCAGGTCGTCGTGCACACGACGCGGCGGGCCTTGTTTCCGCTGCCCAGCAGAGCTGGAGGTCTGTTCTACGCAGCGAACCCGAATGGGGTGGAACTCGATCTCTGGTGGCGCTCATCGATGAGAAGCGAGCCGCAGCGTCTGACCACAGGAGTTGGCGAGTACGGAGAACTACGGATGTCTGCGGACGGTCGAAAATTCGTGAGCACGCTGATTGAGTACCGCCGCGCGCTCGTTTCGATCGCTGTCATGTTTGATCGAAGCCCCGGATTGCGCTACCTCACGGACGGTTTTGGCGGAGACCTTGAGCCGTGCATTTCGCCTTCAGGCGGTCGGATGGTGTTGAGCTCGTCGCGCTCCGGCAACAGAAATCTTTGGACTGCCGACGCAGACGGTTCGAACCTTCGCCCACTGACATCGGATGCGGCCATTGAGGAGCGCCCATCGTTCTCGCCCGACGCACGCCAGGTGGCCTTCGTCTCTGACCGCAGCGGTGAGCATGGCATCTGGGTTGTGAATAGGGATGGTACGGCTCCGCGGCGGCTTGCAATCACGCCGGTTCTCGATACTCTGACGTGGTCGCCTGATGGTCAGCAGATCGCATACGCCGTTCCTGGCGGTCATGCGCCGGACCTATCGATCATTGGTGTGAATGGCGGAGCGGTGCACACATTGGTGACGCCGAATGGCGCTCATTCTCCGTCTTGGTCACCGCTCGCCGACGTGATCGCCTATCTCGAGCCGCGCGGACCGGGTCGGACGTATTTGAAGTTCGTGAGTAGCCGCGGCCAGGTGCTGTACTCGACGCTTCCTGATGGGCCTGCGCTGACGAACGGGTTCCTCGCCTGGGCACCCGACGGCAAGCGCCTGGCTGCCGTTGGTGTACCAGGGAGTGCCAACGCGTCGATTTGGATCGTTGAACCGGACAGCTCCGAGCCTTTTCGGAAGCTGATCGAACTTCCCGGCGAGGTGCGGCCCCGCGGCATCACCTGGACGAGCGACGGCTCCTCACTCGTTTTCGGTAGACAGGAGGCGCTCAGCGATCTTGTCCTGTTCGAGCGCCCGGAATGATGTCGACGCGTGCCTCACGAAATCAGTGGATCTCAGGCCGTCGAGTTGGCGCAGCCATGAACGGAGTGGGTTCCAACTCTGTCACGAGTCGGCGCGGTGAACCGCGATTTTCGTCTGGACGCAGCGACGCAAAGGATCGTGTTCGACAGCACCTTCGATCTTGCGTCCCTCGTCAGCCGTGGTGATGCCACCGGATTGGAGGGCCGGAACGGGGGCGTTGATCGGCTGTATGCGCACGTTTGGCTACGCGTCTTCGCGTCGCAGATCGTCCGAACTGTCGCGCGCCAACTCGAAGCGTTAGACTCGGGTATGCCTTGATCATGGACACCAGAACACGCGCGCAAACGCCCTCCGGCACCCCACGCATTCCTCGCTGGTTACGAGCAGCCGTCCCTCGCGGGAATTCCGGTGTTCGACGGCTTCGTTCTTGGCTCGCCAATCGCATCGAGCCGAAACCGATTAAGGATCCTGCATGGGAGGTCCCGATCGATCTTGGTCTTAAGGGAGCGCAAGCCCTCCGCGATCAGCTGCCGATTCGAGAGTTGGATTATCTTCACGTCGCGGGCTCTGCGATGGCGGACGCAAGATCGTACGTGATTTACACAGCACTCGACGAGGTTCAGAAAACGGCCATGTACTTCATGCGGCTGCGCGACTTTTTCGATCAGCCATTCGATCCCAAGGATTCGCTCGTGAGCCGTCTCGTGTTCTCTCAGGTGCTGGAGGAGCAACGAGCGCGGGAAAGGCGATTACTCGAGGTTCTCCTAACGGTGGTGCTGTTCACGACGACGAACGAGCAGCGGTACTTTCGCCACCTTTTGTTGCTCGAAGAGCTTGATGATCTGGTCGCAGGAAATGCAGATTTGGAAGAGTTTCACGGCGCCCGGAGTGCCAATATCGATTATTCCATCGACAGAGTGTTGCAGAGGATTACGGAGACCTGCATAACAATAGACGATTCGCGATGCTGGTACGCAAGGGCGGCGAAGCCCAAACGAACAACGTTGCGCCCTGGCGGTCTGCTTTCGTCCATGCGATCTCGATTAAAGACTGCACTAGCCGTAATGACTGCCCAAGAAAAGCTGCTCGTGGGCCTGAGCTACGCGGGATACAGCGACGCAAGTGAGTCGATTCATTATTCGGTTCATCGAAACAATTTTCGTCTTCGCGCAGGCCAGGAAAGACGCAATTTCGCATCGCTCGGAATTCTTATCTTCGCTATTCTGAACCGGTGTCACGAGCTTCTGGGCAGGCCAGCGGTGCCGATAATCGACCAAATGCTGGAAACGCTTTCGCGGTCCTTGCCGGAGCTGGAGGACAGCGTCAGGCGCCACACAGCGCGCGCAACGATCGCCGGCGACTTCGTCTTGGCCTATGGCTACCTGAGCGAAGTGCTTACCGTTCAGGAAAGCAAGTTTGGCTATCGTTCCTACGAAGTCCGGTACCTCGTAGAGAGGCCTATTGCAGACATCGAAACGGAATGGATACCTGCTCGCTATATACAGATCTTACTCACGAGGGATCGCGCCATGGCTGACTTCAGGGAAGCAGTCAAGAGTGGCGAGCTTCCGAGTGAGCTCGGAGATCGACTTGAGTCGCTCCCGAAAGGGCAACTTCAACAGCACTTGCGAAACTCGGTAATCACGACCTTGAACGCAGGACTGCGCGAATGGGTTAAAGGAGAACAACGCAGACGAACCGAGGTCGCTCGAAGCACAGAGTAGCGCAGCGTCGTCCGTCGCCCTCTTGGCAAGTGCGCCTCTTCCCTCGTGCACGCCGACCTGGTTCGCAAAGATCTCGAGGCAGTCGGCATGTTCCGATGGGCAGCGAGTGGCCACTAATGAGATCTCACAACGCATCCGCAGGATAAAGACGGGTTGCTACGCGTTATGCGCTCTTGGCGACAATCTCGCGATGGAATACGGCGCTCTAGAGTCTAGAACCCCAAGGCAGGGACAGATGTCGGACCACCGAGCACTACATGAAGCGCTGAAGGTCGAGGAAGTGCGCCGGCACGGCGCTGGGGCCCTCGAGTATGTGGTTGTCAAGCTCCAGAAGAGCAAGTCGGATGTGACGTACGCATTGCACGCCCGACCGACGTTCTACACGTTATCGGGTGGCATCACACAGACCGACTTGCTGCACCATCTCGGGTTTACCCAAGGTCCATGCGCGTTCTTGCCAGGGGATCAGTGTATAGCGAGACAGGTTCCTGAAGACTTCGACGTGCCGCGCTTCGCGCAAACTGTCGAGCGCGCGTTCTCCGAACTTCAGATAGGCATCAAGCTCCTCCTCGAATGCGGGTTTTACGTCGAGCACCGATTGTTCAGCGCGCGACTGCCGCCGCTTATCGAAGCAATGCTCGCGAGTCGACACGGTGACGGACATAACGCGCCGAAGCGGCAGTCAATGAAGCAGTCGGAGGATGGCTCGTTCGATTACCGATTCAGCTGGATAGAAGGCGGAAGCGACAAGGGCTGGACGTTTCACTACCGGCCCAAACATTTGCCACCATCGGCGGAAATCGCGAGCCTTCTCGCCTTCCTCGGGTTGAAGCAATTCTCGGACTGCCCCGAATACGATTTTGAACCCTGTCTGTGGCGCTTCTGCAGATTCGTTGATACGGGTGACGTGTTCAACGGGCCGGCTGAAATTGCTCACAAATGGTTCGACGCGCACGCCGAGAAGTTCTCGCCAGGGCTCCAGAAGTTGCTCGATTCTCACGCGACGCTCGCGACGTTCGGTTTCCAGCTTCTGCCGACGGTTCGCGCGAACGTGCCGCCGGAAATCGTCCAGCCACCCCGCGCTCGTAGAGCACAAAACCCGGCACAGCCGTCCGCGGCTCCTTCGCCAAGGGCATTTGACGTGGCAATCTCGTTTGCTGGTCCGCAGCGCGCCATCGCCGAAGCTATCGCCACGAGGGTTCGAGATGCAGGATTCGAGGTCTTCTACGACGCGTTCTATCCGGAGCAGCTGTGGGGGAAAGACCTGGCGGTGTTCTTTGACGACGTGTTCCGGCGGAAGTCACGCTACTGCCTGATCATCGTGTCGAAGGAGTACGTCGAGCGCGACTGGACCAACCACGAGCGCCAGAGCGCGGTGGCTCGAGCGATCAAGGAGCGAGGGAAGGAATACATCTTGCCGGTTAAGATGGACGACAGCACTGAGCTACCCGGTGTGGCAAACACAGTCGGTTACATCACCCTCGGGCAGTATTCGATCGAGAATATTGCCGAAATGCTTATAGCGAAGCTGACCGGACCTTGAGGCCTCAGTGGCCGCCAAGTCGAGTCCGGTGCATACTGCGTCGCAGAACGTCCGCAAGCATTCACGCGAGTCGACGCAATTCGCCTAACTGTTTAACCCAACTGGCGATTTGATCCCAACTGGCCCTCGTCTGGTGCGAACCGAACGAATGGCGAAGGCGATGCACACCGCTCACGGTCAGGACATCGCCTCGCCATGCGGCTTCACTCCAGCTGGCAAACTTGAAAGTGAAGCCCTGCTCGAGCAGTCTCCCCGGGACGACGGGGCCGCTCTTGAGAATGAGGTCGGTTTCCGTGCGCATGAACGCCGCCCCAATCTCGAGCATCCAATCCGGGGCTGGCAAACCGAACGGCACGCCGTACGCGTCTCGAAGCACGCGCATGAACTCCGCGTTCGGCAGCGGGTGCGGCGACGCGAGGTTCACGGCGCCGTCGATGTCGCGACGGGAATCGCTGCCGGTCGGTCGATGTGTCCGATCAGCGCCACGGTGATACGGGGAAGACGGGCCGCGACTCATGCGGGCGCCGCGAGCGCCGCGTGATTTTTGGCGAGGATAGACCGAGAGTAATCGCGAGGCCTCACGCTCCGAGCGCGAGGCTTCAGCCGAGCGGTCACCACGCTGGACGCGATCGCTCGGCCAAACCCTTCGCACAGACGCCGTTCGTGTCACTAGCACGCAGACGCCGCCGTGTCGATCACTGCACGTTCGCCGACACCGTCGCCGCGCCGTTGATCGTGAACGTGCAGCTGTTCGTCTTCTGACTGCCGCTCGAGCAGGCGCCGCTCCAGAACACGCTGCGCCCGTCGGACGCCGCCAGACGGATCGAGGTCCCGATCGAGAACGATGCCGATCCGCTCGAACCGGTGACGACGCTGATCCCGGCGGGCGTCGACGTGACGGTAACGCCACCCCGACCGCTCGCGTTGACGGTCAGCGTCGCGGTCTGCGGCGGAGGCGGCGCCGGTGCGACCGGTGCGACGGTGAGGCTCGCAGTGAGCGTCGCGCCGCCGTACGTCGCCGAGATCGTGACGCCGGTCGACGTGCTCACCGATCCGGTCGAGACGTTGAACCCCGCGCTCGTTGCGCCCGCCGCAACCGTCACGCTCGCGGGCACCGTGGCCGCCGGGCTGCTGCTCGACAAGCTCACGACGGCGCCGCCCGCCGGTGCGCCGCTCGTCAGCGTGACCGTCCCCTGCGCGCTGGAACCGGATGACACGGTCGCCGGGCTGATCGAGACCGCCTGCAGGCTCGCGGGCGCCGATGGAGGCGTCACGGTCAGCGTCGCGGTCCTCGTCGATCCGTTGTACGACGCGGTGATCGTGACGACGGTGTTGGCCGACACCGCCGTCGTCGCAATCGTGAACGAGCCGGCGAAGCCGTTCTCCGGAATGGTCACGCTCGCCGGCACCGACGCCACCGCGGCGTTGCTGCTCGACAGCCCGACCACGGCGCCGCCGAACGGCGCGCCGACGCTCAGCACGACGCTCCCGCTCGACGGGTTGGATCCGACGACCGACGACGGTTGCGTCGACATCGTCGAGAGCGTGGCCGGCGGCGGCGGCGCCTGCGGCGTGAAGCTGCGCACGGCCGACCACGCGCCTGCGACGCCGGCGGTGTTGATACCGCGCACGCGCCAGAACTGCGTGACCGTCGCGAGCCCCGACGTCACGTAGATCGACGACGTGACCGTCTGTTCGCGCACGAGCGGTGCACTGAACGCGTTCGAGTTGGCGATCTGAATCGTGTACGACGCGGCGCTCGGCACGTCGTTCCAGTCGAACCCGATCGGCTGCGCCGGAGTATCGCCGTTCGCCGGCGCGAGAAGCGTCGGCGCGCCGGGCACCGCCGGAGGCGCGGGCGGCGTCGAGGTGCCCGCATCGGCTGCAATCTTCGTCACGAACGCGTCGCCGGCGAAGGTCCCCGCGTTGCCGTTGAACTGGGTGTCGACGGCGCCGGTCGTTACCGGAAAGTCCATGGAGGTCGTTTTGCCGGCCACGTAGACATTGCCAGCCGAGTCTACGGTGATGTCGATACCGTTGTCGGACTGCGATCCGCCCAGGTAGGTCGAGTACAGGAGCGTCGAACCGTCGGCGCTGATCTCCGAGATGAAGACGTCGGACACGCCGTTGAACGTGAGGTCGGCGGCGCCGACCGTCACCGGAAAGTCCGTATCGCTCGTGGTGCCGGTGATCCACGCGTTGCCTGCCGCGTCGACGGCGACCGCGCTCGCTCCCCCGCCGCCGGTCTTGCCGCTGATCACGGTCGAGTACACCAACGCCGATCCGGTGGCGTTCAACTTGGTCAGGAACGCGTCGTTGCCGTCGGGCAGGGTGTCGAACGCCCCGGGCGTCGTCGGGAAATCGACCGACGATGTGCCGCCAGAGATGTACACGTTGCCGGCGGCGTCGACGGCTAGGCCGCCAACCGAATCGAAGCCCTGGCCGCCGAGATACGTCGAGTACACGAGCGCCGAGCCAGCCGGATTCACTTTCGTCAGGACGACGTCGAAGGCGCCGTTCGCGGTGGTGTCGAAGGCACCCGGCGTCGTCGGGTAGTCCGCGGAGCTGCTGAATCCGAGCACGTATGCGTTGCCGCTCGCGTCGACCGCGACCCGCTCGCCGTTGTCGACCAACGTACCCCCGAGGAACGTCGAGTACACGAGCGCGCTGCCCGTGGCGTTCAGCTTGGAGAGAAAGATGTCGTTGTTCCCGTGATAGGTGCGGCTGAAGGCACCGGCCGTCGTCGGATAGTCGGCCGACGCGGTTTCGCCGACGATGTAGGCGTTGCCGGAGCCGTCGACGGCGATGCCATACGCGTCGTCGATGTCGGTCCCGCCGAGATACGTCGAGTAGACCAGCGCGGATCCGGTGGCGTTCAGCTTGAAGGCGAACGCATCGTAGTTATCAGCGGCGCAGCGCGGGCAGTTCGCCGGAATCGCGAGCGACCGGTCGAACGCGCCGCCGGTGGTCGGAAAGTTCGACGACTTGGTCTGCCCGGTGACGTAGGCGTTGCCGGCTGCATCGATCGCAAGGCGGCGGCCGAAGTCGAGATCGCTGCCGCCGACGAACGTCGAGTACACGAGCGAGGTTCCGGTCGGGTTCAACTTGGTGACGAACACGTCGGAGAAGGCGAGCGCGGCGCCCGTTCTCTGGAACGCGCCGACGGTGGTCCGGAAATCGGACGACTGCGTCGTGCCGGCGATGTAGATGTTGCCGGAGGCATCGACGGCGATGGAGTTGGCGCTCTCGTCGTCGCTGCCGCCGATGAAGGTCGTGAACTGCACGCCGGGATCGATGACGAGGTCGCGATCCTCGCGATACGGGCCGTCGACCGCGAACGCGAACTCGGGCGCGGCGTCGCGCGCGCCGTCGAGCACGTAGCGGCTCGACACCGGAACGCGCGTGCCGTCGATCTCCTGGTAGGTCACGGGTGCCGCGTCGTGAAGGGCGCCCAGCGCGGTGTCGATGAGCAACGCGCCCGACGCATCGAGCGAGAGCCGATCGGCACCGGCGTATGCGAGGCGGATGCAATCGGGTCGCGCGCCCGGATGCACGCGGAACTCGTATTTCAGGACGCCGGATTGTTCGCGCAGCCGCAGATCGACGCCGGCCCAGAGATCGCGATAGATCACTTCGTTGTAGCGACGCAGCCCGGTCTGCCACTGGGCTGGATCGCTGCCGCGCAAATAGTTCACTTCGCCCGGTGCGAGGCCGGCGGCGTCGATCGTCGCGGCCGCGTTCTTCTGAACAAACCGCAGCGCGAGCGTCAGATCGGATGCCGTCTGCTCCTTCGAGAACGAGAGAAATACTTCGTCGCGGGTGAGATAGAAGGCGTAGCGATGGCCCTGCGCGTAGTAGCGGACGCGCGGATCCAGCTGACCCTTGTTCTCGACGAACGACAGCGCCAGCTTGTCGAAGGCGTCGTGCAGACGCGGCGTTGCGGCGGGGGAAACCGACGCCGTGACCGATCGATTGACGTGAGCAGTGTTATTCGGGCGCCGCGCCGAGACAGTCGAGCTGGCGGTGACGACTGTGAGCGCGACGACGACGCTGACGGCGAGTCGTTGTCGCGAACAATTTACACAGATCCCACTGACCAGTGACCGCAGCTGCTGACCAGTGATGGACCGCCGGATGCGATTGCGATCGATGCGCACGGTGCTGCCCTCCTGCCGCCGGCGGAGGACCGGCAGTCAGGTCCGCGGCCAGGCAAGGCGGCTGCCGCACGCGCCGCACAAAAGAGAGGCATTTATTGGGTATTTCCTTACTGGCCCGCTGCAGTTCATTCGGTCGTCGAAATCAGCTCTCGTCGTTCGTATCCACCTCGTCCGCCGCAGCGTGCTGCCGAGACACTTTGCTCACGAGCACGGGTCCCACCCTGTAATCAGCGCCGTCGGTCGGCGGCGCGCTGCGGGACCTCGTCAAGAAAAATCTATCGGTATGCCAAGTTGCCGGAGGTCGTATGGATCATTCGCATGTCTGCACGACGTACCGGCGGCCGTACTCCGGAGTCGACCGACGAGCTCCTCGTGGAGGTCTTGCGGCTGTCTCGCCGCGAGCAGGCGCGTGTCGTTGAACAACTACTCTCGAGCCTGGAAGAGCCTGACGATCAGGTCGCGACCGCGTGGGCTATCGCGTTGGAGCGCCGGTCGCGCGAGGTCGCGGATGGACGCGTCCAGACGACCGATTGGGACACAGCACGAGCCGAGATCCTGAAGGAACTCGACGAACGGCGTGCGCGTCGATCGGCGCGGACAGTTTCACGGCCAGCATCGTCGAAGCGTCGCCGTATTTGACGGTTTACCCTTCAACGTCTCTTCACGAATACTCACGAATTCCGTAGCGACGGTTACGAACGTGTGCTGTCACCCGAGGCTGCCGCGGTGACTTCGGGCACCTCGCCGCTTGGATCGAAGCCGCTAGCAACACGGATCTAGACAATCAGTCGACACGCTTTGGCCCGTCACATCACGGAGCATCTCGTTGGCCATTCAGTTGCACCGATATGCTGGATGACGTTGCTTCGATCATCTCGACGGCTTGCATTCGTGTGTACTCTGATGTTGGCCCTCCTTTCCGCGGCACTGAGCGACGCGTCGCCCGTCAAGGATCAAGCGTTCGAGCCGGCGTCTCCGAACGTCATTCCAACGATCAGTCAATATCGGTGGGCTCAAACGTTCACGGTGGGTGTCACCGGTACGCTTACGCGCGTTGACGTGCTCGTCGCCCAGATGTTCCGCGTCCAGTCTGATACTCTTGACATCACCATCTTCGACACGAGCGGTGGCGCTCCGCATCTGCCCCTCACCGCACCCTTTCACATTCCGGCTGCAAGCGTTCCAATCGTCTCGCACGTAACAGTCTTCGATAGTTACGCGTACCTGAGCGCAGCGTTCGCATTGCCGGTGACGGCCGGTGATGTGCTCGCCATCGTGGTCTCGACACGTGCGCCTTCCGAGTACTATTGGGCCGGCGTGTTCGGAGGCGGATATCCTCGAGGACAACTCTATACAACCACCAACAACACCTGGGCTGTCTCGGGGTCAGAGGACCAAGTCTTCCGAACGTTCGTTGCGCCGTCGCGCCCGCCGACCGCCAACGCTGGGAGCAGCCAGACGGTGCGTCCGGGTACGACGGTGAACCTGGACGGCAGCGCGTCTTACGACGACAACACAGACACGCGCCTGCTGCAGTACGCCTGGAGCTTCGTGTCAGTGCCAGATGGCAGCGCCGTGACACTGACAGGCGCCGACACGAGCACGCCCAACTTCGTGCCCGATCTTCCGGGAAACTATGTCGTCCAGCTGATCGTAACTGACGAGGACGGGTTGTCCAGCCTGCCGTCGCAAGTGACGATCGGCGAGAACTTGCCGCCGATTGCCAATGCGGGACAGGACCAGTTGGTGATTGTGAGTCAGCCAGTCGCCTTGAACGGCTCCGCAATCGATCCTGACGGTGATGCGATCACATACGACTGGCAGTTCACCGGCGAGCCAGCGGGCAGCACCACGCTACTCGCACAGCCTACTTTAGCGACTACGACATTTGTCCCGGATCTGCCTGGCGTCTACGTGGCGACGCTGACACCCAGCGACTTTCTCGGACCAGGCGTATCGGCGAATGCGACGATCACCGTAACGACTGCTTCGGGATACGCGGAAATCCAGTTACAGGCAGCCGCTGCTCAGGTACAGGACCTGCCTGCGGACGCGGTGACGAACGGCGGAAATAAGAATGCGTTGATACAGTTCCTGAGCAACGCTGTGGTCGCACTCCAGAACGACAACATGATCGAAGCGCGACAGCAGGTGCAGCAAGCAATCTCACGAGCCGACGGCTGCGCAGTGCAAGGAGCACCAGACGGGAATGGGCGGTTACGCGATTGGATCACATCCTGTGCAGCGCAGGAGCAAGTCTATCCGCTGCTCGCTGCAGCGTTGAACGCAATTACGCCGTAGGCGTGGAAGGGTTCATCATCAACGGTGATCGCGAACGCCCGTGCGATGCCCTGGGATTCTTCATCCTTCTGCGAGATGCCGATGAGTCGGACGCGGCTACGTCCCTAAGTTAGTCGGACTGCGATCGAAGGCAGATCAACGCGATGGTGTCGAAGACCCACGCTGCCAAAGACGCAACACACGACGCTGCCGCGTCGAGGCTTCGTCGCGGGCGACACGCTCGCCCACGCGCCACGCGACGAATCGTGCCAGAGCCGCGTTACTGCCGTCGAGACGGCCGTCAGGCGCGACCAGCAGCCAATCGTCACTCGACGTAAGCATGTAGAGTGAGGCGAGCAGTCTGGCGTCACCTTCTGGATGTTCCGCGTCGGTCAGGGCGGTCAACGCGCAGTCGCGCCGGCGGCGCGGCAGGAGGTTCGCGGAGACGCCACACCCGGCCACGCGTGGAAGCTCGCCGGCCTGTTGTATTTCAACCCGCGCGACCCAGCCACGTGGGTCGAGAACCGTATCGGCGTGGGCTACAGGCTGAACGTCGGCAACTGGCGCGCATGGCTGCTCATCAGCGGCATAATCCTGGCACCGATGATTGCGGGCCGTCTGTTGTTCTGAGGTACGCCGTCATGGAAGCAGAAAGCACACCCCTCGTGTCGGGGCGGCGCGCTTTGATGTGCGTCAGGTCGTGGGCAGCGCATCCTCGAACCCCTTGCCCGATGTGGAGGCGCGCTTGCCGTGTGGCAACGCTCTCCTGCGCCATAACGGCTCTCGCCCTGCCAGCGGCGGCGCAGGTCGATCAACAGCGCGCACGGGATTACTTCAAGGACGTCCAGGCGGTTTGCGAGCGCGAGGGGAAACGCCTCTGGGGCATGTCGATGTGCGGTCCGATGGTCATCGCCGACCTGCGGACGCAGACGATCGCCACCAGCCAGCCCGCACCGGAAGGGCCGCGCCCTCGGATGCTCGGCATCGTGAACGCGCCGGTCGAGTGGGGCGGCGTGACCTGGGCGTCGTACATGTGGGACACCCTCGTCCACGCGTCGCCGCGTCACGCCAGAGAGGTACTCCTCCACGAGTTGTTCCATGGCGTCGTCCAGGCGAAGCTCGGGCTGGCGGCACAGGCGCCATTGCCCGAACATCTCGACGCGATGGACGGACGGTATTGGCTGCGGCTCGAATGGCGCGCGCTCGCACGGGCACTTCGGGAGTCGGGAGCACAGCGCAGCGCAGCCGTCCGCGACGCG
>Ga0075436_100000946_pt1 | contig 19423 bp, 10 predicted proteins | sample RhiMethybrSRZTD5_FD_75303 | JGI IMG/M metagenome (GOLD analysis project Ga0075436, IMG submission 75303) | Populus rhizosphere microbial communities from Tennessee, USA - Rhizosphere MetaG P. TD hybrid SRZTD5 | ecosystem: Host-associated > Plants > Roots > Rhizosphere > Soil | place: USA...
CCCTTCGTCGCCAGGACCTTGGTGATCGCCGCCGTCAGCGTGGTCTTGCCGTGGTCGACGTGACCGATCGTCCCGACGTTGACGTGCGGCTTCGAACGCTCAAACTTCTCCTTGCCCATGGCGGTTCAGATGCCTCCTGAAATTTGGGATTCTTGGAGCCCACGACCGGATTTGAACCGGTGACCCCTTCCTTACCAAGGAAGTGCTCTACCCCTGAGCCACGTGGGCATGAGACACCGGTAGGATCGCCCGGAGCCGTTGCTCGGACGCCCCCTACGGCGAAACCGCAAGATCCTACAGCCTCACCCTCTACCGTGTAAAGACCCTTCGCTCGCCCTGCCCGCCTTCGCGGGCGGCACCGACCTCTCGATTGCTTCAGGAAGTCCGGCGAGACGTCCCCGGGAAGGGCGTCCCGGGGGAAGATGGGAAGTATGCCAGAGCGGTTCCGGTTTGTCCAGGGAGGCGCTCAGGGCTACGACAGGGCTACGGGGCTACCCCGCACAGTCCCAGCAGAAAGAGGTGGTTTCGCGGCAGAGCGCCCGGTACCGCCGGCTGATGGCCAAAGCCAGGGTGTTTCCTTATCATGATGGCGATCAGGAACGGAGATTCTGTACGACGTGCCGCTGGGATCGACGATGGCGAGGCACCGACTCCTCCTCGTGGAAGACAGCCCGACCGATCGCCTCAGGGTCGCCGGTGCGCTTGCCGCCGACCCTCTCGGCGATTACGAAATCATCGAGGTCGATCGCCTGGCCGACGCCGTCGGCCACCTCGCCGTCGGCGACGTCGATCTCGTCCTGCTCGATTTGAGCCTCCCCGACAGCTCCGGCGAGGACACCTACCGGCGGACGCGAGCCGCCGCCCCCGACCTGCCCATCGTCGTCTGTACGGGCGACGACGACGAGGCGCTCGGCCTGCGGCTGCTGCGCACGGGAGCCGACGAGCTGCTGGTCAAGGGAGCCGCGGTGGACAGCCTGCGGCGGGCGGTGCGCCATGGCATCGAGCGGGCTGCCGTGCGGCGCTGGCTGAGCCAGCGCGAACAGCTCGTCCGCGTCGACCGCCTGCTGGCTCTCGGAACCCTGGTCGGCGGTGTGGCGCACGAGATCAACAACCCCACCCACGCCATCATGCTGAGCGCGCAGCTCCTCGGCAAGGCCTGGCAGGACATCCAACCCCTCCTCGACGGTCACTTCCGGGACGATCCCGACGCCCGCCTCGGCAACGTCGCCTACTCCGAGGTGCGCACCTGGATCCCCGAGGTCATCGCCGACATCCAGAACGGAGCCGAGCGCATCAAGTCGATCGTCGCGGCGCTCCGGGACTATGCGCGCGAGGAGCGGGGAAACGCGGTCGGCAGCGTCGACCTCAACCAGGTCGTGCGCTCGGCCCTCGTCCTGCTGAGCAACCGGCTCAAGCAGGCGACGCGCGCCTTCTCGGTCGAGTACGGCAGCGGGCTGCCGGCGATCCGCGGCAACGCCCGGCGCCTCGAGCAGGTGGTCGTCGGTCTGGTGATGAACGCCTGTGACGCTCTCGACAGCGTCGAGCAGGCCATTCGACTGGCCACCCACTACGACGAGCCGATCGGCCGCGTGACTCTGGTGTTGGAAGACCAGGGGCGCGGCATTCCCGCCGGCGATCTGACGCACGTCACGGACCCGTTCTTCACCACGCGGCGATCCGGGGGCCGCACGGGTCTGGGCCTGGCCATCGTCCACCGCATCGTCGACGAGCACGGGGGGAGCCTGAGCTTCGAGTCCCAGGTCGGCCGCGGCACCCGGGTGTGCCTGTCCTTGCCAGCGGCCAGGGAGGAGCGGAGGTGAGCGATCACGGGTCGGCGCAACGCCCCATCTTCGTCGTCGACGACGAGGAGACGGTGCTGCGCACGGTGCAGCGTTCGTTGCACCTCCACGGCTTCCAAAAAGTCGAGACGTGCGACGACCCGCGCCGGGTGATGGCGTTGCTCGCGGAGCGGCCGGTCTCTCTGCTCCTCCTCGATCTCGTCATGCCGCACGTGAGCGGCGAGCAGATCCTGGAGCAGGTGGCCGAGCGTTTTCCGGCATTGCCGGTGATCGTCGTCACGGCCGAGGGCGACGTGCGCTCGGTCGTCCGCTGCATGAAGCTGGGCGCCGCCGACTACCTGGTCAAGCCGGTGAGCGCCGAGCAGTTGGTGGCCACGATCAACAAGACGCTCGAGCAGCAGGCGATCCGCGAGGAGAACGAGCGCCTCAAGGAGCGGTTCTTCGCCACCGAGATCGAGAACCGGGAAGCCTTCTCCGAGATCGTCACCTGCGACCCGGCGATGCTCCGCATGTTCGCCTATCTCGAGGCGATCGCCAGGGGATCGCAGCCGGTGCTCGTGGTCGGCGAAACCGGCACCGGCAAGGAGCTCGTGGCGCGGGCGCTCCACGCCGCCAGCGGCCGCGACGGCCGGTTCGTGGCGGTCAACGTCAGCGGCCTCGACGACACGGTCTTCTCGGACACTCTCTTCGGCCACGAGGCCGGCGCCTTCACCGGCGCCGCCAAGGCGCGCAAGGGCTTGATCGAGACGGCCGGCACCGGCACCCTGTTCCTCGACGAGATCGGCGACCTGGCCGAGGCCGCCCAGGTGAAGCTGCTCCGCCTGCTCCAGGAGCGGGAGTACCACCCGCTGGGCTCCGACGCGCCGCGCCGGCTGCGCGCCCGGGTCGTGGCCGCGACCCACCGCGACCCGACAGAGCTCCGCCAGGACCTCTATTTCCGCCTGCGCTCGTATCACGTCCGCATTCCACCGCTGCGGGAGCGGTTGGGCGACGTGCCGCTGCTCGTCGAACGCTTCCTCCGCGCGGCGGCCGCCGACCTCGGCATCGACCCGCCCTCGCTGTCCCCCGAGGTGCTCTCCTGCCTGATGCGCCATGGCTTCCCGGGCAACGTCCGCGAGCTCCAGGCGGTGATCCACGACGCGGTGGCGAGGCAGCGGCGCGGCGCGGTCTCGCTCGACGTGATCCGCGAGCTCACCGGCATGGCGCCAGGAGCCCTGCCGCCGCCGGCCGCGGTGCCCGCCGGGGGCGCCGGGGCCGCCGGGGACGACGCCGCCAGCCCGCAGCCGATCCTTGACCGCGAAGCCTGGAAGCGGCTCGAACGCGAGAACATTCTCGCCGCGTTGCGTCAGGCGGGCTGGAAGGTGGCGGCCTCCGGCGGCGCCGCCGACCTCCTCGGCATGAAGCCCTCGACGCTGACCTCGCGGATGAAGGCGCTGGGCATCTTCCGCGAGGAGCCGTAGGATCCGCCCCGACGCCTGCCCCTGAGGCGAGCCTGGTGGAGTCGGTGACAGCACTCTATGATCTACCAGTGATCTTGCGCGACGGGGGAAGACGGTGACGAAGAGGACCGACGAGAGCGAACAGTCGAGCTTCGCCTGGGCTTCGGACGATCGGGGCGAGCCTGTGGGCGCTGAACCGACCGACCCCGCCTCCGAACCTGCGCCGGCCGACTGGATCGGCGCCGGCTGGCCTCCCGATCTCACGCGCCGGCTTCGGGTTCTGCTGCACACGTTGCCGCTGGACGGCCTGCGACGCAGCGACGCGATGCGGGATGCCGAGCTCAGGCACTACGACAGTCTGGCGCTCGCGCTACGGGTACTGGATGTTGTGATCGACCGGCTTGGCCTCGAGGCAGAGGCAGACCGCGAGGTGATAACCCGCGCCCTCCGGCCGGTGCTCTCGGCGATGGATGCCGCGGCAGGCGTCGATCCATCGCCAGATCGCCACGAGCGGATGCTCGACAAGCTCCTCGGTGGCCTCCGCAACGACGGCGACGCCCGGCGGCCATTTCGCGAGGAGTACACGGCGGTCGACAGTGAAGGCGTGGCTCAGCGCCACGCGCTCGAATTCCGACTTCTCTTTGACGCCTTCCACCCGTCCGGCCGCACCGTCCTTCGGCCTTCCGCAGAAGCATGCAACGTTTACCTACGCCTGCTCGACTTGGACGTCGAGGACGCGCAGGCGGCTGCGGAGGCCGTCGTCGAGTCGCAGCTCGCGCGAGGCCGCTTCGACGAGGCCGTGCACTCGGCGCGGCAGGCGCGTATCCAGTCCGTGCGGTTCCGGGACAAGATCCTGCAGCTCCTCCGCGACACGCGTCGAGACGTCGACCGCGTCGACTGGAGGGTCGAGGCACCCAGGATGCTGAACGAGTCGCTGGCTCACCTCGAACGGCGGGTTGTCGTGGAACGCGGCATCTTGGGAGCGGCGGATGAACGGCTGGCGATCATGCCGGACGAGGAAGCCGACTCTCGCCGTGCCGTGGCCCAGGTCAGAGACCTCACGCGCGACTGCCTTCTCCGACACACCGAGCTGCATGAACAGCTGATCGGAGCACGCAACGTCTTTCTCGACGCCCAGGCCCGCCAAGCCTTCGCGCCGAAACCGTCCCGCCCCCTGCCGGATCTCGCCGACGATGTCCTCGAGCCCCTTTTGCGCATGCCGATCGCCAGTGCCGGCCGGCTCCTCGAGCGCGGGTTCCCCCTGTTCGTGGGCCCCCGCCTTCCCGTGCTCGCGGCGCTGGAAGGTCTCGTCTCGTGGATGCTGCAGCCGCGACGGCCCCAACCGCGGCAGGAGGTCGAGGTCGAGGCCGTGGACGCGGCCGACCTGGATGCGGAGCTCCGGCGGTATCCACCGGAAGTCCGCACGGCGGCCACGGAGATCCTCGACGCCGCCGATGGAGACACCAGGCTTTCCGACCTGCTGGTGAAAGCCCGTGCATCCGGCGCGTCGGACCCAGTCGTCGAGGTGATCGCGCTGGTCGCGCTTCAGGGCTTCGCGACCGAGGAGCGCGACACCGCACGCGTCGCGGCAGAACCGCTCGCTGGGGAACGGCTCGAGGACCCGCTGCTCTACGGGGACGACCTGCTCGTGAGCACCGTTGGGAGGGCAGGATGACGACGACTCGCGATCCGGTGTGGTACGCGGGCCGGCTCGTCCAGTGGGGACTGCGACCGCTCGCGCGTCCCGCCCAGGAAGCCGAGTATCGCGAGCTCGTCGAGCGCTACTTCGACGACAGCGCATTTCGCACCACCGTGCGCGAACTCGCCGATGGTCTCGGGCTCCACGTGCTCGACGTGAGCGAGCACGGCATGGTGCTGGCGCCGCAGGAAGACTCCATCTTCGCCTTGAAGCCGGCAGACTTCCGCCCCGGCAGCTCAAAGGTCGACGACCGCCTTCTCGACGGCCTCGCCCAGGTTGCGATCGCCTCCACGGTGTTCCCCCGCGCCCGAGACCTCGACGAGGATCCGGACATCGTGCGGGCGCCAGTAACCGTGGATGAGGTCGAAGCACGGCTGCGGCAGTTGTGCGAGCGCCTCTCCAAGGAAGCTCGCGCCGCGCCCGATCCCAATGCCGAGGATGAACGCCGTGGGTTGATCGAGGCTTGGCGGGTCTACATGCAGCGGCTCGAGACGATGGAGACGCGTGATGCACGCAAAGCCACGCGGGCGACTCGCCGGGTCATCGAGTACTCGCTCGACCGCCTGCGCGAATTCGGTTGCTTTACGCTGTCGCACCAAGGCGCCGAGGCTGCGTGGCAGCCCACGCGGCGTTATCAGGTCATGGTGCAGCAACTCGCAGGTACGGCGCTCTTTCAGCTCGTTCGTGAGGCGCTCGAAGCACCCTTCTCTCCATCAGGCAGGGACGGAACCTGATGCCGCACCTCCTGAAGCTCCGCTTCGTCTCCCTCGGACATCCGCAAGCGCGGATGGACGACCTCGTGCTCTGCTTTCAGGGGCCCGACGGGCGCGCCACGGACTCGACGCTCTGGCTCCGCAACGGCGGCGGCAAGTCGTCCATCCTGAACCTCTTCTTCGCGATTCTTCGTCCGCACAAGGGCGAGTTCCTCGGCGGCAAGGCGGAAGCCAAGCAGCGATCACTGAATGATTACATCCTCCCCGGCGACCGGGCCGTGGCGGCTGCGGAGTGGCAGCTCGACCCCGCTGTCGACTCCCTGGGGCTCGAATCCGAACGCTTCATCACGGGCGTATTCTACGAGCGTCGCGACGGCTCGGGGGACCTCCGCCGTCTCTTCTTCTCGTGCTTGGTCGCATCCGAGTATCCCGAATCGGCGCTCGAAAACCTTCCGCTGTACGCCGGGAACGATGGGACCCGCACCCGCCGTACCCTTGGGGCCTTCCGCGAGTCTTGGAGATCGCTGCGGGACCGAGCTCCGCACCTCCAGGTCAGCGACACTGAAAACCAGCGGGAGTGGCAGGAGGTCCTCGAGGCGGCCCGCATCGACCCGGAGCTCTTCTCGTATCAGGTGAGAATGAACCAGCGGGAGGGCGGAGCCGACGAGCTCTTCCGCTTCGCCGCGGCCGAAGACTTCATCGACTTCCTGCTGGCCCTGGCGCTCGATCCCGCGCTCGGCGACCGCGTGGGGAAGAACATCACCGCGTTCCGCCGAGAGTTACTGCAGCGCAAAGAGCAACTCGTGCCCGAGCGCGACCTCGTCGCCGGCCTCATCGCGCGCATGGCCGCGGTGCGTGGCATCCGCGAGCGGCGCGAACAGTTGCGCGCTCAGCTCGGTGAGACTCGCGCCGACCTCGGAGCCCTCGATGCGCTCGCGGCGGCCCGCCTTGAGGAGCTCGGCGAGGAAGCGGGCCGGCTCGAGACGGCACGCGCCGGCCATGCGACCGCCGCCGAGGAGCAGGCGCGACAGGCGGAGACGAAGCGAGGGCGTGCTGCTCAGCTCAAGAAGCACGGCGCGGAGCTGCGGCTCGCGCGCCTCCAGGGGGAGCACGAACAGGTGCAGGACGACTGGCGCAACGCCCAGCGTCTCGCCAGGATCTGGAGTGCCGCGGTCCCTCTGCGCCGAGCCCTCCAGTTCGAAGAAAGGGCGAAGGACTACCGCAGGTCGCTCGAGCAGCGCAAGCGCGAGCACGCGCCGCTGCGCGCCGAGCTCGCAGACGCGGCGCGCAGGTTCGCGTCGGCCTTGACGTGGCGAGCCCAGGACCATCGGAAGAGGGCCGAGGATGCCCGCGACACCGAGAAGACCACCCGCGACGAGGCGCGCGAGTACCGGGTTCAGGCGCTCGCAGCCGGCAAGGTCCAGGGCCAAGCGGAGACCGAGGCGAAGGGGCTCATGCATCGCCTGGAAGCTGCCGAGTCCAAGCGGCAACAACTGGTGCGCGAGCATCTCCTCGCTCCCGACGAGTCACCGGACTCCGGCCTCACCCGTTGGATGACCAAGGCCTTGGACCATCAAGGCGCGGTCGAGCAGCTCGATGGCGAGATGGCGCGTCTCGACGAGTCGCTCGCGGCCTTCGATGACGCCCTTGCCGGTGCCGGAGACGTGCTCTCGGAGTGCCAGTCGCAGCATCGGCAGCTCAAGGATCGCGGCGAGCGCGCCACGCCGGAGCGAGAGACCATCGAGGGCAATGCCGTGATCAAGGCCGCACTCGAACTCGAGACGATCGACGCCGATCGCATCGGCCTCGACGCGGTGGGCACGCTCGAACAGGCGGCTCGTGCCGCCCAGCGGATCGTCGTCGAAACGCGGCTGTTGTTCGCCGACGACGAACGGGCCGCCCTTCACCTCGAAGAGCATGGCCTGCTGCCGCCGTCGCCCGACGCCCAGCGTGTCGTCGAGCTTCTCGGCAAAGGTCTCGGCGGCCAGGCTTGGTCGGGATGGTCCTGGATTCAGGCGAACGTGCCCAAGCAGGAGGCGCGAGCCGCTGTTCGCAAAGCGCCCTCGCTCGCTCAGGGAGTCGTGGTCCGGCCCGCCGATCTCGAACGCGCCGCTGATCTCCTCCGCGAGTCCGGGCTCGAGCCGGAAGGCCCTGTGCTCATCGCTGACACCGATGCGCTCGCGCGAGCTCCGGATCTGCCGGGCTTCGTCGTGGGACCGCGGGAGTCCGCCTGGTTTGACCGCGGCGCGGCGCAGGTCCGCTTGACCGAGCTCCGCGCCCGCCTCAACGAGCACCGCCAGCGGATCCAGTCGGCGGAAGCACAGCATCGCGACCTCACGCATGCGACCGAATCGTTGCGCTCCTTTCGCACGCGTTACGCGGTGGGCTGGTTCGAGAGCATGTCGCGCGAGGTCCGGAGCGCGGCGCAACGGGAGGAGGAGGCTCGCACACGGCTGCATGGCCTGCAGGAGGAGCGCAGGCAGAAGACCGCCGAGCGCAAGCGCCTCGAGACCGAGCGGAGGAACCAGGAGGGCGCCCTATCAAATGCCCGGAACGCAACCCGTCGCCTCAGCGCCTTCGTCGAAGAAGACGTCCGGCCAGCAGAGAAGTGGCGGACGGATCTCCAAGCAGCGAGCTCCCGGGCTCAGAAGGCGGCCAACGAGGTCCAGCAGTGGCAGGACCTTGCCGATACGGCCGACGATCGTGCTGCGGACGCGTCCGCAGCCGCCCAGAGGGAAGGCGAGGAGGCGCGTGTCGTCGAGGCCGAGCGGTCGGGGCTCGACTACCTCGAGGGTGATGTGGTTGCTGAGCCGGGCCCCCTCGACGAGCTCCGCCATCGGTACCGCCTCCTGCGTAGCCAGTACGAGGAGAAGGTTGGGGCGGATTCTCTCCTGGTCCTGGCACAGGAGAACGACGACTACGCGAAGGAAGAGCGCGCCCGGCTCGCGAAGCTGCTTTCGACGGACATCACCGAAGAGATGGTCCGTGAACACCTCGCTGGGCTCACGGAATCCGATACGGTCGATCAAGTTCAAATGACTGCCGAGGCGAAAGCGAACTCTCTACTTGGCAAACGCCTCAGCCTCGAAAGCCAGATCAATCCTGCCAAGCAGGCTCTCGAACAGGCTGAGGAGGCTTGCAAGGCGTTCCTCACGCTCGCCCTTCTGCAGCGGGCACCGAGCACGCCGGAGCTGGCCGATGCCGAGGCCGCGATGTTGGAAGGCGAGGCGAAGCTGCACCAGCACAGGGCGGAGTCCGCGCAGGCGCAGGCAAGCGAAGCCAGGCACGACGCCGAGCAGGTTCGGCAGCGGGCTGCCGACATCGAGCGGCATGCGGAGCGACTGAAGGCCCTGTGCGACGACTACGTGGATCTGCTCGCGGAGGGTGTCAGCGCAACCGCAACCGGCCTGCCAGCGACGCTCGAAGAGTCGGTGCTGCCCTCGCGGCTGAAGAGGCTGAGCGATGGGCTCCGCCAGTCGCGCGCAGATTGGCAGGCAATGGACAACCAGCGGGGAACCGCCATTGCAGGGCTGCGAGCGTTCGCTGGCGAGTTCGAGCGCCTCGACACACCCTGGGTGCGGCGCCTTCAGGAACATGACGAGCCGGCTCTCGAGACGGCGAGCGAGCAGCTCGGGGCCCAGCTCGAGCTGCGCTTTAATGTGCTCGACGAACACATTGCGAGCGTCGATCGCCATCGCACGGTCCTGGTGGATGAGCTGCATGCTGTCGCGGAAGAGGGGATGAAGCTGCTGCGGCAGGCCTCGAGCCTCTCCAAGCTTCCGGATGACGTGCCCGGCCTCGGGGGCGCGCACTTTCTCAGAATCCAGACGCAGGAGCCGGACGATCCGAACGAGAAGCGCGTTCGTCTGGCCGCGCTGATCGATGAGCTCCTCGACGGCAAACCCGATCTCGGAGGCGTTGCGTTGGTCCAGGCAGCGGTACGGCGGCTCGCCCGGCCGGTTCAGGTCCGCGTGCTACACCCCGACCCCGCGCTCGACCGCCGCACGGTGAGTATTCCCGACATGGCCCGATCGAGCGGAGGCGAGCAGCTCACGGGGGCCATCCTTCTCTACTGCACGCTCGCTCGCGTGCGGGGTCGCTCGCGCGGCCTCTCCAGGCGTGCCTCCAGCGTGCTAATCCTCGACAACCCCATCGGCCGCGCGTCGCGGGTTCGCTTCCTGGAGCTTCAGCGCGACGTTGCCCGGGCCATGGGAGTGCAGCTCATCTACACGACGGGGGTCAACGATCACGAAGCCCTCCGCGCACTTCCGAACGTGATCCGCCTGCGTAACGAACGAGTCGATCGCAACACGGGCCGCCGTCTGGTCGAGCACGCTCCCGACGAGGCACACGTTATCGAAGCAGTGCGCATCGGGCGCCGGGAGATCGCCGCCGCCACTCCGGGCGACATGGAGTCCTGATGGCGCGTTCCGAGCTCGACGAACGCCGGCTCGACGAGCTCGAACGCGGGCTCCTTGCCGGCACCGCAGCTCGTGTCGGCGCGCAGGACCTCTGGCGCCGCTTGGCGCAGGTCTTCCCCCACAGGACGCCCGGGCCGGCAGAACGCCGGCTCTTGCTCGATGCGCTCAAGTCCATCGAAGAGCGCGGAAGCATCCGGCTCCCGCCCGAGCGCGGGAAGCGCTGGGATCGGTCGATGGATCCGGCTGTTCCGACCAGCGTGGACATCGTTCGCGATCACGCCGCACGTTCAGGTTTCCCGTGGCGGACGTTTCCCTGGCACCCGAGCCTGCACTGGGTGGTCCAGTGCCGGAGCCTGTCCGTTCAGCAGATCGAGTTCCTGCGCCGTGTTCACGATGGGCTCGTGAACGGGACGTTCCGGGAGACCGTGCCATTGAAATATCGTTCACTCCAGCTGACCGGCGACGAGAAAATGCTTGCGTCGCTCGCGACCACGTCCCTGTTCGGGCCCTCGCGCCTGACGCTCGAGCTGCTCGCCTGCCTGCCGGACGCGCTCCCGCTCGCGTGGGAGGCGGTCGGCGATGGCGGCCGCATGGTGATCTTCGAGAACGCCGGCCCCTTCGCCGTCGCGCGGCGTGTCCTCGCCGAGACGAAGGGCAGGCCGTACGACCTCATCGCCTACGGCGGTGGACGGAGCGTCCTCGCGGCGCTCGGGCACATCAAGACGATCGAGCGCAGCGTTGAATCCATCCACTACGTGGGCGATCTCGACCACGCCGGGCTCGAGATCGCCTGGAGTGTACGACGCTGCACGCAGGGCTTGGGGCTGCCTGCGGCGCTGCCGGCAAGCGAGCTGCACCGGCAGATGCTGTTGGCAGCCGAGTCGTTTGGCCACCCCCAGGGATGGCCGGGCCAGGAGCGCTTCTCCGCTATCGCTCGTGCCGGAATCCTCGAGGCGTTGTCCCCTGACCTGCGCGGCCGGGTCGATGCCCTCCTCGAGGCGGGTTGCCGCATCCCGGAGGAGGTGCTTGGGCCTGACGAACTGCGGAGCGCCTGGATCGCGTCATGACCCGACGTGGCAGGAAAAAACCACTCGCGGGTCCCCACCACCGCCCGCAGGGGGGAACAAAAGTAAAAGGTGGCTAAACCCTGGCTGGGCGTCTGAAGGAGTATGGACTGAACCCATGGCTCGATGTAGACGAGATCCGGCCCGGCCTGTCGTTTCAGGACGGCCTCAAAGAGGTGATGAAGGCCACCCGCGCGGCCACGGTCTTCGTGGGAAAGCACGGACCGGGCTCTTGGCAATAGGTTGAAATCCGTCGTGCGGCGACATCGATTCATTGAAAGGTGGCCTTGCTCCGATGCGTATCAGGACCTGTCCGCTGTAGGTTGGCATCGTTCCAAAGCCGGTCGAAAGCGGTCCGCTGCAGGCTGGCATCGACTCGGTGCTGGCCGACACCGCACCGCGGCAAGCTGCCGGCGACCCGGTGCCAGCCGACAGCGGACCGCTGCAAGCTGACAGCGATCGGATGTCAGTCGACATCGCTCCGCGGCAAGCTGACATCGACCCGATGTCGATCGACATTGCTCCGCGGTCAGATGACAGCGATCCGCTGTCAATCGACATCGCTCCGCTGCAAGCTGACCGCGACCCAGTGTCGGGAACGAAAGCTCTCTCGGCGACCTCGCGGATGAAGGCGCTGGGAATCTTCCGCGAGGAGCCGTGAGAGACGTTGTATCGACGCGGATGCCGAGGACGTCCCAGCCTACTTGGGCGGCGGCATGCCCGCCTGCGGGCAGCGAATAACGGTGTAGAGGTTCTTGGCGCCGTTCAGGCTGCCGGGATCGATGGTGCGGATGATCCCGCTCATTGCCATGTTGCGCCGCCCCTGGGTCGGCTGCATGGTGGTCCCGGCCCCAGGATTCATGGGGTGGTCGAGCCCCAGTACGTGCCCCCACTCGTGGAGCGCCGTGGTGTAGAAGTCGAACTGGTTCCCCATGTTGTTGGGATTCATGTCCATCGCCGGGTTGCCGGTGTCCTGGTACCAGTTGATCTTGCGGTTGAACGTCAGGACGCGCGTGGCGGGAGTCCAGAAGGCGAGAATGCCGCTGCGCCCGCCCTGCGGCGACCCGCCTCCCGGCATCGGCTGGATCGGCACGCCGCCGTCGTCGTAGATGTCGTCATCGTTGGGGAAGTCCCAATCCGCCATGCCGCCACCTACTGCCGGCACCGAGTACTTGTCGGCGAAGCGGATCAGGATCTCGCCTCCCATCGCGATCTGCTGGAACTGGATCTTGGTCTCGGTCGGGATGCCGTTGCTGTTGGCTCCCAGCTCGTTGACAGCGGCCGCCCATTGGTCGACCACTTGGGCAATCAGCGGCCGCGCCCACATCGGCACGTCGGTCATTGCCGCGGCGTTATTGTCAAAGCTGTACCGCGGCGCGACGTTGATGAAGCCGTGCCCGAAGTCCTGGTTGTCTCCCGGCTTGAAGAGGGGACGGTCCATGGCCGCGTTGTAGCGGTAGGCCTGATCGTCCCACACCGAGTAGGTCTTGTACTGTCCCGCCATGTTCCACAGGTTCATGGCGTTGCGGTGCTGGTGCCCGTCGCTGGCAGGCATGAGCCCCACAATTGGCACGTTGGACCAGGGAGTGCAGTTCGCGGTGTGACAGGGGTCCGGATTGGTCGGGATCGCCAAGGCCGCTCCGCTCGTGGCCAGAAACCCAGCCAGGGCAAAGAGCGCAAAGGCCCCTCCGCTCCGCAGTCGCCAGAAGGTATCTCGCTTGCTCATGATGGCCTCCTCTTACGTTTCCATCAATCTGCGCGAATTATACTCTGCGACTTCAACGAGAGGAAACACAGCAGCTTGATCGTGGCCGCGGACTGGGGACGTCTCTACGGCCCTTGTTCCGCTCGTTGCAGCCACCGGCGAGATCGCAGAGGCGGGCTCCGGGACGGGTGAGCCGGACGACGGCACGGGCGAGGCGCGCCCCTCCACCCAGGGATAAATCCCTGGGCTACGTGCCGATGCCCCTCCCGGGGCACCCCAACCTTCCGCCGTCCTCGTTTCTGGTGGGTGGCGGAGTTACTCCGGAGGGGTAAAGGGCACATAGCCCAGGGTTTTAACCCTGGGGATGGGGGTGAGGCGTCCCCCGCGGGCTACATCACATAGCTGTTGGCGATCGCCTGGAGCTGCACAGCCAGCGAGGCGAGCCCGGTGGCGGACTGCTCCAGGTTCTGGGCGCCGGCGGCATTCTCCTGCTGGCTCTGGGCCACGGCGGCCATGGCTTCGGTGATCTGGGCGATGCCGGAGGCTTGCTGCGCCGAAGCGCCGGCGATCTGCCGCGCCTTGTCGGAGTTCTCCTCGAGGACCGCGGCCAGCTCGGCGATCACCTGGCGGATCTTGCTCAGGGCCTGGCGTCCGTCCGCCGCCCGCTTGGCGCCCTCCTCGGTCGCCATGACCGCGCTCTGCGTCGCCTTCTCGATCTCGCCCAGGATGCCACGGATCTGCTGGGTGGCCTGCTTGCTCAGCTCGGCGAGCTGGCGCACCTCGGAGGCGACGACGGAGAAGCCGCGCCCCTCCTCGCCGGCCTTGGCGGCCTCGATGCTGGCGTTGACCGCGAGCAGGTTCGACTGCTCGGCGAGGTCGTTGACCGTCTCGACGATCTCGCCGATCTGACCGATCCGCTCGCTCAGCTGCAGGATCTTGCCCGCGATCTCCTCCACACGCTCGGCGATGACGTTGACCGTACCCACGCCCTCGTCGACGGCGGTCAGGCCGTGCCTGCCGCTGTCGGCGGCGTCTTCGGAGGCGCGCACCACCGACTCGGCGGCGGCGGCGGCCGACTTGCTCGTCTGATGGATCTCCTCGGTGGTGCCGGTGACCTCGGTCACCGTCGCCGCCTGCCGCTTCGTCGTCGCCGCGGTCTGGCGCGATGTCGAGGAGATCTCTGAAGCGTTCGAGGACAGGTTCTTGGTGCCCGCCTGGAGCTGGCCGACGATGTCGGTCAGCCCCTTCTTCATGGCGACGAAAGCGCGTCCCAGCTCGCTCATCTCGTCGCGGCCGGTGATCAGCGCGTCGAGGGTGTCGTCGTTCCGCAGGTCGCCACCGGCGATGCGCTGCGCCGAGCCCACCAGGATGCCCATCGAGCGAGAGATCTGGCCGGCGAAGAGGAACGCGAAGCCCAGGCTGACCACGATGACGACGGCGAGCACGCCGACGATCCAGGCCATCACCGAGCCGCGCACCCGGTTCGCCTCGGCTGTGGCCTGCTCCTGGTAGCCGGCGGCCAGCTTGGAGATCCCCTGGGACAGCGGCTCGACCTTGGCGGCGGCGTCACGTACCGCCGCGATCGCGGCGTCGGCCTCCTGGTTGAGCTTGAGCATCGCCTCGAAGCCCTGGCGGTAGGTGTCGAGGCTCTTGAGCACCGCGGCGCCGGTGCTGGCGCCCAGGTTGGCGCGCTCGACCGCCTTCGCGGTGGCCTCGGCCTCCCGGCGGAATTCGTCGGCGTAGGTGAGATCCTTGCGCAGCATGTAGTCCTTCTCGTGACGGCGGAGCGTGAGCAGGTGGACCATCAGGTCGTCGCGGCCGACCTCGCCGATCCGCGTCTCGACGTCGTGGCTCGCGGCGCGGAAGGCGCCGTAGATGCCGACGTCCTTGTTGCCGATCTGCTTCTGGTAGCCGGCGAACTGGGAAAATCGCGACCCGTAGCTGGCGAGCGCCGCGCGCAGCGCAGCCAGTTGGCTGGAGATCCTGGAGGCGAAGCTCGTGTGCTCGAGCTCGCCGAGAGCCTGGTTGGCCGCGGCGACCGCCTCGTCGTTCTGGCCGATGAGTTTCTCGTCGCCTCGCAGGATGAACTCCATCTCCCGGCTGCGGGCCTCGAGGAGCGAGGACTGGAGCACCTCGACGTCGCGGCTGACGGCCGCCGCCTCCTGAAAGTCGTTGAACGCCTGTTGCTGGCCCTGGAGGCCCCGGGTGGCCGCGATCCCGAGCGCTACAGCCAGGAGGATGATCACGCCGAAGCCGAACAGCAGCTTGGTCTTCATGGGGACGTTCTTGAGCAGCTCGCTCGCTCGTCCCTGTTGGGTCAACTGACTCATCTTTTGGCTCCTTCCGTTGGAGAGGGTTCGACATTTGCAAGGCGGTCCGCTCCGGAGCGGACCGCTGTCCTGAGCTCCTCGGCCGAGGTCTCGCCATCCGCGAGCACCGTGCCGGCGGCGAGCCCGGCGACCTGCTCGGCGATCAGCTCGAGCTGGCGGCGGGCCTGGGCGAGGAGGCCGCCGGCCTCCAGCGCCGATGCGTACCAGAAGCGTGCGAGCGGGTTGTGCGGATCGATGAAGACGGCGCTCCGCAGCTCCTGCACCGCCGCTTGGATTTCTCCGGCCGCGAGGCGGACCTGGCCGCGCAGCAGGCGGCTGGCTGCGTCTCCCGGCCGGCTCGCCGGCTCGCGGCTCGCCGCCGCCAGAGCCGCGGTCGCGTCCGCCGGCGCTCGCGGCGTTTCGACCGGCAGCGGGCGCGCAGGCCGCCGAGGGACGGCCGGGGGCGCCGCCAGCGGCGGGGGCAGCTCCCGCGCCGCCGGCCGCGCCTGCTCCGTCCGTGGACGGTAGAGCTCACTCCCCACGGCATCGGGGACGAACAGCTCCTTGGGCGGGCGTGGATCCCCCGGCGCGACGATCAGCAGGCCCGCCGTCGTCACGATCCGCCGCAGCCCGTTGAAGACGCGTTCGAGGGCCGCATCCTCCAGGTAGATGCCGACGTTGCGCCAGAGCACCACGTCGACGGAACCGCCGGGAGTGACCGCGATCCGGTCCTCGATCGGCGCGACCTCGAAGCGGACCCGTTGGCGGAGCTCGCCGCGCAAGCGGAGGCCCCCCTCCGCCGCCTCGAAGTACCTGGTCTTGATCGGGTCAGAGACGCCGCGGAACGACCAGGCGCCGTACGTCGCCGCGCGGGCCTGGGCGATCGCCGCGGCGCTGATGTCGCTGGCCAGGATCTCGACGCGCTCCTCCGGGTCGCGGCCGAGCCGCTCCCAGAGCGCGATCACGACGCTGTAGGGCTCCTCGCCGGTCGAGCAGCCGGCCGACCAGATCCTGACCGGCGGGCCCCCGGCTCTCTCGTCGAGGAGCGCGACGGCGTGGTCGCAAATCGCCGTGAAGTGGTCCGGGTGGCGCAGGAAGAAGGTCTCGTGGACGCAGAAGTAGGCGGCGAGCTCGCGCAACGCGGCCGGGTCACGGTCGACGGCGGCGAGCAGCTCCGCGACGTCGTGGCCGTACCGCGGCCCGAGCTCGGCCAGGGCCCGCGTCCAATCCTGCTTCCAGGTGGCCCGTTCGAGGAGCCCGAAGCGGCGGCGCAGGATCTGCTGGATCGCCTCGACGGCGCTCACAGCGTGACCTCCCGGGAGTGACCCTCGACCAGGTGGATGATCCGCCTGCCGATCCGCTGGAGAGAGCAGACCTCCCGCACGCCGCCCAGCTCGCGCGCGACCTTCGGCATGCCATAGACCACCGACGAGGCCTCGTCCTGGGCGATCGTCCAGCCGCCGGCCTCGCAGATCTCGACCATGCCGCTGGCCCCGTCCGCTCCCATTCCGGTGAGCAGCACCGCCAGCGTCCGGCGGGCGAGGCCGCTGTCGACCACAGACTGGAACAGCACGTCGATCGACGGCTGGTGGAAGGTGCCGTGCGGCTCGGCGTCCAGCACCAGGCTCCTGCCGCGGAGCTTGAGGTGGGAGCCGTCGGGGGCCAGGTAGACCCGCCCGGGACGCGGCTCGGTGGCCCCGCCGACCAGCTCGATCGGGACGCTGACCTCTCCCTGCAGCCAGGCCGCCAGCGAGCGGGTGAAACCCAGGGTCATGTGCTGGACGATGACGACCGGGACCGGAGGCGTGCCGAGGTCGGCGAGCAGCGAACGGATCGCCGGGGGGCCGCCGGTCGAGGCGCCGATGCAGACGAGGGAGAAGTCCTGGCGCGGCTCCGGCGCGGTGTTGGATACGGCGGCGACGGCGACGGCGGTGCTGCCGGCCGTGCCGGCTGACGTCGAGCCCGCCCGGCCGGTCCGCCGCCGTGTGACGACCGGCACCATCGAGAGCGCGCAGATCTTGCGCCCGAGCCGGCTTGCCGCCAGCGGGTCCTCGAGCTCGCGGCGGGTCGGCTTGCGCAGGACCTCCACGGCTCCGGCCTCCAGCCCCGAACAGGCCAGGTCCGGATCGCTGCCCGTGGCCTCGGACATCAGGACGATGGGGAGCGGGTGGTCCGCCATCAGCCGCGAGGTGGCCTGCAACCCGTCGAGACGCGGCATGAGGACGTCCATCAAGACGATGTCCGGCCTGGCTGCGGGAATCAACGCCACGGCGGCCTGGCCGTCCGCCGCTTCCCCGGCCCACGCCAGACGGGGATCCTGCTCGACGAGGTCGCGCAGGACGCTGCGGACCACCGCGGAGTCGTCGACGACGAAGGTGCGGATCGGAGCGGCCATGAGGTCAGACCAGGCGCTTGACCGCCGCGAGCAGCTCCCGCTGATCGAAGCGGCCCTTGACGATGTAGGCGTCGGCGCCGGCATTGGCGCCCGCCGCCAGGTCGGCGTCGCTGCCGAGGCTGGTGACCAGGATGACCGGCAGGTGCTGCGAAGCGGACTCGGCGCGGATCCGCCGCGTCAGCTCCAGACCGTCCATCTCCGGCATCTGGACGTCGGCGACGACGAGATCGACCGGCTCCTGCCGCAGGGCCTCCCACGCCTGCCGCCCATCGACCATCACCACCACCTCGTAGCCGGCCGCCTCCAGGATGCTGCGCTCCAGCGCGCGGCTGGTCAGCGAGTCGTCGACGACCATCACCCGCGGCCGCGCCGTGGCGGCGGCCACCAGCACCGTCTCCGCGCTCCCGGCGGCGCTCCGGGTGGCGTCGAAGGCCTGCAGAGGATCGACCACGACCGCGAGCCGGCCGTCGCCCAGGATGACCGCGCCGTGGATCCCCTTCACCCGCTTCAGGTTCCACGGCAGCTTCTTGGTGACGAGCTCCTCCTCGCCGAGCACCTCGCCGACCACCAGGCCGAGCCGGGAGGCGCCGCGGGCGAGGACGACGACGGTGAGCTTGCCCGGATCGGGCTCGCGGGGAACGCCCATGAGGGTGGCGAGCCACCGCACCGGCAGCGGCTCGCCGTCCGCCTGCGGGATGGCCGCCACGCCGTCGACCCGCTGCACCTCGCCGGCGTCGGCGCGCAGCGTGCGCTCGACGAACTCGACGGGCAGCGCGAAGATCGCCGGGCCGACCCTCACCAGCAGGCCGCGCGTCGACACCAGGCTGACCGGGAGAGTCAGCTCGACAGTGGCCCCGCCGAGAGCGCCGCGCGCCCGGATGGCAACGTGGCCCCCGAGCTCCTGCAGCCGCTGGCGGGCCACGTCGAGGCCGACGCCGCGGCCGCTGATCTCGGTCACCGCGTCGGCGGTCGAGAAGCCGGGGGCGAACAACAGGTCACAGACCTCCGTCTCGTCCATCCGCGCCAACTGCTCGGAGGTCGCGGCCCGGCGGCGCCCGGCGGCCGCCGCGATGGCGGCCGGGTCGAGGCCCCGCCCGTCGTCGCCGACCTCGACCTGCACCATGCTGCCGCGCATCGACGCCCGCACCACGATCGTGCCGGCGCCGGGCTTGCCGGCGGCGTGCCGGCTGGCCGGCGCCTCGATGCCGTGAGCGACCGCGTTGCGCAGGATGTGCATGAGCGGATCGCGGAGCCCGTCGAGGATGTGCTTGTCGAGCTCGATGTTCCCGACCTCGACGGTGAGGTGCACCTCCTTGCCAAGCCGCTCCGCAACGTCCCGGACGATGCTGCGCCACTGTGCCGCCAGGCCGCTCAACGGCAGCATGCGCACGCGCTTCATCGCGGTGCCGATCTCATCGGTAAGGTAGCCGAAGCGGCGGCGCTCCTGGCCCTCTTCGCGCAGGAAGGAGTCGAGCGCGCGGCTGAGCTGGACGAACCGCGGGCGTTGCGCGGGCGGCAGTTGCTGGCCGGCCAGCCGGAGATCGCCGGCGAGGCGGGTGAGGGCCGTGAGCCGGGCGGCCTGGCGGGCCTGGGTGGCGAGCAGCTCCCCGGTCGCCGCCATCAGCCGGTCGAGGCGGCCGATCTCCACCCGCACGCTGCCCTCGGGGGCCGCGGCCACGTCGGGAGACCTGACGGCGGCGCTCTCCGCCGCCGGCCGTGCCGGGGCCGGCGGCGCGCTCTTCATGAGCGCCGCCGTCAGGTCTGCCGCCGCCGCCGCGAGATCCTCCCCCGCGCCCAGGCGGCCCATCAGGGTCACCGCCTCGAACAGGCGGTCGAGGTCCGGCGGGGACGGGACCTCGCCATTGGCGCCATTGGCGCC
>Ga0075436_100000947_pt1 | contig 19413 bp, 22 predicted proteins | sample RhiMethybrSRZTD5_FD_75303 | JGI IMG/M metagenome (GOLD analysis project Ga0075436, IMG submission 75303) | Populus rhizosphere microbial communities from Tennessee, USA - Rhizosphere MetaG P. TD hybrid SRZTD5 | ecosystem: Host-associated > Plants > Roots > Rhizosphere > Soil | place: USA...
GAAGCCTCACCCGCGCACCTACGTCGGCAAGGGGAAGCTCGTCGAGCTCGAGGAGGCATTCGGCCGCTCGGGCGCCGAGTCGCTGCTCGTCGACGACGAGCTCTCGCCCGTGCAGCAGCGCGAGCTCGAGAACGCTCTCCAGACGCGGGTCGTCGATCGCACGCAGTTGATCCTCGACATCTTCGCGCAGCACGCCGTGACCGCAGAAGGGAAGCTTCAGGTCGAGCTCGCGCAGTTGGAGTACAACCTGCCGCGGATGCGCGGGCTCTGGCAGCACCTCGAGCGGCTCGGCGGCGGTGTCGGCACGCGAGGCCCCGGCGAGTCTCAGCTCGAGACCGACCGGCGGCTGGCGCGGCGCCGGGTCTCGGTGCTGCGCGCCCGGCTGCGCGCGCTGGAGCGACAGCGCGCGACGCGCCGGAAGTCCCGGCGCCGGTCCGAAACGCCCGTGATCGCGCTCGCCGGGTACACGAACGCCGGTAAGTCGACACTCCTGAACGCCCTGACCGGCGCCGACGTCTCCGTGCGCGACCGGCTCTTCGAGACGCTGGACCCGACGACACGTGGATTCGAGGTCGACGGCAGGAAGTACCTGCTCACCGACACGGTCGGCTTCATCCGGCGCCTACCGCACGAACTCGTCGAGGGGTTCGCCGCGACGCTCGAGGAGACGCTCGTCGCCGATCTCGTCCTGCACGTCGTCGACGGGTCTGCCGCGGACGAGGAGCTGGACGAGATGCACGCTGCCGTCGAGGACGTGCTCGCGGAAATCGGTGCCACCGACGTCCCGGTCGAGCTGGTCGTGAACAAGATCGATCTCGTCGATCCCCTCCGGCGACGACGCCTCGCGGGCCGCTACCCGGGGGCGCTCGAGGTGTCCGCGGCGACGGGCGAGGGGCTCGACGAGCTCCGAACGCGTGTTGCCGAGCGATTCGAGGAGCGGTTCGAAGCCGTCCGGATGCTGCTGCCGTACGACGAAGGGGCGCGGCTCGCGGAGCTCTACGCGCTCGGTGCGCCGATTCAGGAGCGTGTCGATCGACCCGACGGGGTCTACATCCGTGCGCATCTCCCCCGGCGCGAGCTGCCTCGGTTCGCGCCGTACCTGCTGGCGGAGGCGCGTGATGAGCCTGCGCGCTCGGCGCGTTGATCGAATTGCCGGTTCGGCGGCTGCGCGAGGACGCGGTCGTCCCCGAGCGGGCCTACGCGGGCGACGCGGGGCTCGACCTGGCCGCGTGCGATCGGTTCGAGCTCGGACCGGGGGAGAGGGCGGTGGTCGGCACGGGCCTGGCAGTCGCGATACCCGATGGTTACGCAGGCTTCGTGCAGCCCCGCTCGGGGCTTGCGGCTCGGCACGGCCTGTCCGTCGTCAACGCGCCCGGGCTCATCGATTCGGGCTACCGCGGGGAGATCCGTGTCGTGCTTCTGAACACCGACCTGCGCGAGGCTTTCGTCGTCGAGCCGGGCATGCGGATCGCGCAGCTCGTCGTGCTTCCCGTCCCGGAGCTCGAGCTCCTCGAGACCGATGTGCTTCCCGAGAGCGAGCGTGGCGTCCGCGGCTTCGGGTCTTCCCACGCCTGATGGAGCCGAGAATCCGCGTGTCGGCCGTGCTGCGCTGGAACGACCGCGTGCTGCTCTGCCGGCACGAGAAGCCCGGCAAGGAGTACTGGCTGCTCCCCGGCGGCGGCGTCAACAGCGGCGAGAGCCTGGTCGACGCGCTGCACCGCGAGCTCTGGGAGGAGCTCGGAATTGGCGAGGAGGTTGCGGTCGAAGGGCCGGTTGCGATCGTGGATTCGATTTCCCCCGTGCATAGCCAGGCGGGGAAGCACGTCGTGCACATCATCTTCGCGGCCGATCTCGGGGGGCGCTCGCTCGAGGCCGTCAATTCGCGCGACGCAGCCGTGCGTGGCCATCGCCTGTTCGCCGTTGACGAGCTCGGCGACGTCGTCATGCACCCGCCGATCCAGCGCTTCGTTCAGCGTTGGCGCTCCGGCGATCCCGCCGTGTACTTGGGCGCCCTTTGGGCGAGGTAGCCCGCAAGTCCGGCCGCTTCGCGGCCTGACGACTTGCGGGACCTGATCCCTAAAGAGGAGCGGTGGTGCGCCGCAGCGGCGCATGTCGGCTGCGGCGGCGAGCCGGCCTAGAAACGACCGCCGCGCGCTCGCGCGCGGTCGGCCGAGACCGTGTGAGCCTGCATCTCCAGCTCGTCGTCGAGCGGCGCCAGCTCGGGCTCGGCGCCTGTTCGATGAGCGATCGCCTGCGCCAGCAGCAAGTCGGCGAGCCACGGGTTGCGCGGCAGCAGGGGGCCGTGGAGGTAGGTCCCGATCGCGCGCCCGGCGCGACAGCCTTCATAGCCGCTCTCGCCGTCGTTGCCGAACCCGGACACGACGCGCCCCAGAGGCTCGGCGCCGTCGTCGAGGATCGTCCGACCGGCGTGGTTCTCGAAGCCCGCGAGCGTCCGCCGCACGCCGGGCTCGAGCTCGCACTCGAGGAGAACGTCCCCGATCATCCGGCGAGAGCCCGCGATCGTGTGGAGCGGGAGCAAGCCGACGCCGGGCTGCTCTTCGCCGCTCTGATCGCGGTAGAAGCGACCGAGCAGCTGGTAGCCGCCGCAGACGGCGAGGAAGGCGGCGCCGCCTTCAAACGCTTCATGTAGAGCCGGGGCAAGAGCGGCCAAGGCGGGGGCGATCAGCGCCTGCTCACGGTCCTGCCCGCCCCCGACGTAGAAGAGGTCGTGCTCGCCCGGCGGGATCTCTGTATCCACTCCGAGAGCCTGCACGTCGAGCTGAAAACCGCGCCAGGCGGCCCGGCGCGCCAGCACGGCGATGTTGCCGCGGTCGGCGTAGATGTTGAGGTAATCCGGGAAAAGATGCCCGACGAGGAGCGCCTCCACAGGCCGCGAACCCTACCTCTCGCTCTTGATCCCCCGGAAGGGGGAATCGTCCGGTCCTCACCCAGGCGGGGGATGTTCCTCGGCTGACTCGCAAATACGTTCCGCCGGTTATCTGAGCGGGCGCGTACGCGCCTGGCTCCTGCGGAAATGCGGCCCCGCGTAAAGCGGGGGAGAGGAAGGTTGGCAATGTTGAGGAATGGCGGGACTCGTGGCCAGACGCGCTCCAGTGCGCTCTGGGGCACGGGTAACAACGACGACTCGCGCTCGAACGCGCTGTGGGGGAAGGGTGGACGCGGCCTTGTCACGTTGATCATGGCTGCGCTCGTGCTCGGGATCCCGTTGGCGGCGAGTGCAGGCGACAACGGCGGCGGCCGCGGCTCCGACCCGACCTGGGTCGCGCCGGGGATGCTCGCGCAGGCCGGACAGCACCCGAACGCAAAGATCAATGTGATCGTGACGGCCGACGACCCGGACCTGCTCGGCAAGGTGAAGGGCTTCGGCCACCTCGACCGTACGCTGAAGCTGATCGACGGCGTCGCGCTCGACATGCCGGCAAGCAAGCTCAAGCTCCTGGCCGGCGTGGACGGCCTGACGATCACGCCGGATGCACCGACGCATTCGACCGGCTCGTTCTCGTCCAAGCAGCTCTGGGTTCCGAACACCGGGATCGACAAGCTGTGGAACGCGCCTCTCTCGGCCGGTTCCGCGAAGACCCAGTCCGACCTGACGGCGCCGACGATCGCGATCGTCGACTCCGGCGTCGACACGTCGAAGGCGGCGGACTTCGGCGCGCGCGTCGTTCAGCAGGTGAATCTGACCTCCTTGCCGGGCAACTCGGCGGGCGACGGCCGCGGCCACGGAACGTTCGTCGCGGGCATCGCTGCGGGCCAGGCGGCCGGCTACGCAGGCGCGTCTCCGAGGTCGAACATCGTCTCGCTCGACGTCATGGACGACACCGGCACGGCGCGGACGAGCGACGTCATCGCGGCGGCGCAGTGGATCCTCGCCAACAAGGACAAGTACAACATCAAGGTCGCGAACTTCTCGCTGCACTCGTCGAGCTCGTGCAGCTTCACGCACGACGCGCTCGACAAGGCGGTCGAGAAGCTGTGGTTCGCGGGCGTCACGGTGGTCGCGGCGGCCGGCAACTACGGCCTCCCGAACGGCCCCAGCGGCGTCCCTTACGCCCCCGGCAACGATCCGTTCGTGATCACCGTCGGCGCGGCTGACATGGACGGCAACCCGAGCCCCAACAACGACACGGCGCCCCAGTGGTCGGCGTACGGCTACACGAACGACGGTTTCGCGAAGCCGGAAGTCTCGGCGGACGGGCGCTACATGGTCGGCCCGGTACCCATGGGCTCGACCTTGGCGGTGCAGAAAGCGACGAGCATCGTCGCGCCCGGCTACATCCAGCTGTCGGGTACGTCGTTCGCGGCCCCGATCGTCTCGGGAATCGCGGCGCAGATCCTCGCGCGGAACCCGTCGTGGACGCCGGACCAGATCAAGGGCGCCCTGATGGCGGGCGCACGGCCGACCCCGTCCGCGGTCAAGGGCTCGCTCGGCGTCGGCGAGGTCAATGCCATCAAGTCGGTGCTCACGAGCAGCCCGCCGAACCCGAATATGGCCCTCGATCAATTCCTGACGGCCGATCCGGCGGGTGGGAGCACGCCCGTCTTCAGCTCGGACAACTGGGAGTCCACGGTCAAGGCCAACGTTTCCTGGGATGCCGTCTCCTGGGGCGACGTCTCCTGGGGCGATTCGTCGCTCGCGGCGGTCTCCTGGAGCGACGTCTCCTGGAGTGACGTCAGCTGGTCCGACGGCCTGACCTCCGCAGACGTCTCCTGGGGGGACGTCTCCTGGAGCGACTCCTCGTACGAGGATGCCGCCGACGGCGATCCGGCCGGCAATATCACCGATTCGTTCGCCGACTGGACCGACCTCGCGCAGGCTGCGGCCGATCCGGATCTGCAGCTGCCGGCGAGCCTCGTCGGGCCCTAACCGAAGCACTCCTCGCATTGCCATCGAGCCCGGGGCGCCAGCCCCGGGCTCTCCTCTTTGCGGGCGTCAGGCGGGCTGCCAGTACGGGCGCACGTGGCCGCGCCGCGCGACGACCTCGCGGAGGGCCAGCATCGCCGTATAGGTCGGCAACGCGACGAGCTGCCCGCCGGGCGGTGTCAGTTCGAGCCCACGGTCAAGCGCGGTTTCGAGCTCGGGCACGACCTCGATCGCGGTCTCGTCCAGGCCGCCGTATTTGAACCTCAGAGCGAGCTCGGCGGCGCGGTCGCCCGTCGCAACGAGTCTGTCGAGGGTGGGGAGGAGGGGCTCGAAGTCGACGTCCCAGATCCACGAGACGTCCTTGCCGTCGGCGGTTGCGTCGTTGAGGGCGACCAGTAGAAGTGTGGGCGGCTCTCCCGCGAGCAGGGTCCGGATCGCCTCGTTTGCACCGGCCGGGTTCTTGATCAGCAGCACCAGCAGGGACTTTCCGTCGACGTCGATCCGCTCGAACCGTCCGAACGCGGCATGGAACCGCTCCAGGCCCGCGTGCACATCGTCGAGGGTTGCACCGAGGCCACGCGACAGCGAGGCGGCTCCGAGCGCGTTGTAGACGTTGTAGAGGCCGGGAACGCCGAGGCGCACCTGCCTGGATCCTTCCGGCGTGACCAGCTCGAACGAGACGCGCTCGATCCCGTCGAGCTCGATCTCTCGCGCGATCACGTCGAGCGGCGGGCGGGCGTGGCCGCAATTCGGGCAGCGGTAGTCACCGAGGTGGCCCATGTATGCGGCGTTGTACTCGTACGGGGTGCCGCAACGGATGCACCACTTCGAATCCGCCGCGTGCTGGAGCGCGGTGTGGGCATGGCGCGGATCGTCGACGCCGAAGACCGTTCTCGTGGCCGGATCTCGGTCGCGTCCGAGATCGCCGACTTGCGGGTCGTCGCCGTTGACGACGAGTCGAGAATCGGACGGAAGCCCGCCCACCGCGGCCCGCCAGCGTCCGGCGACGAGCTCGAGCTCCCCATAGCGGTCGAGCTGGTCCCGGAAGAGGTTTCCGAGGCACACGGCCCGAGGTCGCAGCCGCCTTACGACCTCGGGAAGGGCCGCCTCGTCCACCTCGAACAGCCCCAGCTCGGCATCTCTGGCCGACAACAGGCTCGAGGCGACACCGGACACGAGGTTCGCGCCGGAGCGGTTGTGGGCCAACCTGAGCTTGCCCCGGAGGATCTCCGCGGCCATCGCGGCGGTCGTGGTCTTGCCGTTGGTCGCGGAAACCAGCGCCGAGCCGAGCGGGAGGCGGCCGGCGAGCTCGTCGACCGCCCCGGGGTCGAGCTTCCAGAGAAGTTTTCCCGGCACGGTCGTCCCGCCGCCGACGCCCGCGACGCGGGAGAGGGTGCCCGTTGCGCGGGCAAGAACGATCTCGAGCTGGAGCGGAACTGCGCGCACGGCCGGACGCTAGCGGCTGGCGTGGGGGGCTCCCCCTTTAGGGGGATATTGGCCGTGTCCCGAAAAAGGGGGATGTTGCCCCCTTTGAACCCCCGTAGCTTGCCAATAGAGATTGATTTTTGCGGCGTAGTCGTGCAGGGCACGCCGGCTTCTGAAACCGCGGCGCCGCCTGAGGGCGGAAAGGAGACGGCAGAAGATGCGGACTCAGCGGAACTCCCTTGTAGGAACGTCCCAGGACAAGGCGGCCACCGGCCCGCAGGCGTCGAAGGGCGCGTGCGGGCACGCAACGAACTGGCGCTACATGCTCGCCCGGCCGTTCATCCCGGCCGGACCGGGGTCAGCGGTTGCGATGACGCCCCTGCTGACCCGGGAGACAACTGCTTGAGAGCGCTACGCGGCCGGTTTGGTTGGAGAGCTCACCACCGGATTCAGCCGGTAGTCAAACGATTTGCTCGGGAGGTTGCCCCCCGATGAGTGCTATTCCGGGCAGCATCGCATTGCCGGAGGTTCCCGGCCCGTTCGAGGAGCATGAGCGGGACGGGAAGCCGCCGTTCAAGGCGACGGCCTACTTCTTTGTCATCGCGGTCATCGCCGCGGCGGCGTCGATCCCGCTCGTCACCCAGCTGCGGGCCGACACGCCCGGTTGGGCGACGTTCCTGGTCCTCGGTTCCACAGCCGCGATCGCGCAGCTCTTCGTCGTTCGGACGCCCCGCAACCAGGCGTACCACACGACCGTCGTCTTCCTGATCCCGGCGGTCATGCTCCTGCCGCCGGAGCTCGTGGCCCTCCTCGGCCTGATCCAGCACGTCCCCGAGTGGCTCAAGAACAGGAACGCCTGGTACAGCCAGACGTTCAACATCTGCAGCTGGACGCTTTCGCTGCTCGCGACCTGGGCGAGCTTCCACGCCATTCTCGGCGCCGACCACCTGATCCCGAACGGTGACCTCAGGTTGGCGCTCGCCGGGATCGCCGCCGCCGCGGTCTTCGTGGCGATCAACCACATCCTGCTCGCGCCGATGCTGCACTTCTTCTACAGCCACTCGTTCCGCGAGCTCGGCATCTTCTCGTTCGAGAGCCTCTCGACCGACCTCGTGCTGGCGGCGCTGGGGGTCGGCGTCGGCGTCTTCTGGGTCCTGAATCCGTGGCTGTTGCCCATCGCGGTCGCGCCGCTGCTGCTGATCCACCGGTCGCTCAGCGTGCCGCAGCTGCAGGAGGAGGCGCGCGTCGACCCGAAGACGGGCCTCTTCAACGCGCGCTACTTTGCCGCGGCGCTCGCCGAGGAGCTCGCACGCTCGCAACGGTTCGAGCGGCCGCTGACTCTGGTGATGGCCGATCTCGACCTCCTGCGCGACATCAACAACAACTACGGCCACCTCGCCGGCGATGCTGTCTTGAAGTCCATCGCCGAGACGTTCCGAACGCACCTACGGCACTACGACGTGCCGGCCCGATTCGGCGGCGAGGAGTTCGCGATCCTGCTGCCCGAGACTCCACCGGAGCAGGCCTTCGAGATCGCCGAGCGGATCCGGCGCGAGGTCGCAGCGACGCGGATCGACGTCGAGACCTCCAGCGAGCCGATCAGCGCCACGGTCTCGATCGGTGTCGCCGGCTTCCCGCGGGACGGCGCGGATGCGAACGAGCTGATTCACCAGGCCGACCTCGCGGTCTACCGGGCGAAGCTGCAAGGCCGCAACCGCGTCCTCGACGCGAGCTCTGAGCCGCTCGTCGTGCCGGAGGCTCGCTCGACGCCGCTCGTGGCGGTGCCGGACGAGGGGGAGTACCAGGCGCCCCTGCAGAGCCAGGTGGACAACCACCACGCTGAGGAGCGCCGCCATCCGCGGCCACACGCCGTCCACGGCCCGACGTTCTTCTCCCTCTCCAAGCGGCTTGCCGCCGTCGTGGGCCTCGTGGGCCTTGTCGGCACCGCGGCGGGAGTGGCCGCCCTTGTCTTCGGCACGAGCCACGACATCACCGGGATGATCGCGATCGTCGCCCTCGTCGGCGCGGGCCAGGCTCTCGCGCTCGAGCTCGACCTCGGGTCGATCTCGGTCGCCGCTGTCGGAGCGCTTGCCGGCGCGGCGTTGTTCGGCCCGCGTGCGGCGCTTGCGCTGGCTATCACGACCGCGGCGGTCGAGTGGAGCGCGAGGCGCCAATCGCTGCACCACGTCCTGTTCAATGTCGGCGCGCTCTCGCTCGCCTCGCTTGCAGCCGTGGGCGCGTTCTCGCTGCACTCGCTCGACATCCACGGCGACATGGGCCGGATTCTCACCGTCGTCGCGGGGATCTGCGCCGGGCTCGCCTACTTCGCGGTCAACATGGGCCTCGTCAGCCTTGCGACCGCCGTGGAGGGCCACGAGCGATGGTGGCGGGCCTTCCAGGAGCGCTTCGCATGGCTCGTCCCGCACTACCTCGTCTACGGCTTCATCGCCGGGGTCATCTACCTCGGCTACCAGTCGGCGCACCTCTGGGCGTTTGCGGTCTTTGCCGTGCCGCTCTTCCTGATGCGCAAGACCCAGGAGGCCTATCTGCGGCACACCCAGAAGAGCGCCCAGAAGCTGCGCCAGGCCGCGGAGACGATCCAGACCCAGAACGTCTCGCTCGAGCAGGCGAACCGCCTCCTCAAGGAGCGTTCGACGGCGGCAATGGAGTCTCTGTCCGCCACGGTCGACGCGCGGGACGCGTACACGGCGGGCCATTCGCGCCGCGTTCAGCAGCTCGCGCTGGCGATCGGCCGCGAGCTCGGGCTCTCGCAGGCCGAGCTCGATTTGCTCGGCCACGCTGCGCTCTTCCACGACATCGGCAAGCTCGCGATTCCGGACGCGATCCTGCTGAAACCGTCCGGGCTCAACGAGGGCGAATGGTCGCTGATGCAGAAGCACGCGGAGGAGGGGGCGCGCATCATCGACCGCCTCGGCTTCCTGAACGATGCCGTTCCTGCGATCCGGCACCATCACGAGCGCTACGACGGGACCGGCTATCCCGACCGTCTCAAGGGCGAGGACATTCCGCTCGGCGCACGCATCATCCATGTCGCGGACGCGCTCGACTCGATGCTCACGACGCGCATCTACCGCGCTGCCCGGCCGGCAGCCGAAGCGCTTCAGGAACTGAGAAGGGCGGCCGGGACACAGTTCTGCCCGCGGTGCGTGGCGGCTCTGGAACGGATCCTCCCGGTCGAGGAGGGCCCGGTGGAGCGCGAGGAACCGCAGGTCGCGGCAGTCGGAGTGTAACCGCCTCTCGCTGCCAAAGTTCAGAGACATATGCGCGTACTTGCGAAGTCGCGCAAATGCTCTATTCTGAATTGCAGCAATGCCGCGCAAGCCCGTCTACCGGGCGGTCGCCAACATCGATCGTCAGGCTCTGGCCGAGTTCCAGGCCGGGATTCGCAAGCGCTACACCGACGAGCAGATCCTCGCCGAGCTGAAGGACTGCGCGGAACGCCTCGGTCGTTCACCCACGATGCGCGAGTTCGCGGCCGACAAGCAGACCACGGTGCACCCGCAGACGGTGATCGAGCACTTCGGCAGCTGGAATCGCGCCAAGAGGAAGGCCGGGCTCGTGCCGCGCCGGTTCGCGACACGCGAGGAGCTGCTCGCCCTCTTGCAGGAGCTCGGCGAGGAGCTGGGTCGGGTACCGACCGCACGCGACATCGACGAGCGCCGGGGCAGGCTGCCCTCGAAGTCGCTGTACTGGCACACCTTCGGCTCGCTCACGAACGCCTTGCGCGAGGCCGGCTTCGATGTGCCGGTGGGGGAGGAGCGCCTCGAGCGCGCGCTCGAGCAGGCCCTCGCGCTCTCGAAGCGGCTGGGCAGGCTGCCGAAGTTCGCGGACTGGACGGCCGCCCGCAAGGCGGACGACTCCCTTCTGACGGAGTGGCAGATCTACCGCATGTTCGACGCCAGGCGCGGCGCCTGGTCGACGTTCCAGTTCCTCGTGCGAGAGCGGCTGATCGAGGCGGGCGTCGAGGTCGCGCCCGACGGGACGGTCGGTTAGCTGGCTGCGGCTACGAGTGTCGCGAGCCGCTGAAGGCACCGTGCAGCTTCCTTCGGGGCGCGCACGGGCGGCAGCGGATTGTCGACGAACTCGCGGCTCGGGTTGAACCGCTGGCGGCTCACTTCGTGGCCACAGGAGAGCTCGACCAGTGTTCCTTCCTCGAGCTCGTCCTTGGCCAGCTCGAGGCCCAGGTAGCGCTCGAGCACCTCGAGCGCGAGCTTGGTCGACGCGAAGAAGACGCCGTCGTCGCCGGCGCCGACCCAGACTGGACGGCCGACGCCGCGCGCCACCGAGAGCGCCTGCTCGCGCCGCTCGTCGATCCAGGCCGTCGCCATCGAGCCGCGTAGGGCCTCGAGGGCCTCGGCGGCTCCCTGCGAGTGGGCGGCCACCGCGAAGATCGCCTCGGAATCGACCGTCATCCCCGGCTCGCTCCGGGCACAGTCGTGATCGGCGAGCAGTTCGTCGTCGTTGTGGATGATCCCGTTGTGGATGCCGACGACGGCGCCGTGGCGAATCGGGTGGTTGTTGGCCTCGATCGTCGGATGGCCCTTCGTGTAGTCCCGCACGTGGACGAGAACCTCGGTCGCGCTCTGCGGGACGGTCACATCCTCGATCAGCGCGCTCGCCCCGGAGCGCTGCTTGTGCACCGAGACCGCCTCGCCCGGACTCCGGTGCGCGTATCCCACGGCGTCGGCGCCTCGCTCGGCGATTCCCGCCAGAAGAGCCTGCGCCACGAGCGTGCGGTCGAGCGCGCTCGATTCGGAAAGGCTGAATCCCGCGATGCCGCACATGTCAGTGAGTGTAGGACCCCAGGTGGATGGTGGCGCTGTACAGAGGGACGATTCTCCTAGCTCGGATGTACGGGTTCCTTTTTCTCCGACGCGGGTGGGGCATTGTGGTTAGCACAACTTTGCGCGTCGGTTACAAAAGCCAAACCTCGCACCCTCGGTCGGGGGGTTGACAGGCTCAAGCCCGTTGCTTCGCAGGCCGATACCTCCCGCACGATGGAGCAGCGGCCGCTTCCCGACCATCTGCCCGAGCCCGCCGCCGAGCCGAAGCTGGAGCTCGTTGCGGATGCGGCCGACGGCGAACAGCAGGACGCCGACGACGTCGCGGAGGCCGCGGCGCCGACGCAGGATCCGCTCAAGCTCTACGTCCGCCAGATCGGAGACGGCCGGCTGCTGACAGCGGCCGAGGAGCGCGAGCTCGCCCGGCGCAAGGACGAGGGCGACGAGGACGCGAAGCGCAAGCTGATCGAGCACAACCTGCGCCTCGTCATGTCGATCACCCGCAATTACACGAAGGCCGGCGTGCCGCTCCTCGACCTGATCCAGGAGGGCAACCTCGGCCTGATCCGCGCCGTCGAGAAGTTCGACTGGACGATGGGCTACAAGCTCTCGACGTACGCGACCTGGTGGATCAGGCAGGCGATCACACGTGCGCTGGCAGACCAGGGGCGCACGATCAGGCTGCCCGTCCACGTCGCCGAGCAGGTGCGCAAGGTGATGAGGGCCCGACGCGTCCTCGCGCAGAAGCTGAACCGCGAGCCGGTGCTCGAGGAGATTGCAAAGGAGAGCGGCTTCACGCCCGAGCGCGTCATGGAGCTGCTCGACCTGGTCGAAGACCCGGTCAGCCTCGAGACGCCCGTGGGCGACGGCGAGAGCCTGTACGGCGACCTGATCGAGGACACCAAGCTCGACCGCCCCGAAGTGACGACCGCGGACAACCTCCGCTCCGTCGAGCTCGCCGACGCGCTCGACGTCCTGAATCCGCGGATGCGGCTCGTGCTCGCACGGCGATTCGGCCTCGACGGCGAGGCTCCGCAGACACTCGAGGAGGTCGGCGCGTCGCTCGGCATCACCCGCGAGCGCGTCCGCCAGCTCGAGTCGCGCGCCCTGCGCGAGCTGCGCATCGTGGCTCCGGGTTTGCAGCTGTACCTTCGCACCGAGTAGCTACGGTGGCGGGGTGGAGCCTCGCTTCGTCGACATCCATTCGCACGTCGTACCTTCCGGGGACGACGGTGTTCAGTCCGTGTCCGAGGGTCTCTCCCTCGGAAGCGACGCTTTCGAGCACGGCACGCGGATCCTGTATGCGACACCGCACGTCGGGCCGCACGTTCCGCCCTTCGACGAGGCGCGAGAACGGCGCATCCGCACCGCGTTCCGCGCGCTTCGCGAGCGCCTGCCGCTCGAGCTTCGGCTCGGGTTCGAGCTGACGCCGATGCAGTCGCTGCTCGACGACGACCCGTGGCGGTTCCTCCTCGAAGGCACCGAGCACGTGCTCGTCGAGATTCCGTTCGTCGGTTCCGCGGACCTCTTCATCGAGGTCGGCGAGTGGGTGGAGCGGGCCGGCCTGACGCCGATCGTCGCGCACCCCGAGCGGACGGAGGCGGTGCTGACCGATCCGGGCCTCGTGGACGAGCTGGCCGAGCGCGGCTGGCCGCTGCAGGTGAACGCGACGAGCCTGCTCGGATACCACAGCCCGGAGATGGAGCGCGAGGGCTGGCGGCTGATCGACGCCGGCCTGGCGTCGTTCGTTGCCTCCGACGGCCATCGCGCGACCCGTCCGATGCTCCTGGACGGCGCCTACGAGCTCGTGATGGGCCGCCGCGGGGAGGAGGCGGCCCTACGGCTGTTCGACGGCTCGGCGCTCGGCGTCACGGCAGGGACTCTCCCTCGGGGATAGTCCCTCCGGCTAGAGCGAGACGGCCTCCATTTCTCTGAGTTTCGCGAGCCGCTTCAGTGCCTCGGTCTCGATCTGACGCACGCGCTCGCGCGTCAGGCCGAGCCTGCGGCCGATGTCCTCGAGCGTCTTCGGTTCCGCGTCGTCCAGGCCGTAGCGAAGGATGATCACCTGCCGCTCGCGGTCGGAGAGCGCGGCGAGCGCCTGCGCGAGCGCCTCGCTGCGTAACGAGCCCTCCACGGTTTCCTCGGGAAGTGGATCGTCGTTGGCGACGAAGTCGCCGAAGACAGCGTCCTCCTGCTCGCCGACCGGCTGGTCGAGGCTCGTGGATGCGCGCGCGGCTGCCCGTACCTCGTGGGCCTGCGCGATCGGCAGGTTCGCCTCCTCGGCGATCTCGTCGAGCGTCGGCTCACGGCCGAGCGCTGTCCAGAGGGTCCGCTCCGCGCGGTTCAGCTTCTGCATCCGCTCGACGATGTGGACGGGCATGCGGATCGTGCGTGCCTTGTCCGCGAGCGCCCGGGCGACCGCCTGGCGAATCCACCACGTCGCATAGGTAGAGAACTTGTAGCCGCGGCGCCAGTCGAACTTCTCGACCGCGCGGATCAGGCCGAGTGTTCCCTCCTGGATCAAGTCCAGGAAGGGCAGGCCCTGGTTCCGGTAGTTCTTCGCGATCGAGACGACCAGACGCAGGTTGGACTGGATCATCGTCTGCTTCGCATCCATGTCGCCCCGCTCGATCCGCTTGGCGAGCTCCACCTCCTGCGCGGCGTTCAGGAGCGGATGCCGCCCGGCTTCGCGCAGGAAAAGCTGCAGCGCGTCGGTCGTCGTTTCCGGCGCCGCCACGGGCGGAGGCGGTGGCGGCGGAGGCGCGGCCTCCTTCGGCTCCTCGATCACCTCGATACCGCGCTGGTCGAGCTCCCGATAGACGCCGTCTGTCTCGAGCAACCCGAGCTCGAGTGGCTCCAGCACCTCCAGCAACTCGGCGTGCCGGATCGACCCAGACTGTTCAGCAGCCTCCAGCAGCTGCTGGAACTCCTGGTTGGCCAAGAGGGAGTCCAGCTCGACCGTCGTCATACCCGACCCCCGAACGTTCCACTTGCGCGTGCTCCCGAAACACCGCACCACGGCATTTCAGGCCTCTGCACGGTAACGAGGATTATGTCAAGTTCGAATTGGGGCAATGCGAGGGGCTCCTCCCTAGGTGGCGAAGTACAGGGTGCAGGCCAGGCCTGCGGCGAGACAGTACGCGGCGAACGGCGTGAGCCTATTCGTCTCGAAGAAACGCATCAAGAACCGAACGGACAAATACGCGGTGACAGCCGAGCAGACGGCGGCGACCAGTGCGGGCCCGCGCACACCGTTGCCCTGCGATCCGAAGAGCTCCGGGAGCTTCAGGGCCGCGGCCGCGCCGATGATCGGTGTGGCGAGCAGGAACGCGAAGCGCGCCGCGTCCTCGTTCGACAGGCCGACGACCAGGCCGCCGGCCATCGTCACGCCGGACCGCGAGATTCCGGGAACGAGCGCCGTGGCCTGGGCCGCGCCGACGGCGGCGGCCTCGCGCCAGCCGACGCGCCTTGCGATTCGCGCGTCCGGGTCGCCGTGTTCCGGCTGCGGTGCGCGCCTGCGCAGCGCCTCGGCCGCGAACAGGATCAACCCGTTGATCATCAGGAAGAACGCCGCCGATTGGGCAGACGCGAACACGCTCCGGAGCTTGTGCTCGAGCAGGAGCCCGAGGATTCCTGCCGGGATGGTCCCGACGACCAGTAGCCAGCCGAGCTTGGCGTCGGTGTCTTCAGGCGCGATCTCCCGCTCGCGGAGGCTCCGCCCCAGCCCCCGGACGATCCGGACCCAGTCGCGCCAGAAAAACCCGAGCAGCACGAGCGCCGTCGCGAGATGGGTGGCGACGAGGAAGGTGATGAAGTACGAATCGTTCTGGTGGATGTCCCAGCCAAGCAAGCGGGGCAGGATGACGCTGTGGCCGAGGCTGGAGATCGGAAAGAGCTCGCTGAAGCCCTGCAGCAGGCCGAGCACGATCGCCTGTCCGTAAGAGATCGGCAAGGGTCAGCGAGGGGCTAGGAGGCGAGTTGCCTCGGACGCGGGCCGGCTGAACGGAACCACGCAAAGACGAGACAGGCGGCGCCGAGGAGGAACGCGGCTATCCCGTGCTTGACGTGGTGGTGGTTCGACCCCGCTTCGTGTCCGGGGATCCAGGACGGCAGAGACTTGGCCGGCTCGACCCAGTAGACGACCGCGAGCACGATCAACGCGATGCCCACGATGACGGCGAGCCAGACGAGGAGGCGCCCCCGATCCACGACGGGAGAGCTTAGTCATTGCTTCTGATCGCGGTGCTCCCAACGGTTCCCACAGAAAACGAAACGGCCACCCGGAGGTGGCCGCTTCGTTCGCCGAGCCGATCTCGCTTTCGTCCCCCGGATCCGCTGACCTTCGGCTTCCGCCTACTGCCTCCGGTTCCGGCTTCGACCTACTTGCGCTCCGTGCTCGGCGCAAACGGGAATCTAGGAGAGGACATGGCCCCTGGCAAGAGGTCCAAAGCACGAAAATGGCGCAATTTGCAAGAATTCAATTATCCACATTTCCACAGCAGACCTTGCAGCTTGTGGAAACCGCCCCTCGCGCCTCGACTAGAGTCTTGCAAATGCCGCACCTCCCCCGCCCGCCTTCGTTCGACCACGGCTTCATCTCGTTCCTGTGGGCGGTCGGGCTCGGAGCCTTCATCTACTTCGGCTCGCTCGCCGTCGGCGTCTCGAGCGGCACGGCGTTCATCTTCGCCGCCCTCGGCGCCTGCGCGATCTTCATCTTCGTCCGCGTCTTCGGAGAAGACGTTCCTCCAAGGCGACAGGCGAAGGTAAAGCGCGAGAGGCGCTAGGCCGCCAGCTGCCGCGAACCCATGCGGTGGTCGCCGGCCAGGGCGACGAGCAGCAACCGCGTCAACTCGGCGCCGATCAACTGCTGAAGCCGATCGGCTGCCGGCGCTCGATCCCGGTCGAGCGCCGAGCACTGCCACATGAGCAGGTCGCTGCGGCTTTGAGATGCGGCCCTCATGGCAGGGGTATCGCCAGCCTGCAACGGGCGCATCATCCCTCGATGGAAGCTATTCGGATCGGGAGTCCGTACGAACCCGCTCGCGAGGCGTCTCGCGCGCCGGCGACTCCCTCACGGCCTGCCGAGGGGGTGCCGCTGCGGGCCGCCCGGCAACGGTCCGGCCCTCCGGCGCAGCGCGGCGGGCCGCGGGCCCGGTCGTGTCGAACGTGTACCCGAAGAGCAGCCCGAGCCCGAACGCGAGCACGCCGACGAACTCCTTGAAGTCCTTCACCAACCCGCCGATACCGATGTCGTTCGACCAGGTACGGATGTGGTTGCGGCCCAGGCCGTGGTCCGGCTGGTGGAAGATCACGATCCAGAGCACCGCGACCGCGGCCGGGACGAAGGCCCAGAGGAAGACGTCGATCGAGATCCGCGGCATCCCCCACTTCGTCCAGCCGCCGAGGAGCTGCGAGAGCGCCATCACGAGGCCCGCGCCGGCGATCAGGCCGTAGGTCGCCCAGTACTCGCCGTTCGAGCCGTCGCCGACCTGTGTGGCGATCCAGATCAGGAACCCCGCCACGGCGGCAGAAACGAGCGTCACGGTTGCGCGGGTGAGGCCGTACATCTCGCACAAGCCCTACCCGAAGGCACGGAATTTATTCGAGCGCCAGCCTGCGGGCGTCGAAGCGCGCGGAATGGAGCTCCGCCGCGAACTCTTCGACGGTGCGGGCAGCGTCGGCCTCGAAAACGTGCTCGACGACACCGATCTCTGTGTCGTTGTGGAACGGGAGGTCGACGTGAGGCTCGGAGACGAGGTTGATCGACGTCCGGTCGCACGCGGGGCAGCGCGCCGCAAGGCCCACGGCGCCGTGCGCGGCCGCAAGCAGCGCAAACGAGGACGGGAAAACCGGTCGGGGCTGGTCCTCGGGGTAGCAGAAGAAGCTCCAAGGCCACTCCCCCGCGCCGATCCGCGCCGCGGCCAGCTCTGCGAGCTCGACCTCGACCGCCTCGAGACGATCGGTCATCAGGTTCAGGAAGGAGACGTCGGCCCCCAGCCCGAGCGGCGCCAGATCGAGCTCCTCGTGGGTGACGAGACCCGGATGCTCGGCCCCGCAGCGGCACTCGAAGTCGACGCGATAGAGCGCGGGATGCCCCGTGCCCGGCAGCCGCTCGACCCGCCGGAAGCTCGAGAGCGACACGCGCGTGTCGCCGTGCTCGGGGCACGCGAACGTGTAGCGCGTTGTCAGACCGTCGTACATGGCTCTCTTTTAATCGGCCGGCCGGACGGGCCGATTAGGCCGTACCCCGATGCGTCAGTACGCAAGCAGCGCGTGAAACGGATACTTCGCGAGCCGCGCACGCCCGTTCAGGAAGGTCAGCTCGATGATGAACGCCACGCCGACCACCTCGGCGCCGAGACCCTCGACGAGGCCGGCGATCGCCTCGACGGTGCCACCGGTCGCGAGGACGTCGTCATGGATCAGAACGCGGTCGCCCGGCCGGATCGTCTCCGGGTGGAGCTCGAGCGTGTTCTGGCCGTACTCGAGCGCGTACGTGGCGCCGACCGTCTCGGGGGGCAGCTTGCCGGGGCGGCGGGCGGGGACGAACCCGCAGCCGATCTCACGGGCGATCGCGGCGCCGAGGATGAAGCCGCGCGCCTCTGCGCCGAGGACGACGTCCGGCCGGAGGCCCTTCCCCCACTCCGCGAGCTCCTGCACGGTCTGATCGAGCGCGACCGGATCGCGGAGGAGCGGCGTGATGTCGCGGAAGACGACACCCTGCTCGGGCCAGTCCGGCACATCGCGGACGCGTTCCCTGAGATCGACCGCCATCAGCGATCGGCCAGCTGCTTGAGGTCACGCCAGAATAGAAGCTGCGAGAGCTCCTGAGCCAGCTCGGCGAGGTTTTGGAGCTCGTCGAGCGCCGCCTGGCGCCGTTCCGGATTCCGCGAACGGAGTGCCGGCGCCACGATCTGCTCCAAGAGGCCGGCCTCGCGGTCGGCGGCAGTCCGGAACGTGCGCAGGTGCCGTGCGGAGATGCCGTAGCGGGAGAGCTTCGCGCAGGTCACCGCAACCTCGACGTCGCGGTCCCCGTAGAGCTTCGTGCCGTTCTCATTGCGCGGCGCGAGGAGGCCGAACTCCTCGAGCTCACGCGCCAGCGCGGGTGCGACCCCGGCGCGCTCGCAGAGCTCCCCCATGTCCAGCTCCTCCTCCGCCGCCGCGAGCCCGCGTCGCTTCTTGGTCGTCTTGGCGACTCCCGGCGACGCAAGCTCCTCCCGGATCACTCGAAGCGGCAGGAACTCGTCACGCTGCAGCCGCAGGATCGTCTCGAGCCGCTCGACGTCCTCCTCGCTGAAGAGCCGGTAGCCGCCCTGGGTCCGCCGCGGCGCCAGCAATCCTTGATCCTCGAGGTAGCGGATCTTCGAGATCGAGATGTCCGGAAACTCGTCCTTGAGACGGCGCGTGACCGCACCGATCGTCAGCAGACGCCGAGAAGTCGAGGTCTTGGCAACGGCGCTCATTTGCTGATGAAGCTGAGCCGGTACTTGCCGATCTGGACTTCGTCGCCGCTCTCGAGCCGCGTCGGCGACTCGATCCGGCGGCGGTTGACGAAGGTGCCGTTGAGGCTTCCCAGGTCCTCGATCAGGAACCGATTGTCGTTCTGCTCGAGGACGGCGTGCTTGCGCGAGACGGTCACGTCGTCGAGGAAGATGTCGTTGTCGGGCGAGCGCCCGATCGTCGTCCGCTCCGCCTGCGGAATGAAGTGCTCGCCGGCGCGGCCGCCGCCCGAGCGCACCACGAGAGCCGGCCCCTCGGCCGCAATCTCGTCGAGTGGGCCGTTCTCGTCGCCGTTCTCCTCGGGCGTGTACGTCTGCGTCGTCTCGGTGCCCGCTTCGTCGACCACGAGCAGCGCGCCGCACTTCGAGCAATAGTTCGCCGCTTCCGGGTTCTGGAAGCCGCATTCCGGGCAATAGACGACGCTCAATCTCGACCTACGCTTCCTCGCCCGGGACGTTCGGGCTCGCTTTGCCGGAGAGGATCGCCGTCAGCGACTCGACGTCGACGCTCTCGAGCACGCCTTTCCCGCCGGTCTTCTGGAGCCGGGCCACCAGCTCCGCGCGCAGGATGTCGATCTTGCCGTGCAGGATCCGGCGCTGGTAGGAGATCTCTCGCTCCTGTTCCTTGAGCTGGTCGATCTCCTTCTTGAGGTCGTCGTCGGACAGCGACCCGAGATCAGGTAGTGGTTCCAAAAGGACGCCCTTTCAGTCGAAGGTGACGGACAACGAAGTAAAGCAGCGGGCCGACTAAGGGTCAACCTGTACTTGAGGCTTCTGCCTCCTCGGTCTGCAGAATCTCCTC
>Ga0075436_100000948_pt1 | contig 19409 bp, 14 predicted proteins | sample RhiMethybrSRZTD5_FD_75303 | JGI IMG/M metagenome (GOLD analysis project Ga0075436, IMG submission 75303) | Populus rhizosphere microbial communities from Tennessee, USA - Rhizosphere MetaG P. TD hybrid SRZTD5 | ecosystem: Host-associated > Plants > Roots > Rhizosphere > Soil | place: USA...
TCGGTGCGCAGCCGCACGATCTCGGCGATGGTCGCCCGGTTGTCGTCCTCGCCGCCCTCGCCGCGGGCGATCCAGGCGCGGAACGCCTTTTCCCGCAGCTCGCGCCGGCGCGAGAACTGCAGGAACGGCTCGACGCTGGAGCGCGCCAGCGTCACCGCCGCCGGCGCCGCAAGGCCGCGCTCCTGCGCGGCGGCGCGGGCCACCTCGCGCAGATGGTCGGGCAGGCCGGCGAGATCGTCCTCGGCCTCGAGCGGGAGCGCGAACCGCTGCTCGTCGGCGAGGACCCGCTGGCGGAAACGGGTGCCCAGCTCGGCAAGGCGCTCGCCGATCTCTGCGAGCCGGCCCCGCGCCGCCGCATCGAGCCCGGCGCCGGCGCGCCGGAAGGTCACGAAGTAGCGCTCGAGCACCCGCGCCTGCTCGGCGGCGAGGCGGCCCGGCTCGCGATGGAGCGCCGCGATCCGCTCGAACAGGGGCTGGTTCATGTGGATCGCGTCCCAGTGGGCGGTCAGGCGAGGGACGATCTCGCGTTCGAGCTTGAGCAGCGCCTCGTTGCTATGGGCGCCGACCAGGGCGAAGAACACCGCCGAGACCCGGGCGAGCGTGCGGCCCGAGCGCTCCAGCGCCGCGATGGTGTTGTCGAAGCTCGGCGGCGCCGCTTGGGCGGCGATGGCCGCGATCTCGGCGCGATGCGCCGCGAAGGCCGCATCGAAGGCCGGGCGGACATGCTCCGGCCGGATCGCCGCGAACGGCGGCACCGAAAACGGCGTATCCCAGTCGGCGAGAAGCGGATTGTCGCGGGACGCAAGGCTCGGGGCGGGGCTTTCGATCGTCATGGCGGCTCGTGCGGGCTGGGGTGAAAGCCGGTTGGGGAGGGGACCGGAGAGGTTGCGCAGGCCCCGTCCGCTGCGGCTTGCCGGACTTGATCGGAGTGCCCATTTGATGGACATTGCGGCCAAATCCGACACTTGGTCGCATTCTCCGCGGCGGGTTCTACTTCGCCGAAAGATGCTTCGACAGGACTTAAGCCATGCACGACCTAGCTTCAACCAAGGGCCCGCAGAACGGACGCCGCCGGATCCAGTGGCAGAACGTGTCCACGGTTCTGAGCGCCGCGATCCTGATCAGCGCCGAGGTGTTCGGCGCGGCCTTCGCGGGCGGTTGGGCGGTGGCGAGCCTGCTCGGCCTCGGCGACTACGGCGTCTACACGCTGCAGATCGCCTTCTTCATCATCGGACTGTTCGTGATGGCGACGTTCGTGCGCAACGGAATGCGCGTCGAGCCGTTCACGGCGAGCGACTGACGCGTTCGGCGTCGCGCTCTCGAGCGCTTCTGCCACCCGACGTTAAGCATCTCGCAACCCTTCCGGTCGTTTGCAGCAAAAAACTTTTGCGCGCGCCGTGATTTTTTGTTGCGCGTAAATTGGAATCCACTTATCTCAAGGTTGCCCAAATTCGCACGTGCCTGTGGCCGTGTGTCGGTCGGTGGGCATCCGGACAAGAGGCCGGACAGCCGCCCGGAGTGAGATCGCCAAGACGCGATGTCCGAAGACGAGATGTCGAAGACGATCGTCCGAAGGCCCAACGTCTGCGATCGCTTGCAGCTCCGAACACTTGACTGACAGCCGGAGGCGAAACCGGCGCACCTCGTTCTCCACGAGGGACGCGGCTTAAAGCAACGACGGAGCGGGCTTTTTTGGTCTCTGCCGGTTCTCCACCCACCGGCTCGGGCTACCGAAGAGGCTTGTTCATCATTGCCGGGCGTGCGGAGCGGGGATCTCCCCAATCCAAACCAAGGCAGCACGGTCGGGTCTTCCAGTTCTCGTCACCGGCGCGTCCCCATCGCGGGTCGGCGGCGAGGCCAGGCAAGCCCGCATCACCTCGGGCGGATTTCCGCCCCTGATCCGTGGGGAGAGCGCCATGACCGAGCGCATCCGCGAGTTTCTCCGCAATCGCCGCGCGGAGGGGAAAGACGACGCGCCTTGCCTCGTCGTCGATCTCGACGTCGTCCGTGACAACTACCAGGCCTTCGCCAAGGCGCTGCCCGACACGCGCGTGTTCTACGCCGTGAAGGCCAATCCGGCGCCTGAGATGCTGGGCCTTCTGACCAAGCTGGGCTCCTGCTTCGACGCCGCCTCGGTCCCTGAGATCGAGATGGTGCTCGCCGCCGGCGCCGCGGCCGACCGGATCTCCTATGGCAACACCATCAAGAAGGAGCGCGACATCGCGCGGGCCTTTGCGCTCGGCGTGCGGCTCTTTGCGGTCGACTGCAAGGCGGAGGTCGAGAAGATCGCCCGCCAGGCGCCGGGCGCGAAGGTGTTCTGCCGCTTCCTGCACGATTGCGCGGGGGCCGAATGGCCGCTGTCGCGCAAGTTCGGCTGCGACCCGGCAATGGCGGTTGAGGTGCTGGAGCATGCCCATCGCCTCGGGCTGGTGCCTCATGGCGTGTCCTTCCATGTCGGCTCGCAGCAGCCGAAGCCGCAGTCGTGGGACGGCGCGCTGAAGTCGGCCGCCAAGATCTTCAAGGCCTGCGCGGAGCGCGGGATCAGCCTCGCCATGGTCAATCTCGGCGGCGGCTTCCCGACCCGCTACCTCAAGGACGTCCCGGCGGTGAAGACCTACGGCACCTCGATCTTCCGGGCGCTGCGCAAGCACTTCGGCAACGCGATCCCGGAGACGATCATCGAGCCCGGCCGTGGCATGGTTGGCAGTGCGGGCGTGATCGAGGCGGAGGTCGTCCTGGTCTCGAAGAAGAGCGAGGCCGACCCGGTGCGCTGGGTCTATCTCGACATCGGCAAGTTCGGCGGCCTCGCCGAGACGATGGACGAGTCGATCCGCTATCCGATCCGCACGCCGCGTGACGGCGACGAGACGGGCGCCTGCGTGATCGCCGGGCCGACCTGCGATTCCATGGACGTCCTGTACGAGAAGGAGCCGTATCTCCTCCCCGTCAGCCTGGAGATCGGCGACAAGGTGCTGATCGAGGGTACGGGTGCTTATACGACCACCTACTCGGCAGTCGCCTTCAACGGCTTCTCGCCGCTCAAGTCCTTCCACATCTGAGCCACGCGCCGCGGCGCGTGTCCTGGGCGGGCGCACCACGGGATGGTGCGCCCGAGCCTGGGCGCGGAGAACAGCCATGATTACGATCCGTTCAGAACACCCTGCCGACGTGGCGGCACGCGAGGCGCTTCTCGACACCGCCTATGGCTCGGCGCGCTTCGGCAAGCCGTCCCAGCGCCTGCGCGCGGGGCGCGCCCCTGCGCTCGCATTCGTCGCCATGGAGCGCGGCCGCGTCGTCGGCACCGTCCGGCTGTGGCCGGTGGCGGCCGGTGCGGGCCGCTCGGCGCTGTTGCTCGGCCCGCTCGCGGTCGCGCCCGACTGCCGCCGCCGCGGCATCGGCGCGGCCTTGATGCGCCGCGCGCTCCGTGCCGCCCGGAGTGCCGGTCACGCCGCCGTCCTGCTGGTCGGCGACGCGGCCTATTACGGCCGGTTCGGCTTCACGGCGGCGAAGACCGCCGCGCTGTCGCTGGCCGGTCTCGGCGAGCCCGGACGGCTGCTCGGCCTCGAGCTCGCCAGCGGCTCGCTCGACGGCGCCCGCGGGCCGATCGGCGCCGGCGAGGCTCGCCGGCCGGCGCGCCGCGCAGCAGCGGAAGTCCCGGCCGCGCAGGCCGCATAACCATCGCCGTCATCTTCCCTTGGCGCCGCGCGAGCGATAATCGTGCGGCGCCTTTTCGCGTTCCCCTTCGGCTTTCCAGCTTTTTCGGAGATTCCCAATGACCGATTGGCCCGTCCATGGCCGCATCACCGGCCCCATTGTGATGATCGGCTTCGGCTCGATCGGAAAGGGCACGCTGCCGCTGATCGAGCGCCACTTCAGCTACGACAAGGCGCGTTTCATCGTCATCGATCCGGAGGACAAGGATCGGAAGCTGCTCGATCAGCGCGGCATCCGCTTCGTCCACCAGGCGGTGACGCGGGACAATTACCGCCACCTGCTCGTCCCGCTGCTGACCGAAGGCGGCGGACAGGGATTCTGCGTCAACCTGTCGGTCGACACCTCCTCGCTCGACATCATGGAGCTCTGCCGGGAGATCGGCGCCCTCTATGTCGACACCGTGGTCGAGCCGTGGCCCGGCTTCTATTTCGATTCGAAGCTCGGGCCGGAGGCGCGGTCGAACTACGCGTTGCGCGAGACCGTGCTGGCGGCGCGCCGGCGCAAGCCGGGTGGCACGACGGCCGTCTCCTGCTGCGGCGCCAATCCCGGCATGGTGTCCTGGTTCGTCAAGCAGGCGCTCATCAACGTCGCAAACGATCTCAGCCTCAAGTTCACCGAGCCGAGGAGCCGGGAGGAATGGGGCCGCCTTGCCAAGAAGGTGGGCGTCAAGGGCATCCACATCGCGGAACGCGATACCCAGCGCGCCAAGAGCCCGAAGCCGATGTACGTGTTCGTCAACACCTGGTCGGTCGAGGGCTTCCTGTCCGAAGGCATGCAGCCGGCCGAGCTCGGCTGGGGCACGCACGAGAAATGGATGCCGCCGAACGGCCACAAGCACAAGACCGGCTGCGGCGCCGCGATCTACCTGACCCAGCCCGGCGCCAACACGCGCGTGCGCTCGTGGACGCCAACTGCGCGCGGGCAGTACGGCTTCCTGGTCACGCACAACGAGTCGATCTCGATCGCCGACTATTTTACCCTGCGCGACGGCCGCAAGGTCGTGTATCGGCCGACGTGCCACTACGCCTACCATCCCTGCAATGACGCCGTGCTCTCGCTGCACGAGATGTTCGGCCGCGCCGGCGCGCGCCAGGATGAGCACATCATCCTCGACGAGCACGAGATCGTGGACGGCATCGACGAGCTCGGCGTCCTGCTCTACGGCCACAAGAAGAATGCCTACTGGTATGGCTCCCAGCTCTCGATCGACGAGACGCGCGAGATCGCGCCCTATCAGAACGCGACCGGTCTGCAGGTCACCTCGGCGGTGCTCGCCGGCATGGTCTGGGCGCTGGAGAATCCGGCGGCCGGCATCGTCGAGGCCGACGAGATGGATTTCCGCCGCTGCCTCGAAGTGCAGATGCCCTATCTCGGCCCGGTGATCGGCCAGTACACCGATTGGACGCCGCTGAGCGAGCGGCCCGGACTGTTTCCCGAGGACATCGACAAGCGCGATCCCTGGCAGTTCAAGAACGTGCTGGTGCGCTGATCGCGTCCGCAGTTCGGCCAAACGAAACGGGCGGCCTCGCGGCCGCCCGTCGTGTTTGCATCGGCGTGGATGCGCTCAGCGGTGCTCCTCACGTGCTCCGCCGCCGCGCGGGCCGGCGCCGGTCGTGGCGGGCGGACCGCCATGCGGGCCAGCACCGGTGGTCGCGGGTGGACCGCCATGGGGAGCCTGAGGCGCTGGCCCCGCATGGCTCGGCTGGTGCCCCCCGCCTTGTGGCGGGGAAGGCGCGTGCGCGGCGGGGCGGTTTTCCGGTCCGGCCGGCCCGCCGTGCCGCTCGCTCGGGCTTGGCCCGCGTGGCGCCGAGGGCGCCGCGCCGGTCGTGCCGGAATGCTGCCCTGGCCCGCGCTCGAGCGATCGCTGCTCATGCGGGAGCGCGCGATTCTCTGGTCCCGGCGGCGCGCGCCGGGGGCTCTCGCCGACGTTCGGCTCGTGCGGCCCGGACGGAGCCGCGCCGGTCGTGCCGCGCGGCTGCGCGCCGGGCTGGCGATGCTCTCCGCCGCGGTTGAGCCGCTCCTGCGGTGCGGCGCCTGTGGTTCCGCGCTTCTCATTTGGCATCTGCGCGTTCGGCACCTGCCCCGGGCCTTTCGGCGCTGCACCGCGCTCGCCCGGACGGCGCTGCTCGACGCCGCGATTGGGCAGCTCTTGCGGCGCGGCGCCCGTGGTGCCGCGCCTCTCATTCGGCGTCTGTGCACTGGGCGCATGTTCCGGAGCGTTCGGCACTGTGCCGCGCTCGCCCGGACGGCGCTGCTCGGCGCCGCGGTTGGGCTGCTCGTGCGGTGCGGTGCCAGTGGTGCCTCGCCTCTCATTCGGCATCTGCGCGTTGGGCGCTTGTCCGGGGCCTTTCGGCGCTGCGCCGCGCTCACCCGGACGGTGCTGCTCGGCGCCGCGGTTGAGCTGCTCTTGCGGTGCGGCGCCCGTGGTGCCGCGTTTCTCGTTCGGCGTCTGCGCAGTGGGCGCCTGTCCGGGAGCGTTCGGCGTTGCGCCGCGCTCGCCTGGACGGCGTTGCTCTGCGCCGCGGTTGAGCTGGTTGCTCGGCGCCTGCCCGTTCGTCGTCGGCGGCTGACCCGGACGCTGATTCGGAGCCATGCGTTGCTGCGGCCCTCCGGCTCCGGTGGTCGCGCCTTGCGCCGCACGCGGCGGATTGACGTCGAGGCGGCCCGTGCGTGCGTTGGGCGGCAGCGCTTGCGGCGGCGGCACATTGGCGGATGGCCGGATCACGTCGTTCGTCCGCTGCACCGTGCTCGCCTCGCGAACGATGGTCTGGCGTTGCTGGCGAAGCTCATTCCCCCGCACCACCGTCGCGCCCGAGATATTGGCGGTTCCGGCGAGGACCACGGGCCGTACGTGGTAGGTCGAGATCGGCCGACCGATCGCTGCGGCCACGAAGGCTGGAGGAATTCCCGGGTTCACCGCGAACCCGCGATTGTCGAGCAGGACCGTGCGATTCTCGACGACGGTGTCACGGATGATCGTGGTGCGCTCTCGCGGCGGCAAGATCACGTCGACGATGCGCGGCGCGGTGAAGTCGCGCGCACGCACGAAAACCCAATAGTCGGGCTCGTCACGCACGTCGACGATGAGCTCGTCGGGCGGCTCCGGCGCCCAGCCGACATATTCGGCATTGCGGTGTCCGCCGCGGCGCCAGCTGACGAACCCCGGTCCCCAGGTGCGTCCCGGAACCCAGATCCATCCCATCTCGCGATCGCGAACCCAGCGGCCGTAGTGGAACGTGACCCAACCCCAGTCCGCTTCGGCCTGGTCCGAGACCCAGTACCAGCCGTAATCAGCAGAATCGACCCAATGGCCGACCGTATAGGGTTCCCATGCATCGGCGACATGCGTCGGCACCCACACCTCGCCCCAGCGCTGATGCTGCCGGAATTCGCCGTAGGGTTCCAATGCGGTGCGAAACTCTGCGGTGACCTGCACGCGTTCCTGCGCGACGGCGGGACTGACGGTTGCGGCAACGATCGGGGCCACCGCAACGCAAGCCACGCTGGTCAGCAGCGTCGCAACGGTGCGCTTGATGGGGGACATGGTTCACGCTCCCGGACAATGGATGCTGGAGCGTTAACGAGCCCCGGCAGCGGCAGTTCCGGGGTGCGCGGTCAATGCGCGTTCTTGGGCAAAGGTCCCATGAGCGCCAGTTGCACCTATCGGAGCGCGATGACTCCGATCGCGGCTATCAGAGCGCGATGACGCCGGCTTCTCCGTCCTCGGTGCCGAAGGCAAGGCGGGTGCCGCTCGCGTTCCAGGCCAGCGCCGCGATGGGCGCCGCGCCGGGCGCGCGCGCCAAAACCTCGGCGCCGTCCTCGATCCGCGTGAGCAGCAGCATGCCGTCCTCGTAGCCGACCGCGCAGACCTCCTGCTTGGGATGGGCTGCGACTGCGCAGATGCGGTGCTCGGACGGGCTCAGGATTTTTGGCGCCTTGCCCATCGGTCCGTCCTTGCCGGCAAACGGCCACACCACGAGCTGACTCGCGCCGGAGGTCGCGAGCCATTTGGCCCCCGGTCCCCAGCTGAGCGAGCGCACCTTGGCGGCGTAACCCGACATGCGCATGTGCTTGCCGTCGATGAGACGCCAGCCGTGCAGGGTCGGCTCCTGCATGGCGGTGACGAGGAAGCGGCCGTCAGGGCTGTACGTGATGTCGAGGTGCGAGCCCTTCCACTCGAGCCGTTCGGGCTTCGCGTCGGCCGCGTTCGGAAACCAGAGCGTCGCGCCATTGTAATGCGCGACGGCCAGGCGGAATCCCTTCGGCGCGAACGCAAGCCCGCCGGCGCTCGAGGGCAGGTCGAGCGTGCGCTCGGGTGCCGCCTTGCCCTTGGTGCTGCGCACGAAGGCCTGCTTGCCGCACGACCAGGCGATCCCGTCCGGGCCGAGCGCCACATGATCGATCCAGCGCCGCTTGGGATCGCTTGCCAGCGTCTCGCTTTGCCCTTGCGGATCGGTGGCCACCACCTTGCCGTCGTCGCCGCCGGTGACGATCCGATGGCCATCGCCGGCGGATGCGAGGATCGCGCCGGCATGCACCGGGACGCGCCGCTCCTCGCCGTCGCGCCAGACGTGCAGCGCCTCCTCGCCGAGCACGAACACGGCGTCGTCGCCGAGGAAATGCACGGCGACCACAGCGCCGCCCGCGGCGACGGGCCGAATGCGTTCGACGATGGATGCGGTGTCGGTCCGAGCGTCGCTCATCCGTTCAAGCCACGCACTCGGCGAAACCCTTGCGGATCATCTCCTCCGGCATCTCGCGGCCGATGAACACGGCGCGGCTCACGCGCGCCTCGTCGTCCTTCCACGGCCGCTGATGATCGCCATCGAGGATCATGTGCACGCCCTGGAAGACGAACCTGTCCGGATCGCCCTTGAAGGACAGGATGCCTTTGCAACGGAGGATCTTCTGCCCCTCCTGGGCCACGAGGTTCTGGATCCAGGGAAAGAACTTGTCCGGATCGAGCGGCTTGTCGCTGCTGATCGAGAACGACTGCATGTGCTCGTCGTGATAATGCGTCAGGCCGCCATGGTCGTGATCGTGATCATGATCGTGGTCGTGGCCGTGCGCGTGGCCGTGATCGTGCCCGTTGCCTTGCTCGAGGAAGGCCGGCTCGATGTCGAGAATGCGATCGAGATCGAAGGCGTTGCGCCCGAGCACCTCGGGCAGCGGGATAGCGCAGCGCTGCGTGCGGTGGAGCTTGGCATAGGGGTTGATGCCGCGGATGCGCGCCTCGATCTCGCGCAGGTCGGCGTCGCTGACGAGGTCGGTCTTGTTGATGAGGATCACGTCGGCAAAGGCGATCTGGTTCTTGGCCTCGGGCGCATCGCGCAGCCGCTCCTTGAGCCATTTGGCGTCGGCGACCGTCACCACGGCGTCGAGCTTGGCGCGCTTGCCGACGTTCTCGTCCACGAAGAAGGTCTGCGCCACCGGCGCCGGATCGGCGAGCCCGGTTGTCTCGACGATGATCGCGTCGAACTTGCCCTTGCGTCGCATCAGCCCGTCGATGATGCGGATCAGGTCGCCGCGGACGGTGCAGCAGATGCAGCCGTTGTTCATCTCGAACACTTCCTCGTCCGCGCCCACCACGAGGTCATTATCGATGCCGATCTCGCCGAACTCGTTGACGATCACGGCGAAGCGCCGGCCGTGCGGCTCCGACAGGATGCGGTTGAGCAGCGTCGTCTTGCCGGCACCCAGATAGCCGGTGAGCACGGTGACGGGAATCTTGTCAGTCATGGGGTACTCCGTTGGCGGGCTCTATATAGGGGATCGCCGGGCGGCTAGAAATGCCTTGCGCGGCACCCCTGGGTGCCGCCGGGAGACGACCGAGGCCCATCAAAGATGCCGTCAGCCCGACTCGCTGCCGTTGCGGCCGGAATCGAGCGCCTGATCGCGGCGATCGGGCGGACCGTGATGTGGTGCCTGCTCGCCATGGTGGCCCTCCAGGTCACGGTGGTGCTGATGCGCTACGTGTTCGGCCTGGGCTCGATCTGGCTGTCCGAGGCGATCGTCTATGCGCATGCGACGCTGTTCATGTCGGCAGCCGCCTGGACGCTCGCGCAGGGCCGCCATGTGCGGGTCGACGTGTTCTATGCCGACGCCTCGCCGCGCGCCCGCGCACTCATTGATCTTGCCGGCGCGGTGCTCCTGCTGCTGCCGTTCGTCACCGTGCTGGCCTGGGTGTCCATCCCGTACGTGGCGCGCTCCTGGGCGATCCTCGAGCGCTCGCCCGAGGCGAGCGGACTGCCGCTGGTCTTCCTTCTCAAGACGCTGATCCCGGCCTTCGCGATCCTGCTCTGCCTGCAGGGCATCGCCCAGGCCATCCGGGCCCTGCTGGTGCTTGCCGGCCGGGCGCCGGGCGAAGCGGGGCACTGAGGCGCCGATGGGCCTGCCCGAGCTGCTCGCCATTATCCTGGTGGTCGCGGTCTGCGTCCTGCTGATGGCCGGCTATCCGGTGGCGTTCACGCTCGGCGGCGTCGCGCTCGCCGTGGCGGTGCTGGGCGACGCGCTCGGTGCGATGCGTTTCTCGCTCCTCGGCGCGCTGCCGCCCCGGGTGTTCGGCGTGATGACCAACGAGGTGCTGCTGGCGATCCCGCTGTTCGTCCTCATGGGCGTCATGCTGGAACGCTCGCGCATCGCCGAGGAATTGCTCGAAGCGATGGGCCGGCTGTTTGGCACGCTCACCGGCGGGCTCGCGATCTCGGTCACGCTGGTCGGCGTGCTGCTCGCCGCCGCCAAGGGCGTGGTCGGCGCGACCGTGGTGACGATGGGGCTGATCACATTGCCGGCGATGATCCGCCACGGCTATGACGCACGGCTCGCGGCGGGCACGGTGGCTGCCACCGCCACGCTCGCTCAGATCATGCCGCCCGCCACCGTCCTGGTGCTGCTCGGCGATCAGCTCAACATCGCCTATCAGGCGGCGCAGCTCGCGCAGGGCAAGTTCGCGCCCGACCAGGTCTCGGTCAGCGACCTGTTTGCCGGGGCGATCGTTCCGGCGCTTGTCCTGGTCGGGCTCTATCTCGCGTTCCAGATCGCAGTCGCGGTGTTGCGCCCGGCCGCCTGTCCGGCGATCCCGCCCGTGCCCGATGCGATCAAGGGGGCAGCCTTGGCGCGCCGGCTGCTCGACGTGCTGGTCGCGCCCGTCGGTCTCATCGTGGTCGTGCTCGGCTCGATTCTCGGCGGCCTCGCGACGCCCACCGAAGCCGCCGGCGTTGGCGCCTTCGGCGCCATCCTGCTCACGGCGCGCAAGGTCGCCCCGAAACAGTCGGCGTCGGCGCTCGGCGCGGCGCTTGCGATCATTGCAGTGCTCGTGCTGCGCGCGTTCGTCGATCTGCGCGTCGGCCGCGCCGGCGGCGGGCCTGCGACTACGGCGGGGATCGCGTTCGCCGTCGTCCTGCTCGGCATCGCGGCTTACGTCACCGTGGCGGCTGTTGCTGCGATCGGCCGCGCCGGGGTGCTCGCGCCAGTCCTCGAAACCACGACTTACGTCACGGCGATGATCTTCGCCATCCTGATCGGCGCCACCATGTTCAGCCTGGTCTTTCGCGGGCTCGGGGGTGACGACATGGTGCAGCGCGCGCTCGCCGACCTGCCGGGAGGCACCGGCGGCGCGGTGCTCACCGTCATGATCGCCATGTTCCTGCTCGGCTTCGTGATGGACGCCTTCGAGATCATCTTCGTCGTCGTGCCGATCGTCGCGCCGGCGCTGCTCATGATGCCGGGCGTCGATCCGATCTGGCTCGGCGTGATGATGGCCGTGAACCTCCAGACCTCGTATCTGCATCCGCCGCTCGGCCCGACCTTATTCTACCTGCGCGGCGTCGCGCCGCCGCAGATCACGACGCTCGACATCTATGTCGGCGTCATTCCGTTCGTGCTGATCCAGTTCGCGCTCTTGGGCACGCTCTGGTTCTGGCCGGCTCTCGCAAGCGCCTTGCCGCACGCGCTGGCGGGCCACTGACGCGACAGCCCGGGGCGCAGCTCCGGCATCGAATTCGTGCCCAACCCCCTTCACCGCCCCGGACGCATCATTTAATGCGATGATGCCCGCCGGTACGAAAACCCACGGATCCGTCTGCATGAAGGCTGCCCAACTCTTCGACCTGACCGGTCGTGTCGCCCTGGTGACCGGCGCGTCGAGCGGGCTCGGCGCACGATTTGCGACCGTGCTGGCCGAGAACGGCGCCGCCGTCGCCCTGGTGGCGCGTCGCGCCGAGCGGCTCGCCGGGCTCAAGGACAAGATCACGTCCGCGGGGGGCAGGGCGGTCGCGATCCCGGCAGACGTGCTCGACCACGCCGCCATGATGCGGGCATTCGATGCGGCCGAGCAGGCATTCGGCCCGGTCACGATCCTCGTCAACAATGCGGGGATCGCTCATTCGGGACGCGCGGTCGATCTGCCGGAGGCCGAATGGCGGCGCGTGCTCTCGACCAATCTCGACGCCGTGTTCGCCTGGGCGCAGGAGGGTGCGCGGCGCATGCTCGCGTCGGGACAGAAGGGCGCCATCGTCAACATCGCGTCGGTGCTCGGCTTCGGCGTGTCAAAAGGCGTCGTCGCCTACACCACCGCCAAGGCGGGCGTCATTCAGCTGACCAAGGCGCTCGGCCTCGAGCTCGCCTTCAAGGGCGTGCGGGTGAATGCCATCGCGCCGGGCTGGTTCGTCACCGAGATCAACCGCGACTACCTCAACAGCGAGGAAGGCAAGAAGATCACCCGCGACATTCCGGTCGGCCGCTTCGGCAGCGACGGCGATCTCGACGGCGCGCTCCTGCTCCTGGTGTCGGATGCCGGCAGCTATATCGCGGGCGCGACCATCGTGGTCGACGGCGGTCAGATGGTGGCCTTGCGGGGCTGAGGCACGAGGACAACAGTCATGATCGATTTCACGCTGCCGCCCGAGATCGAAGACCTGCGCCAGCGGGTGCGCGCCTTCGTCGAGGACCACGTCCTGCCCCTCGAAAACGACCGCGAGAATTTCGCCGAGCACGAGAACATTCCGCTCGAGCGGCTCGCGCCGGTGCGCGCCAAGGCGCGCAAGGCCGGGCTGTGGGCGCCGCAGACCCCCGAGGAGCTCGGCGGGATGGGACTGCCGATCGTCGCCTGGGCCGTGATGTACGAGGAGGCGGCGCGCTCGCTGTTCGGCCCGCTCGCCTTCAACTGCATGGCGCCCGACGACGGCAACATGAGCCTGCTTGCCCGCATCGGCACGCCGGCCCAGAAGGAGAAATGGCTGCGCCCGATCGTCGACGGCAAGGTCACGTCGAGCTTCGCCATGACCGAGCCGGCGCCCGGCGGCGGCTCCGACCCGAGCATGATCAGGACGCGCGCCGAACGGCACGGCAACGGGTGGCGCATTTTTGGCCGCAAATGGTTCATCACCGGCGCGGCCGCCGCCTCGAACTTCATCGTCGTTGCCCGTACATCGGACGATGCGCGCCGGGGGCTGACCGCATTCCTCTTCTACCGCGACCAGCCGGGCTGGCGGATCATCCGGCGCATCGAGATCATGGGGCCGGAGGAGCATGGCGGCCACTGCGAGCTCGAGTTCGACGGTCTCGAAGTCCCCGACGAGAACGTGCTCCTGAATGTCGGCGACGGGTTGCGCGTGACGCAGATCCGGCTCGGCCCGGCGCGGCTGACCCATTGCATGCGCTGGCTCGGCTGGTCCAAGCGCTGCCTGGAGATCGCCCAGGACTATGTCGGCCGGCGCGAGGGTTTTGGCATCAAGCTCGCCGACCGCGAAAGCGTGCAGATCAAGCTCGGCCAGGTCGCCCAGCAGATCCAGATCGGCCGCCTGCTCACCATGCATGCGGCCTGGAAGCTCGATCAGGGCGACCGCGCACGCAAGGAAATCTCCATGGCCAAGGTGCATGTCGCCGACACGCTCCACAATGCGGCCGATGTTGCGATCCAGCTCAATGGCGCGCGCGGCTATTCGAAGGATACCGTCCTCGAATGGATCTATCGGGCGGCGCGCGCGGCCCGCCTCGTCGACGGCGCATCGGAAGTCCACAATATGGTCCTGGCCCGCTTCATGCGGGCGGAAGGGCGGGATTTCTGGCGCTGGAGCGCCGGAAATCAGGTCTGAGGGCCCGCGTTAAGCTTGCCGGTTAAGGTTGCATTGCGCCCGCGCTTGCAAGGCGGGCTATCCGTGGCAGGCTGGGACCCTCAAGGAGCCAGCGATGCTCGACCGGCGCAGGGAACAACGAACGCGGACCTATTTGGGCGGCCGGATCGTTACTGATCACCGGCTCACCTCGATCAACTGCCTGATCCGCAACACCTCGGGCGCGGGCGCCAAGCTCGTGGTCGCGAACGGTGCGCTGCTGCCCGACGAGTTCGATCTCCAGATCCCGAAGAACGAGACCGAGTTCCGCGTCCGTGCCCGCTGGCGGCGGAGCGAGGAGGTGGGGGTCGAGGTCGCGCCGGCGCCCGTCGCGACCGCGCCGATCGCGCTCGACATGGCGCGCCGGCTCAAGCTGCTCGAGGCGGAGAACGCCACCCTCAAGAAGCGGCTCGGCGATCCCGATCCGGCCTGACACCGGCGAGCGGCCCGCGCTCGCCCGGATTTTTTTGCTGCTGCATTGCGCCAAATTTCGCCCCTCCGGGGCCGGGGGAAATTTCGTTCCGAGCCTGCCGTCCGGCACGAAATCCGCGGCGGTGGCGCGACAGCGATGCCTTTTGCCGACTTCGCCGGCCTCTATATACTTGGGCGTAATCGCATCAGGCGGGACAACCGCCGGCAGGACACGCCATGGCGCTCAAGCGGGTGACTCTCGACGACAAGTACGACCTGACGCAAAAGGACGTGTTCGTCACCGGCTATCAGGCGCTGGTGCGCATGTGCCTGATGCAGAAGGAACGCGATCGGAGCGCCGGCCTCAAGACCGCAGGTTATGTCACCGGCTATCGCGGCTCACCGCTCGGCGGGCTCGACTACCAGTTCCAGCGTGCCGCCGCACTGTGCCAGGCGAACGATATCCTCTTTCAGCCCGCGATCAATGAAGACCTCGCCGCCACCGCGCTGTGGGGCTCGCAGCAGGCGGAGCTGCGCCAGGAAGGCAAGTTCGATGGCGTGTTCGGCATGTGGTACGGCAAGGGCCCCGGCGTCGACCGCTCGGGCGACGCGCTGCGCCACGCCAATTTCGCCGGGACATCGCCGCATGGCGGGGTGCTCGCGCTCATGGGCGACGACCACACGGCCGAGTCGTCGACCACCGCGCATCAGTCCGAGTTCAATTTCGTCGATGTGATGATCCCGATCCTCAACCCCGCGGGGGTGCAGGAGATCGTGGATTACGGCATCTACGGCTGGGCGATGTCGCGCTTCACCGGCGCCTGGGTCGGGCTCAAATGCATGCACGACACCGTCGAGTCGACGGCGGTGATCGACGGCAGCCTCGACCGGGTCGACCTCGTCATTCCGGCCGATTACCCGCTGCCGCCCGGCGGCCTCAACATCCGCCTCAACGACACCATCCTCGGCATGGAGGCGCGGCTGCACGACTACAAGCGCGACGCCATGCTGGCGTTCGTGCGCGCCAACCGGCTCAACCGCCAGATCACCTCGGGCGGCCGCAATCCGAAGATCGGCGTGATCACGGTCGGCAAGTCCTATCTCGATGTCCGTCAGGCACTCGACGAACTCGGACTCGACGAGGTCCGCTGCAACGATCTCGGCCTGCGCATTCACAAGATCGCCTGCCCGTGGCCGATCGGCAAACAGGAGCTGCAGGAGTTTGCCCGCGGCCTCGAGCTGATCATCGTGGTCGAAGAGAAACGCTCGCTGATCGAGGTGCAGGTCCGCGAGGAGCTCTACGGCACCGCCAACCAGCCGGTCTGCATCGGCAAGAAGGATGAGGCGGGCAACTGGCTGTTTCCGGTCAAGGGCGCGCTCGATTCGAACGAGATCGCGATCTGCATCGGCGAGCGGCTGCTCAAATACGCGAGCAACGAGACCATCGCCGGAAAGGTCGCGCGCCTGAAGGAGGCGCAGCGCGTTCTGCGCGAGACCCAGGATGTCGCGGTGCGCATTCCGTATTTCTGCTCCGGCTGCCCGCACAACAGCTCGACCCGCGTGCCCGAGGGCAGCCGCGCCTATGCGGGCATCGGCTGCCACTACATGGTCCAGTGGATGGACCGCTCGACCCTCGGCTTCACCCAGATGGGCGGCGAAGGCGCGAACTGGATCGGCGAGGCGCCGTTCTCGACCCGGCCGCACGTTTTTCAGAACATCGGCGACGGCACCTACAATCACTCCGGCTACATGGCGATCCGCGGCGCCATCGCCTCCGGCGTCAACATCACCTACAAGATCCTGTTCAACGATGCGGTCGCCATGACGGGCGGCCAGAAGAACGACGGCGGCCTCACGGTGCCGCAGATCGCCCGCCAGGTCGCGGCCGAGGGCGCGAAGCGCGTCGTCGTCGTCACCGACGAGCCGCACAAATATTCCTCCGGGACGCAATGGCCGCACGGCCTCACGGTCCATCACCGCGATGATCTCGATGCGGTGCAGAAGGAGCTCGCCCAGGTCCCGGGCTGCACGGTGCTGATCTACGATCAGACCTGCGCGGCGGAAAAGCGCCGGCGGCGCAAGCGCGGCCAGTTCCCCGATCCCGACCGGCGCGTGCTCATCAACGAGCTCGTGTGCGAGGGCTGCGGCGATTGCGGCGTGCAGTCGAACTGCGTGTCGGTGCAGCCGCTCGAGACGGAATTCGGCCGCAAGCGCACCATCGACCAGTCGAGTTGCAACAAGGATTTTTCCTGCCTCAAGGGGTTCTGTCCGTCGTTCGTGACCGTCGAGGGCGCGCAACTCAAGAAAGGGCAGGGGGTCGCCGCGCCCTCCGAGGAGGCGCCGCTGCCCGAGCCGGCTTTGCCGGGGATCGACCAGACGTTCGGCATCATCGTCACCGGCATCGGAGGCACCGGGGTGGTCACGGTCGGCGCCATCATCGGCATGGCGGCGCACCTCGAAGGCAAGGGCGTCGGTGTGATCGACATGGCGGGCTTGGCCCAGAAGGGCGGGGCGGTGCAAAGCCACATCCGCATCGCCAAGAGCCCCGCGGATATCCATGCCATCCGGGTCGCCGCCGCGGGCGCTGACCTGGTGCTGGGCGGCGACATCGTGGTCGCCGGCAACAAGAAGGTGCTGGGCGCCGTCAGGTCCGGCGCGACCAGGATCGTGGTGAACACCGCCGAGATGCTGCCGGGCGAGTTCACCCGCAATCCCGAGTTCTCGCTGCCCGGCGAGCGGCTGCGCCGCGCCATCAGCGGCGCTGCCGGCCGCGACAACTGCCATTTCGTCGACGCGTCGCGGCTCGCGACCGCGCTGCTCGGCCAGACGCTCGGCGCCAACATGTTCCTGCTCGGATATGCCTACCAGATCGGCGCCTTGCCGCTCTCGGCGGCGGCGGTCGAGCGCGCGCTCGAATTGAACGGCGAGGCGGTCGCGATGAACGTCGCAGCGTTCCGCTGGGGCCGGCGCGCCGCGCTCGATCTTGCGGCGGTCGAGGCACTGGCCAGGCCGTCGGCGCCGGATCCCGCGCTCACGCTGTCGCAATCCTTCGACGAGATGGTGGCGCGGCGGGTGTCCTATCTCACCGCCTATCAGAACGCTGCCTATGCGGAGCGCTATCGCGGCTGGGTCCAGAAGGCGAAGGCCGCGGAGGCGGCGCGTGCCCCGGGCCAATGCGGGTTTGCGGAGGCGGTCGCGCGCTATCTCTTCAAGCTGATGGCCTACAAGGACGAGTACGAGGTCGCGCGGCTCTACACCGACGGGACGTTCGCGCGCCAGGTCCGGGACACGTTCGGCGGCGACAATCTGCGCCTCCATGTGCATCTGAGCCCGCCGCTGCTCTCGCCGACCGACAAGGCCGGGCGCCCGCGCAAGATCACCTTCGGGCCGTGGATGTTCGGCGTCTTCCGGCTGCTCGCGCGCCTGAAGGGGCTGCGCGGCACCGTGTTCGATGTTTTCGGCCACACGGCAGAGCGCAAGACAGAGCGCAAGCTGATCGCCGACTACGAGGCGCTGCTCGACGAGGTTCTGGCCCGGCTGACCCCGGACAACCATGCGCTCGCCGTGGGCCTGGCGGTGATCCCGGAGAAGATCCGCGGGTTCGGCCACATCAAGCTGCGCCATCTCGCGACCGCCAAGGCGGAAGAAGCCGCGCTTCTCGAGCAGTTCCGTGCCGGGCCCGCCCCGCTGCTCAAGGCCGCCGAATAGGGAGTCCACGCGGTCGGCTGCGCAAGGGCGGCGGAGTCCCGGCTGACTTTCGTCGGCCTTGACCGGCTTGCGGCCCTGTCCTCAAATCATTGCAAGACCGCCACGAGGCGGCGAGGATCGGCCGGCCTTGACCCGGCGCAACACGCGGACGAGGGGAACGTTGTGGCCGAACAGGCTAGCGCGCGCGCGGATACATTTCCGAAGCTGCTCGTGCGCAATGCCGTGACCTTTCGCGGCCGGCCCGCCTTCCGTCGCAAGGATTTCGGCATCTGGCAGACCTGGACCTGGGACGAGGTGCTCGCCGAGGTGCGGGGCCTGGCCGCCGGGCTCTCGCGCCTCGGCCTTGCGCGCGGCGACGCCATCGCGATCGTCGGCTCGAACCGGCCGCGGCTCTACTGGTCGATCGCCGCCGCGCAGATGCTGCGCGCGATCCCGGTGCCGGTCTATGCCGATGCGGTTGCTGACGAGCTCGCCTACGTGCTCGCGCATGCGGATGTGAAATTCGCAGCCGTCGAGGACCAGGAGCAGGTCGACAAGATCCTGTCGGTGTCGGAGCGGCTACCGAAGCTTGAGCGCATCCTCTACGACGAGACCCGCGGCATGCGCGACTACGACCACGCCCGGCTCACTCCCATCGACGACGTCATCGCCGATGGTCGCGCGGCGCTCGCCGCCGACCCGGCGCTTGGCCGCCGGCTCGACGATGAAATCGCCGCGGGCGAAGGCTCCGACACGTCGATCATCCTCTATACGTCGGGCACGACCGGCGTCTCGAAGGGGGTCGTGCTCTCCGCCCAGGGCTGCATTGCGGCCGCGTCCGACACGGTGGCCTTCGACCGGCTCAGCGAGACCGACGAGGCGTTCGCCTATCTGCCGCTCGCCTGGGTGGGCGACCACTACCTCAACTATGCGCAGGGCATGGTGTCGGGCTTCTGCATGGCCTGCCCGGAAAGCGGCGAGACCGTGGTGCAGGACCTGCGCGAGATCGGGCCGACGTTCTATTTCGCGCCGCCGCGTGTGTTCGAGCAGATGCTCACCCGCGTGATGATCCGTATCGAGGATGCGGGACTCGTGAAGCGCCACCTCTTCCATACCTTCATCGGCGTGGCGCGACGCTATGGCGAGGCGATCCTCACCGGCCGGCCGGTGCCGCTGGTCGGCCGGCTCCTCTATGCGCTGGGCGAACTCATGGTGTACGGGCCGCTCAAGAACGTGCTCGGCCTCTCGCGCGTGCGCGTTGCCTACACGGCCGGCGAGGCGATCGGGCCCGACCTGTTCGCCTTCTATCGCTCGCTCGGTCTCAACCTCAAGCAACTCTACGGCCAGACCGAGGCCTTCCTCTACCTCACCGCCCAGCCGGACGGGGCGATCCATTCCGACACGGTGGGGCCGCCGGTGCCGAACGTGGACATCCGGCTCTCCGACAACGGCGAGGTGCAGTTCAAGTCGCCCGGCATGTTCGTC
>Ga0075436_100000949_pt1 | contig 19406 bp, 15 predicted proteins | sample RhiMethybrSRZTD5_FD_75303 | JGI IMG/M metagenome (GOLD analysis project Ga0075436, IMG submission 75303) | Populus rhizosphere microbial communities from Tennessee, USA - Rhizosphere MetaG P. TD hybrid SRZTD5 | ecosystem: Host-associated > Plants > Roots > Rhizosphere > Soil | place: USA...
TTGCGCGCCATGCTGGCCAGCGGCAAAGCTGATGTGGGGCACGCCGCGGTGGATAACGCCGTGTTCATGGTGGAAAACTCAGCTGCCGACGTGGCCATCGTCATGGGCGGCGACGGCGCCACCAACGACCTTATTGTCCAGCCGGATGTAAAAACAGTCGCGGATCTGCGTGACCGCGTCCTGCTGGTGGATGCGGTGAATACGGCGTACGCACTGCAGCTGAAAAAAATTCTGCTGCTCAGCGGATTGGAAGCGGGCCGCGACTGCACGCTGAAGGCACTGGGCGCCACGCCAATGCGTCTGAAGGCGATGCGGGAGAACAAGCAGTACGCCGGCACCATGCTGGGCCCGCCCAGTTCCATCATGGCCAAGCGCCAGGGCTTCGTAAGCCTGGGTTCCACGCTGCAATTCATCGGGCCTTACCAGGGATTTGGCGCTTTTGTGCTCCGCCAGTGGGCGCGCGAACATGGCGACGTGCTGGAGCGATATTTGGCGGCTTACATTGAGGCTCAGCGCTGGCTGCTCAATCGCAAGAACAAGCAACAGGTCATCAACCTGCTGATGACTGGCTCGCATCTTCCGCCGGAAGTAGCGGCCGAGACCTACGCTGACATGACGGGGCCGGGCGGGTACGAACCTGACGCGCGCTTTGATCCGGCTGCCTTCAAGAACACGCTCAAGCTGCGGGCTGAGGTGGAGCACGAGTGGAACGGGCATCCGCCGGCGCCCGGCAAATACTACGACGGTGTTTATTACAAAAAGGCATTATCCCTGCTGAAAAATGCGGGCGGGAGGTAAGGCAGGCCGAATCGGCAATGATGGAAGGAGGCTGTTCATGAAACGGCTGGTCAAAATGGCAGTCATTTTGGGTATTTCGACGATGGCATGGTTCGGTCCCGCGCGGGCATTTGCCGCGGTGACCAATCAGGCGGTAGTAGATGCGGACCATGCCCTGGTGCAGGCGCTGGCTAAAAACGATAAGGCAGAAGCCGGCAAGCTGCTCGATGCTGAATTCATGTGGACGGACACGCAGGGCAAGACGGTGGGCAAGTCTGCCGCACTGCGCGATTTGTCGGCGCTGGCCGGCGGCAATCCCGCTGACGCGGAGGTAAAAGAAATCACCTTTGGCGAAGTGGGAGAAATCACCGCGGTGAGCGGAAAAACTCACGTTTTGCGGGTGTGGGTGAAGCGCCCGGCGGGCTGGCGTCTGCTGGTCATCCACGCAGCCACGCTGGCGCCAGCAGGCCACGTCGGAACCGCCGCGAAACACGGCACGGAATGTGTGAACCCCTGCAAGACCATTCCCTACAAGCCCAAGAACGCGGCGGAACGGGGCGTGATTACTTCCTGGCAGGCGCTGGAGACCGCGGTCACCAATCATGAATCGCAGAACTGGGGTCCGCACGTGGCCGACGAGTTCATGCTGGTAAGCTCCGGGAACGATCATCCGCTCGACAAAAAAGATCGGATGGCCATTCTGGATAAGCAGAAGGAGACCGGGACGAGTTCGGCGCCGGCTCCGCTGGTTTCGGCGCGAATGTTCGACTTCGGGGACACGGTAGTGATGAGTTCGTTACATCAAGCGCCGGGCGGCAAGCCTACCCGCGTAACCCGCATCTGGATCAAGCGCGACGGGAACTGGAAACTGGCCTACAGCCAGCAAACCGCGGTGCAGGGCGCGGCGGCTAGTGCGAAAGGCTCGCAAGGTTAATCAGGGGGCAGTCTGAACAGCGCCGGACTTTTGTGATGAAACCATGGTGGGCAGGCTGGAGGCCTTCCAACCTCCCCCCAGAGCCTGGATGAGCAGAACGGTAGCGGACATCCTGCGTCCCAGGATATTGACGGCGCTGACCTCATTCGTCAGGGCAACATTCTGCGCGGTAATCACTTCCAGGTAGCTGGTGACTCCACCCTTATAACGATTGGTAGCCGTGGCCAGCGCTTTTTGCGCGGCGGCGACGGCTTCGCCTTGAACCTGCCCTTCCTGCTCCAACAGCGAAACAGCATTCAGCTCATCCTCCACCTGCTGAAAGCCGGTGAGCACGGTTTCGCGATAGGTTGCCACCGTCTGGTCATAAGCCGCGCGCGCCTGCTCGGAAACGGCGCGCCGGCGGCCCACGTCGAAGAGAGTGGCCGCGGCCGCAGGCCCCGCAGACCAGAAGAGGCTAGGCCCGGAAATGAGGGTGGTGATGGTTCCGCTTTCAAAACCGGCCGACGCCGCCAGGTTGAGCACCGGATAGTAAGCGCTGGTAGCGATTCCCACCTGGGAATTGGCCGCCGATACGCGGCGCTCAGCAGCGGCGATGTCGGGACGCCGTTCCAGCAATTCCGAGGGCAGGCCCGCGGGAATGGGAGGAGGCGGCGTGCTGAGCGGCAAAGGCGGCAGAGTAAAAGCAGGCGCGGGAATGCCGACGAGGGTGGCGGCGGCATGCTCGTACTGCGCGCGCAAAACGCCGACATCAATGGCCTGGGCCCGGGTGGCCTGCAGCTGCGCCTCCGCCTGTTGCACGTCCAAGCCAGAAGCGAGCCCTCCCTGGTAGCGATTTTTCGTAAGCTGCAAGGCGTGCTGGTAGTCGGCCACCGTGGAGTTCAGAAGCTGCTCCTCGGCATCCAGGCTGCGCGCCTGGAAGTAATACAGTGCCAGATCAGCGTGCATGGCCAGGTTGACCGCGGCCAAATCGGCGGCGCTGGCCTGGGCCTGCTCCCGGCTGGCCTCCACCGTGCGCCGCACCCGGCCCCACACATCTGCCTGGTAGGAGAGCGTCACCGGCAGCATCAGGTCGGTGAAAGTCCTGCCCGACAAGATGGTGCTGTGCGGCTGCCGGTTATCAGAATTGTGGGCGCGGGTGGCAGAGGCTCCGCCGGTTATTGAGGGATAGTAATCCGCGCGATAGTAGCGCAGCAGGGCGCGAGCTTCGCGAAACTGCGCTTCCGCGGCTTTCAGGTTCTGGTTAGAAATGTTGACCTGTTGCTCCAGCGCATTGAGCTGCGGATCATTGAACATGGTCCACCAGTTCCCACCCAGAGCCTGTTCGCTGGGCTGCGCCTGCTTCCAGGCGCCGGCCACTTTATAAGCGGGCGGAACTGGGGTGGTGGGACGCGAGTAACGCGGGCCGACGGTGCAGCCAACGGTTAGAAACAGCAGCGCTGCGCAGACCGTCGCCAGGGCTGGGTTCAAGCAGGCACGCGACTTGGCGGTCCTCTTCATTGCCTGCTGTCCTGAGCCGCAGGGCGGGACACGGGCTGGGAGTTCCTCACCACCACATTCTCGCCATCTTCGAGCGCATCCGGCGGGTTGACGACCACGGAATCCCCCGGAGTCAGCCCTTCCAGCACTTCCACGCTGTTGCCGAAATCGCGGCCGATGGTGAGCCTCTGCAAGCGGATCCGGCTGTCGGGACCGACCACCGCGGCCAGGGTGCCTTGCGGCCGGAACAGCAGAGCATTGATGGGGAGACTGAGGCGCTTGGCGGCCGATTCCGCCGCGAAATGAACCTCGGCATAGGCTCCCGGCATCAGGGCGCCGCTGGCATTAGGAACATCCACCTCGGTAAGCAGTGTTCGCGTGCCCGGATCAATGGCGTCGGCCGTACGCGCTACCTGGCCGCAGAAATTTTTACCAGGAGATTCGGCCAGCTGCAGGCAGGCTTGCAATCCTCGCCGCATGAGCGCGCCGTCAGATTGCGGCACCGAAACGTACACCCGCAAAGGGTCGGTTTGAGCCAAGTCAAACAGCTCGCGATTGCCGCTGCCGCCACCGCCCGCATTAATGAGGTAACCGATGTCAACGTTGCGCCGCGTGACCACCCCGGCGAAGGGCGCGTAGACGCGCTTGAAAGATTCCAGCTCCGCCAAGCGCCTCACGTTGGCTTCCGCCGACTGTACCGCCGCCTGCTTGGCCGCATTGTCGCCAATGGCATTGTCCACTTCCTGCTTGGAGACAGAATCGGTCTTGAGCAGCCCCTGGTATCTCTCCGCCGTGATGGCCGCAAGCTGGGCATTGGCCTTGGCGGTGGCAAGATCGGCGCGAGCCTGGGCCAACTGCTGATCAACTTCCGGAGTGTCAATTTCCGCCAGCAGTTCGCCCTTCTTAACCCGGCTGCCCATGTCCTTGTACCAGGCCTTGAGATATCCGTTGGTGCGCGCGTAGATGGGCGACTGCACGTAGGCTTCGATGGTGGCCGGCAACACCAGTTCCGAATCTCCGCTGAACGCCGTGGGGCGAATGACGGAGACATAAGGGACCGCCCTCTGCTCGGTCTGCTTGGCCAATACGCGCCGCTCGGCTCGCCGCTGGGCGATGCTGTAGAGCGCAACAGCGAGTAAAACCAGAGCGGTAATAACCAACACGCCCAGGGCGCGGCGGGCTCTGTTCTCCCGGCCAGCCGCTTGCTCGTGTTGCAGATCCTTTACCGTGTGGTCCATGTCTTCAGTAGTTCTCTTCCGGGGCCAGGTCCGCCGCTCCTGCCGCGCTCAGCCGCGCTCCCGGCCGGGTGCGGCGGTGCACGATGGAGAACACACAGGGCACGAAGAACAGAGTAGCAAAGGTCGCTACGATCAGACCGCCGATGACGGCGCGGCCGAGAGGCGCGTTCTGCTCGCCGCCTTCGCCCAGGCCCAGCGCCATGGGCAGCATGCCGATAATCATCGCCAAGGCGGTCATGAGCACCGGGCGGATGCGGATGTAGCCCGCTTCCAGGGCTGCCGCCGTGGCGTTCGACCCTTCCCGCATGCGCTCGCGGGCAAACGAAACCATGAGGATGCTGTTGGCCGTGGCCACACCCATGCACATGATGGTGCCGGTAAGCGAGGGCACGCTCAGGGTAGTGTGCGTGACCAGCAGCATCCAGAGGATTCCCGCCAACGCTCCCGGCAGGGCGGTAATAATAATGAACGGATCCAGCCAGGATTGGAAGTTCAGCACGATCAGCAGGTAAACGAGCACAATCGCGACCAGAACTCCCGCCGCCAATCCGACAAAGGAGGAAGTCATGGTGTCCACCTGGCCGCGAACCTCAAGCTGCGTGCCGCGGGGCAGGCGGTGCCGGTAGTCGTTGAGAATGTTCTGCACGTCGGCTGCAACGCCGCCCAAATCGCGCCGCTCCACGGAAGCAAACACATCAATCATGGGCTGGGCATCGTAGTGCGACACCACAACGGGCTCGGCCTGCAGGCTGGTCCGCACCAGGTTGCCGAGGACCTGAGACTGGGCAGCGCCGGGGGAGCGCACCGGAATGTTTTCCAGCGCCTGCATGGAATCCACTTTGTACTGTGGCACCTGCACCGCGACGTTGTATTCGATTCCGGTATTGGGGTTCACCCAGAACGAAGGCGCAGTCTGGAAACTCGAGCTCAAAGTAAGGAGCAGGCTCTGGGCGACATCGGCTTGGGAAAGCCCGACCGATTGGGCGCGGGTGCGGTTTACATTCAGGAACAGGGTAGGCTGCGAGAGCACCTGGTGAACGTGAACGTCCACCGCGCCGGGAACGTGCTGGATGCGGTTGGCGATCTGCTGGGCCAGGGCGTAATTGGCGTTGCGATTGGGGCCGATCAACTGGATGTCAATGGGAGCGGGCACGCCGAAATTCAGAATCTGGCTGACGATATCCGCCGGCTGAAAGAAAAACTGGGTGCCAGGAAATGCCGCGGGCAAACGCGCCCGCAATTCGTCAATGTAGTGCACCGTTGGAAAACGGTGCCCCGGCCGCAGGGACATGAGAATTTCGGCGTCGGAGGTGCCGATCGTCCCCGAGTTGCTGTAGGACATATTGATGGCGCTGTAGGGCAGGCCGACATTGTCCAGCACATTGGCCAGGTCCTCTGGCGGAATCACTTGCCGGATCAGGTTATCCACCTGATCGCACTCGCGAGCCGTTTCCTCCACCCGCTGCGCCACCGGCCCGCGCAGGTGCAACCGGATAAGGCCGGCGTCCACGCTGGGGAAGAAATCGCGTCCGACGAAGAAAATAATGGGCACCGAAGCCAGGCAGAATCCCACGAAGACCAGCACGAACATCCGGGCATGCTCGAGCGTGAACTCCAGCCAGCCGCGGTAAGCGGCGCGCATGCGGTCAAAGGCGTGGGCAAAGCGCCGCTGCAGGCGGGAGAAAACGCCGGTGCCGGTGGCGAATTCTTCCCCGCCATGGCCGCGGAGCAGGTACATGGCCAGCGTCGGCACAAGAGTTCTAGAAAGCAGGTATGACGCCAGCATGGCAAAGACGACGGCTTCGGCCAGCGGCACAAACAAGAACTTGGCCACCCCGGTGAGGAAGAACATGGGCACAAACACGATGCAGATGCACAGCGTGGAAACGAAAGCCGGAACCGCGATCTGCTGCGCGCCGTCCAGAATGGCGCGCACGGTTTCCTTGCCCTGAGCCAGGTTGCGGTTGATGTTTTCTATTTCCACGGTGGCATCGTCCACCAGGATGCCGACGGCCAGGGCCAGCCCGCCCAAGGTCATGATGTTGATGCTTTCGCCCAGCGCGCTCAGGACGCAGATGGAAACCAGAATGGACAGCGGGATGGAAACCGCGATGATCAGCGTGCTGCGCCAGTTCCCCAGAAACAGCAGGATCATGAGCGCGGTCATGCAGGCGGCAATCAGGGCTTCGCGGATCACTCCCTGTACGGCGGCACGCACGAAGATGGACTGATCAAACAGCGGCGTCATCACCAACTGGCGCGGCAAACTGCTGGCGATGACCGGCAGCATGCCGTAGACGCGCGAAACAATGTCGAGCGTAGAGGTGCCGCCGGTTTTGTAAATGCTGAGCAGCACGCCGCGCTGGCCGTCCATGCGGACAATATTGGTCTGCGGCGAGAAGCCGTCGCTGACGTAAGCCACGTCACGCAGGTAGATGGTTGCCCCGTTCACCGTCTTAATGGGCAGGCTGTTGAGTTCCGCGATGGTTTGCGGCGTGCCGTTCATCTCCACGTTGTACTCGGTGGAACCGAGTTTGACGGTGCCGGAAGGCAAGATCAGGTTCTGCGCATTCACCGCGTCAATCACGTCCACTGGCGAAAGGCCTTTGGCCTGCAGCGCGGGAATATCAACATTCACCGCCACCAGGCGCTGCTTGCCGCCGTAGGGAAACGTAATCGCCGCGCCCGGCACTGTGGCCATGCGGTTACGAATGAAGTTCTGGCCGTAGTCGTTCAACTGCTGCTCGGAAAGACCTTCACCCTTCAAGCCCAGCTGCAACACGGGCACGGTGGATGCCGAGTAAATGATGACGAGCGGCGGGTTGGTGCCCGGCGGCATCTGGTGCAGGACGGTCTGCGAAATGGAGGTGACCTGCGAGAGCGCCGTCTGAATGTTCGCGCCCGGCTGGAAGAAGACTTTAACGAAGGACCGCCCGACCACGGTCTGCGATTCAATGTGCTCGATGTTATCTACCGTCGTGGTGAGCGAGCGCTCATACCCGGCGACGATGCGGTGCTCCATCTCCACCGGGGGCAAGCCGTTGTAGTTCCATACGATGGTGATGACCGGAATATTGATTTCGGGAAGTATGTCAATCGGGGTGCGCAGCAGTACAAAGGGGAAGATAAAGATGACAACCAGCGCCAATACGATAAAGGTATAGGGCCGGTTCAGCGCGATACGTACAATCCACATGGGTAATCCGAACCCGCTCAGGCCGCGAGCAAATAGAGTTTTGATTGTACTAACGCGGCATAATTGCCAATGTAAAGTTTTGTAATCACCCACACGGGGTCGGCGCTTTCGCGCGTCAAGCGGCGCGATCCGGTGACCCTTAGCTGCCGGCGGCGCGCACGTGTTGAGGCGGCGTAGTTGCTGCCGGAGCGGGGACAGCCATGCTGGCCCGCAGATCGGCCGCGCTCAACTCGCCCTCCCAGCGGCTGACCACCAGCGTGGCCACGCCATTGCCTACAACGTTGGTCAGCGCCCTACATTCGCTCATGAACTTATCCACGCCCAGCAAAAGCGCCAGCGCCTGAATGGGGATAGAAGGCACCGCGGCGAGGGTAGCCGCCAGGGTAACGAACCCGTTGCCGGTCACGCCGGAGCCGCCCTTGGAGGCAATCATGGCGAACAGCAAAATTCCCAGCTCCTGCACCAGGGTCAGGTGAGTGTTGGTCGCCTGCGCCAGGAACAGGACCGAGAGGGTCATATATATATTCGTGCCGTCGGTGTTGAAGCTGTACCCGGTGGGAAACACCAGGCCCACCACGGAGGCGGAAGCGCCCAGTCGTTCCAGCTTCTGCATCATGTCCGGCAGCACGGTCTCCGAGGAACTGGTGCCCAGCACGATCAGCAACTCATCCTTTATGTACGCCAGGAAGCGCAGGATGGAAAAGCCGGTGAGGCGGCTGATGATGCCCAACACCAGCAGTACGAAGACGGCGCTGGTCAGATAAAAGGTGCCGATCAGGGCCGCCAGGTTCGATAACGAGCTGATGCGATACCGTCCAACCGTGAATGCCATAGCCCCGAAGGCGCCGATGGGAGCGGCCTTCACGATAATCCGAACGATACCAAAAAAAACCTTCCCGGCAGCCTCAACCGCCCGGGTTACCTTGGCCCCGGGTGGCCCCATGAGAGCAATGGCGAAGCCGGTCAGGACGGAAACCACCAGAACCTGCAGCACGTCTCCGTTAACAAAGGCGTCCACGAAAGTCTTGGGAATGGCGGCCATGAGCCGCGCAATAATGCCCACCTCGCCGGCATGCCCGGCATAAGCGGCTACCGCTTTGGGATCGAGCGTGGCGGCGTCAACATTGAAACCGGCTCCCGGGTGCAGCACGTGCCCGATGACCAGGCCGATGGCGAGCGCGAAGGTGGAAACCACCTCAAAATACACCAGCGCCTTCACCCCGATGCGGCCCACCTTCTTCAAGTCGCTCATAGAGGCGATGCCTTGCACGACGGTGCAGAACACCACGGGCGCGATCATCATGCGAATGAGATCAATGAAGGCGTCACCCAGGGGCTTGCAGGCAATTCCTGCCTTAGGGAACAGGTGCCCCAGCGCGATCCCCAGCAGGATGGCGATGATCACCTGCACGTAAAGGGTGGTGTACCAGCGTCGGCGCCGCGGCATATGCGCTGTTAACTCCTGCTTGGTCCCTCAGTTCTCAGTACACACGATTCAATGGTGGCTGACGTGCAATTAATACTCGTTCCACATTCGACCACGCCGTCCGAAACAACACCTGGGAAGCCTGGCGCGTAACCCCAGCAATATGAGGCGTGAGCCACAGGCGTTCGCAGCCCTCGGCCGCCAGCGCCAGCAGCGGATTGTCAGCCGCAGGTGGTTCGCCAGAGTAAACGTCCACCGCGGCGCCACCCAGGTGGCCAGAGCGCAAATGGCCGGCCAGCGACAGTTCGTCCACCACTCCGCCGCGCGAGGCTTGCACCAGGACCGCGCCACGCTTCATAGTCGCGAGTTGCCGCTCGCCGATCATGCCTTTGGTTTCCGGCAGCAAAGGCACATGCAGGCTGATTACATCCGCCGCCTCCAGCAATTCGCGCAAGGACACTTGGCGCGCGTTCAGCCCCTCCGCCGCAGCGCGGTCGCGGGGTGCGGGATCGTAATAGCAGATGCGGCAGCCCATCTTGTGAAATGCGGTTGCGGCCGCCAAACCGATCGTGCCCAGGCCGACCACGCCCACCAGCAATCCTTCCAACCCGCTGAGGTTGGCCGCGACCAGGGCTTCGCGGCACTGGCTATACGCACCCTTGCGAACCTCGCTATCCGCCCAGGCCAGGCGCCGCAACAATACGACGGCAGCTGCAACCGCATATTCCGCGACCGCATGATTGCTCGCGGCGGGCACGTTAGCGACGGGGATGCCGAGGCGCTTCAGCGTCGCTTGGTCCAACCGATCCAGCCCGGCGCCGGTTACCTGCACAAGTTCCAGCTTGCTGCCTTCAAATAATGCGGGGGCAAGGCGCGGTCCCACAGCAGGAATCACGAGAGCGCGAGCCTGCTTCACTATTTTGCCTACGTCGCAACTGTCCGGCGCGCGATAAACCACGGCGAGCGAGGGCGGCGGCATTGCCCCGACCCGCAGAAAATCGGATTCCGGCCGCAGACATACCACATCCATGCAATGGCCCCTGGACCGTCTAGGATCGAACCCCTGGTTCCCTGGTTCCGCCGGCAATATCAGCCACCGGGAAAAAACACAACAGCACCAGCGGCTCGCTTCCGGTATTGCGGGTCACATGCTTCTCTCCCGAAGGAACCAGAAGCGCGTCTCCGGTGTGCAACTGATACGTGCCGCTATCCGCAAAGGTGGTGCCGCGGCCGGACAACACGTAAATGCACTCTTCGAAATCGCTGTGATGATGCGGCGCACGCGGAGCTTCGCCGGGCACGGGAACCGGTATTTCCACCCGGCGCAGTGTGACCGCCTGCGCCCCTTTTTCGCCAGAAACAAGCTCCAGGGCCGTGCGCCCGGGCAAGCCCAGCCGTTTTGCCTCCGCTTGCGTGCAGACTCGCGCCATCCTCAGCCCACCTGGTGCAATTCCTTAATCTCGCGCACTCCGCCCTGCACCGCGTCGAGTTGCCGGAAGATTTGCGTTACCTCTTTGGCGATGGCATCGGCAATGGCGCGCACCATGCGCACGCCTTTTTCCGCTGTGGCCGGCTGCGGGCTGCCATACCAGCCGGTAGGCGCGATGGAGCGGACGTCGGTCAGCACGGGCTGGTAACTGCGCGTGCGCCGCAGCTTATCCATCTTGCTGGCGTGCGCCTGCTCCGAGGAGTTTTCAATGCGATCCAGGTGCACCAGTTCCGGCCGTCGCGCCAGCACGGCCAGAGCTTCGATTTCGCCGCCGTGGGTAAGCCCGTTGCACTCCGAGCCGAACAGGTCCGCGGCCACATAGCAGGCCTGCACTATCACCACGGTCATGCCGTGCTCGCGGTGCAGGGGTTCCGCCGCGATAGCGAGAGAAGGAATATTGCCTTCGTGCCAATTGAGGATCAGCAGGTATTTCGCACCGTGTTGAGCTGTGGAGGCGCAGATTTCCGTTACCACGCGCATGTAGGTCTCCGGGCTCAGCGTGATAGTGCCCTCATAGGGCATGTGCAAGGGCGTGACGCCCACCATGCTTCCCGGCAGCACCAAGCCATCCAGGCGCTCCGCCACGGCTTCCGCTATGACATCCACCGCGTACATGTCAGTGCCAGTCGGCAGGTGGGGACCGTGCTGCTCCACGCTTCCGGCCGCCAGAATAACCAGCGGATTCTTCTTGAACTGGGCTGCGATCTCCGGCTGCGTCAGCTCCACGAAATAGCGGCTAGGCAATGGCGCTCCTCTCAGCCAGGCGCTCACGTGCCTCCTGCATGACATCCGCAATCCGGGTGTAGCGGCCGTGGTTCTCAATGGAGCGCAGCGCGGCATACACCACGGCTACGGCAACGTTGCCGTTGTGCGCGCTCAGTTCTCCGGATTTACCGGTGCGGCAGCTTTCCGCGAACATCTCCAGTTCGGCGCGGAACATGTCGCTGGGCGGAACTTTCAGCTCCTCGCGCTTGCCATAGCCGTCTTTGCCGCGCTGGATGTAGAGCGTGGAAGTGACGTGCAACTTGTCGGGGGTATCCCAGGTGCCGAAATCAATTTCATAATGCATGAGGCCCTTGGATCCGAACACGCGCACAGCAAACACGCCGGGCGAAGTCCAGCACGAGCCTACATAGCCAACCTTGCCGTCGGCGAACTTAAGCAGGGTCATGGACTGGTCATCCACCTCAGCGCCCACGGGAGAAAGCTTGGAAGCCATGGAGCCCACTTCTTGAATTTCGCCGCCCAGGTAGTGCAGCAGGTCGAACTGATGGATAGCCAGTTGCGACAACGGCCCGCCCGGTGCCCGGTCCTTATACCAGCGCCAGGTAGTGGGCGTAAGTTCCAGGGCACGCTCGTTGGAGAAGTTGGCTTCGAGGAAAGCGACTCGGCCCAGTTCGCCGCGGTCAATGGCCTCACGAATAGCGCGCACGCCGGCCATGAGGCGCGCGCTGTGGCCCACGGTGACGGTGATGCCATACTGCTTTTCCAGGGCGGCGATCTGCAAGCCCTCTTCCAGCGTGCTGGCAATGGGCTTTTCCGTGTACACGTGCTTGCCCGCCTTGGCCACTTGCAGTGCTACCGGCAGGTGCTGCTCATTGGGCACGGTGAGAATGGCGCCCTTGATCTCGGGCGAGGAAAGCATGGCCTTGAGGTCGGCAACGGCGGGCACGCCCATCTCACGCGCGAAGTTCTGGCGCTTCTCTTGGGAGCGGCTATAGGCGGCAACAATTTTCAGCTTGTCGGATTTGGCGGCGGCGCGGGTCAGGACCTTGGCCCAGCGTCCCAGCCCGATGATGCCGACTTTGACCGGCTCTGCGCTCATGGCAGCATCTTCCCCGAATGGAATTTCTTGACCCTGATGCAGTTCGCGTTGTAAAAAGGAACGCGAGTGGTAGTACGGTATTACAGTATGACTTCTCCGTCAAGCCAGGTTCCGCCTAACGGCGCCGCCCTTTCCGCGATCCCCCGCGCGGCCGCCCCCTTGCGCCGCCAAGTGGTGGACGAACTGCGCCACTCCATTATCAGCGGCCGGCTGCGCCCGGGCGCGCGGCTCGTAGAGCGAGAGCTGATCGCCATGATGGGCGTTTCGCGCACCGTGATTCGCGAGGCGCTGCGCCAGCTGGAATCGGAAGGCCTAGTGGCCATGATTCCCAACAAGGGGCCGGTGGTGCGCGAACTGACCCTGGTGGAAGCCAAGGATTTGTACTCCATTCGCGCCGTGCTGGAAGGGCTGGCCGCCCGCCTGTTCGTGGAAAATGCCGATGAGGCGCAGTTCCGCAAGCTGCAAACCGCGCTTACGGTTACCGCCGCGGCCTACAAGGCCTCCGCCCCCGAGGTCCTGCTGGGAGCGAAGAACCGCTTCTACGACGTGCTGTTCGAGGGCGCGGGCAGCGAGACCTTGTCGTCCATGATCGCCACCCTGCATGCGCGCATCCGGCGCTGGCGAGCTCTTGGGTTGGCACACCCGCAGCGCTCGCCGCGCCGTTCACAGGAGAGCATCAAGGGATTGCGCGCCGTGGTGGCCGCCATCAAAGCTCGCGACGCCGAGCAGGCAGAAAAGATCATGCGCGACGAGGTCACGCGGGCCGCCGCCGAAATCATTCGCCTGCTGGCCAATTCCGCTCCGTCGGCCGCCGCCCAGCATGCGCCGTAACCGTTTCATTTCGCAATCGTCAAGGAGAACACAGGATGACCACCTCTTTCATCGTCCACGATAAGGCTGACACCGTCGGCGTGGTCGTGGTCGAAGACGTGCAGCCAGGCAAGGACCTGACAGGATGGGTGATGGAGACCGATGAGACCATCACGCTCAAGTCGCTGGACCCGGTCCCGCTGGGGCACAAGATCGCGCTGCGCGACATCCAGTCCGGCGACACCGTCCTTAAGTACGGCCACGACGTGGGCCGCGCCGTGGCTGATATTGGCAGAGGACGCCACGTTCACGTCCACAACCTGAAAACCAAGAGGTGGTGAGAATGGCACGTTACGAGTTTTACGGATATCGCCGCGAGAATGGGCGGGTGGGAATTCGCAACCACGTAATTATTCTGCCGCTGGATGACTTGTCCAACGCGGCGGCAGAAGCCGTGGCCAATAACATTAAAGGCACGCTGGCCTTGCCCCATGCTTACGGGCGGCTGCAATTCGGCGAGGACCTGGAGCTGCATTTCCGCACGCTGATCGGCACCGGCTGCAATCCTAATGTGGCCGCCTGTGTGGTCATCGGCATTGAGCCGGGCTGGACCGGACGGGTGGTGGAAGGCATTGCGGCCACCGGAAAGCCCGTGGCCGGCTTCTCCATCGAGACCAACGGCGACATCAGCACCATCGCAGCCGCTTCGCGCAAGGCGCAGGAGCTCGTGCAATGGGCCACTGAAAAACAGCGCGAGCGCTGCTCCATGGAAGATCTGTTTGTCTCCACCAAGTGCGGCGAGAGCGACACCACTTCCGGACTGGGCTCCTGCCCCACGGTCGGCAATCTGATTGACAAGCTGGACCCGCTGCACGTCACCAGTTGCTTCGGCGAGACTTCAGAACTCACGGGAGCTGAAGTCGTGTGTGCCAGCCGCGCGGCCAGCAAACAGGCAGGCGACAAATTCATGCAGGTGTTTAACGCCTATCAGGAGGTGATTGAACGGCACAAAACCAGCGACCTCTCGGAGTCGCAGCCCACTAAGGGCAACATTGCCGGGGGGCTCACAACCATTGAGGAAAAAGCATTTGGAAACCTGCAGAAGATCGGCAAGAAAACCAAGTTTATTGATGTCCTGAAACCCGCGGAAGCGCCCGGGAAAGGTCCCGGCCTCTACTACATGGATACTTCCTCCGCGGCTGCGGAGTGCGTGACCTTGCAGGCTGCCGCGGGATTTGTGGTCCACCTGTTCCCCACCGGGCAAGGCAACATCATCGGCAATCCTATCGAACCGGTCATCAAGCTCACGGCCAATCCGCGCACCGCGCGCACCATGCGCGAGCACGTTGACCTGGACGTCTCCGGCCTGCTGCGCCGCGAAATGAACCTGGACGAGGCGGGCGACCGCCTGATTGAGCTCATGCTGCGCACCTGCAATGGCCGCCTGACCTGCGCCGAAGCGCTGGGCCATCGCGAATTCGTGATGACCAAGCTGTACCAGAGCGCGTAGGACAGGCTGCGGACGCGAGGCCGGGAAGCTGTATGGTGGTCGGACCAATTCTGTGGTACTATGCGCCGCTTACCGTACACAAGGCAGTCCGTAATAAAGGAGGCGTGGCATGTGCGCCATTACCCGGCGCGGTTTCATGAAGGGCGCGGCTCTGGCGCCTTTGGCGCTGGGCCCGCTTTCCCTGCACTCGCCGACCGCTTCCGGCGACCATTTCGACGTGGTGGTGGCGGGCGCCGGCCACAATAGCCTGATAACCGCCGCCTATCTGGCGAAAGCGGGCTACCGCTGCCTGGTGCTGGAAGGACGGCCCACAGTGGGGGGCGGAGTCAAAACCGCACAGCTAACCCTGCGCGGCTTCCATGATGACGTCTGCTCCACCGCACACAGCGGCATCCAGGCCAATCCCCTGCTGCGCAATGACGAGCTTCACTTGGGAGAGTATGGTCTGGAGTACATCACGCCTGATCCCATTTTTCACGTGGTGTTCGGCGACGGCACTTACCTCACGCAATGGCGCGACCCGGACCGCACCGCCGCCGAGTTCGGCAAATTCTCCCAGAAGGATGCTGGCGCCTACCGGCGCATGCTGGCCGAATTCGACTCGGTCAAGGCGGTGTTCGGAGCTACCAGCTTCAACCCCATCGGATTCGGGCCGTCCCTGAGCGAGCTTCTGGCCAAAGTCCCCCGGGGCAAGCTGTGGCAACGCCGCCTGGCCATGTCAGCCTGGGAGATCATCCGCGACAATTTTGAGGACGACCACTGCCGCGCCGCCTTGCTGTTCATGGGCCACCTTTCCTCGGAAGCGCCCAGCGATCCCGCGACCGGCCGGTTTGCCTATGGCTTTGCCGGCCAGCAGCACGGCGGCCGCCCGTTGCCCAAGGGTGGCTCAGGAATGCTGACGCAGGCCCTGGCGGGCTTCCTTGAGGCGCACAACGGCGTGATTCTCACCAACAAGTGGGTACGCCGTTTCCTTATCGAGAACGGCCGCTGCGCGGGGGTGGAGTGCGATGACGGCAGCTCCTACCGCGCCGCTAAGGCGGTGCTCTCCACCGTCCACATTAAGCACTTGGTGAAGATGGCGCCGGCCCAGCTCTGGGGCCAGGACTTCCTGGATGGGGTGGACACCTGGCAAGGCGAGCGCACCATGTTCGTCAGCCATTACGCCACCTCAGTGGCGCCCACCTATGCGGTTCAGGGCGGCAGCCTGACACCCACGGAGGCGGGTGTGATCGCCAACGCCGACCGCGCGCTGCGGTTCGGTTTCGATGACACCGCGGGCGTGGTCAACCTCGACCAGCCTCCCCTGCAGGTCATCTGCTGCAGCGTGGCCGATCCTTCGCGCACGCCGCCGGGCATGCACACGCTCAAGATCATCGGCTTCCAGCCCTACAACCTTAAGGAGGGCCCGCAGCACTGGGACGAGATCAAGCACCAGGTGGACCAGGCCCACCTGAATTACCTACGGCGCTTCTCGCCCAACCTGACCGACGACAAGATTCTGGCGCGCTTTCTCACCAGTCCGGTCGACATCGAGCGCATGAATCCGCACTTCTGGCATGGCAGCGCCCACGGGGGCCGAATGGATGCCGCGCAGTCCGGGCCCCTGCGGCCCATGCTGGGCTGGGCGCAGCACCGCATGCCCATTCCTGGCCTGTATCAGACGGGGGCTACCACGCATCCCGGCGGTTCCGTGACCGGCGCCCCGGGCCGAAATGCGGCCGTGGTCATGCTCAAGGATTTCGGCACCAGTATTGAAGAGGTGGTCAGCAGGAAAGGCTAGGAGAATCGGAGGTGCGGTTGTGAGACTTAACCCAACTTCTGCGCTGTTGGCCGCGGCGCTGGCGGTCGTGGTTTTCACGGGCGTAAAGATGCCGGCACAGAGCGCACCGGCATATCCGCCGCAACTGGTGCCCGACAACCCGCTGCATCCGGCCGCGCCCACTCAACCACTTCCTTATAGCCACAAGACCCACCTGGCGCTGAAAATCGGCTGCCAGTTTTGCCACACCAACCCCGACCCCGGCACCATGATGACCTATCCCGCGACGGCCACCTGCATGACCTGCCATCAATCCGTGGCCACCGACTCGCCCGCCATCAAGAAGCTGGCGGAGTACGACAGTACTCATCAGGCCATCCCCTGGGTACGCGTCTACAAGGTGCTGCCCGGAGTGAAATGGGGCCATCGTTTCCATCTTGCCGCGGGCCTGAAATGCCAGAACTGCCACGGCCCGGTTCAGGAAATGCCGGCGATGTATGAAAAAACCAGCGTGACCACGATGGGCGTGTGCATCTCCTGCCACGAGAAGAACCACGCCAAGACGGTATGCAGCACCTGCCACTCCGCGCCTTCGCTTCAGCAGCAGGTCGGGCAGTCTGTTGGCGCGGCCGCGACCAAGTCCACCCAACGATAGGAGACCTCATGAGCGATATGACGCGGCGCGGTTTTCTTAAAGGAGCGGCGGTCGCGCCTTTGGTCCTCAAGCCTTTCGCAGCTATGGGCCAGCAGGGCCCTGGCAGTGGGCGCTTCGATATTGTTGTGGCCGGCGCCGGCCACAACAGCCTGATTACTGCCGCCTATCTGGCCAAGGCGGGATACCGCTGTGTGGTGCTGGAAGGCCGGCCGACCATCGGGGGAGGGGTCAAGACCGCGGAACTGACCCTTCGCGGATTCCAGGACGACGTCTGCTCCACCGCCCAATATTTCATCCAGTCCAACCCCATGTTGCGCAACCATGAAATTCCGCTGCGCGACTACGGGCTGGAATACATTGACCCTGATCCCATCATGCATATGGCATTTCTGGATGGCAGCCACATCACCCAGTGGCGGGACGTGGAGCGCACCATCGCCGAGTTTGGGAAGTTCTCCAAGAAGGATGCCGCCGCTTACCGCCGCATGTATGAGGAATTCAATTCCGTGGCACCTATGTTTCGGGAGTCCACCTTTACTCCCATCGGCTTTGGGCCATCGCTTCCGGAGCGCCTGGCCGCCCATCCCCGAGGGCGACTGTGGCAGCGCCGCCTGGCCATGTCAGCCTGGGAAATCATCAAAGCGAATTTTGAAGACGAGCACTCCCGCGCCTTCATGGTGTTCCTGGCGCACATCACCTCGGAAGCGCCCGACGCGCCGGTCAGCGGTCGCGTGGCCTATACGGCATTCGGCCAGCAACATTCCGGGCGGCCCATGCCCAAGGGCGGCTCAGGAAAATTGGCTGAGGCTCTGGGCCGCTACATCGAAGCCCGCAACGGGGTGATCCTGCCCAACAAGTGGGTGGAACGATTCATCATTGAAAACGGCCGCTGCGTGGGCGTGGAATGCGGCGACGGGACTTCTTACCGCGGCGACAAGGCGGTGGTTTCCACCTTGCACATTAAGCACCTGGTAGATATGGCGCCGCGCGAGCTCTGGCCGCAAGACTTCCTCGACGGCGTGGACACCTGGCAGGCGGAGGAGGCCATGTTCGTCAGCCACTACGCCACCAGCGCGCCGCCCGTGTTCCCCCTGCAAGGCGGCGGCACGATTTCGCCGGCGGAAACTGGCCTGCTGGTCTCGCCCGAGCGCGCCCTGCGGGTAGCGCTGGATGACGCCTGCGGCAACGTCAACATGGAAGACCCGCCCATGCACTGCATTTGCTGCACCGTCGCCGACCCCAGCCGCGCCCCGGCCGGGATGCACACGCTGAAGCTGGTCACGTGGTATCCCTACGACATCAAGCAAGGCCCGCAACACTGGGACGAGATCAAGAAGCAGGTGGCGGAAGCCAATCTCAAGCAACTGCGGCGCTTCTGCCCCAGCCTGACGCCCGACAAGTTCCTGGGTGAATTTATCGAGAGCCCCATTGATTTCGAGCGCATGAATCCGCATTTCTGGCACGGCAGCGCCCACGCGGGAGCGCAGAACGCGGCGCAAACCGGTCCCATGCGCCCCATGCCGGGCTGGGCACAGCACCGCATGCCCATTCCCGGACTCTACCAGACGGGCGCCTGCACTTACCCCGGCGGGTCGGTGAGCGGCGCCCCCGGACGCAACGCCGCCGTGGTGATGCTCAAGGATTTCGGCACCAGCATCGAGGCGGTGGTGAGCAAGAAGGCTTAGCGGCGGCAAACGCTTCAGGAGGTTTCGTGCGGGTAATGATTCTGCTTCTCGCGGCCACGGCCTTGCTCGCCGCCACTGCTTTTGCTCAGCAGGGCAAAAATGCCGCCATTGATCCCGACCACATCTTCTTCACCAAGCCGGTGCCCAGCCCGGTCACCGAAATCGTCGAGCCGGTAGAAGGGTCGGAGTTCCCCCTGCACATCATCTACCTCGAAACCGTGGATGGGCTCTACGCTCCCATCGGTTTGCGCAAGCCCCTAGGCAACGGCCCTTTCCCCATCGTTCTGTTCGCGCACATGAATGGCGGAATGGGGGTACGCTGGATTCGGGAATGGACGCAGAACGGCAGCTGGACTCTGGAGCAGTTTCTAAAAGCCGGGTATGCGGTGGCCTGGATGCGCTACCGCGCCGAGGTAGAGGACACTTACGGCAAACCGCTGGTCGAAGGCAAGCAGGAGGGGCGTCAGATTTTCAGCCGAGGGCCCCTGGAATACGAAGATGCCATCTCTATCATCAACTTCGTGAAGACGATTCCCTACGTGGACCCCAATCGCGTGGGCTACGTGGGCCTGAGCCATGGCGGTGAAATGCTGATGAAGATTGCCAGCGAGTACCACGGCCTGCGC
>Ga0075436_100000952_pt1 | contig 19388 bp, 16 predicted proteins | sample RhiMethybrSRZTD5_FD_75303 | JGI IMG/M metagenome (GOLD analysis project Ga0075436, IMG submission 75303) | Populus rhizosphere microbial communities from Tennessee, USA - Rhizosphere MetaG P. TD hybrid SRZTD5 | ecosystem: Host-associated > Plants > Roots > Rhizosphere > Soil | place: USA...
CGCGAACCCGAGCTCGCGGGCCCTCGCCACCTCCGCGGGGGTCGCGCCGAACGTGATGCGATCGACGAGGTGGACGATCGGATCGGGAGCCGGCAGACCGGAGCCCCCGGCCGCGGCGGCTCTCCAGCGAATCGCCGGCCGGGGCCGGGTGACGGCGGGGAAGGCCACGGCCAGCGCTCCCACGCCGCCGCTCCGCAAAAGGTTCCTTCGGGTCTGGATCTCGCCAGGCACGGACTCCTCCACTCGAACCATAGGTGACGCTGTAGAGTAATACGATGAAGAAGGGTAACTTGTCTCTCGCCTTCGTCGCGATGCTCAACCGGGACGCCGACTGAGGTGGCCGACCTCCTGATCCTTGCGCATGGAGGCACCTGGGAGATGCGCTTCCAGACCTCGTCGCTGGCGGCCAGCGCGGCGGCGGCGGGGGAGAGGGTGGACGTGGCGCTCTTCTTCGCCGCGCTGGACGCCTGGGCGAGGGGCCGCTGGGACGAGCTCGATCCGGCGCCGCCGCTCACTCCGGAGCGCCTGGAATCGTGCGCCCTGCCGCCGCTCACCGAGATGCTGGCGCCGGGGCGGGAGGACGGCCTGATCCGTCTCTATGCCTGCAGCGCGTCCACCCGGTTCCTGGGGCTCGACCCGGCCACCGTCCAGTCCATGGTCGACGTGGTCCTCGGCTGGCAGAGCTTCTCGCGTATGATCCGGGAGTCCGGCCGGGTCGTCACCCTATAGAGAGGACCGCCAGCAGCCGGCTACATGGAACGAGGATCGTCATGAAACAGCTCGGCTTTGCAACTCTGCCAGGCGCAGCCCTGTCCCTCGCCCTGCTCGTCTCTCCCCCTCTGTGGGCGGCGGGCGATCCCTGCGCCGGCGCCAAGGCTTTGGTCACCGTCGACCAGGCGGGCGCGGAGGGGACCTTCGTCAATGCGAAGGGGACCTGGGAGGTCAGCGGCGGCGCGGTGGGCGCGCTGGTCGAGGTCCGCATCGACGCCGACCGCTGGCAATCGGAGAGCTTCAAGGGGACCAAGGGGACCTGGGACTTCGACATGGCGATGAAGTGGAACAAGTGCGGCCATTATTCGGTCCGGGTCTGGGTCTATCCGAGCGTGGACGTCCACGGCCACCTCTACAACTGCCTGGACAACGACAACTCGGTGCCCTGGCGCTTCGACGTGCCGTGCGGTGCGCAGGTCCAGATCACGCATTGCGACTGGGAGTGCGGCGAGGGGGACGGCAAGCAGTGCGTCGGCACCTGCACCGGATCGGCGAGCGGCGGGCTCGCTCCCTACCGCCCCTTCTGGGGGATCAACGACCGCGACTACCAGCAGGGCCAGGAGGTCTCGACAGGCCCCTGGACGGAAGCGGTCCGCTGCACGCTCGGCGACAAGGTCTCGTTCAAAGTGCGGGAGATGAGCGGCAACGGCAAGATCGCGCCGCCGGTCCACTTGGCCTGTGGCGCGCAGGCGGGAAACCCTTAGCGGCGCTGAAGCTCGGCCGAGGGGCAGGGAGGGATCGTGAGGGCCGATGAGCCGCTGATTCCAAAGCACGGCGGGTACCGGAAGCTGAAGAGCTTCCAGTTGGCGCAACTGGTCTACGACGTGACGGTACGTTTCTGCGAGCGATACGTCGACCACCGCAGCCGAACCCGCGACCAGATGGTGCAGGCGGCCCGTAGCGGGGTGCAAAACATCGCCGAGGGGAGCCAAGCGTCGGGCACTTCGAAGAAGACCGAGCTCAAGCTGACCAATGTGGCGCGCGCCAGCCTGGAGGAGCTGCGGCTCGACTATGAAGACTTCCTGCGGCAGCGGGAGCTGCCCCTTTTGCCACCGGATCACCGGGCACTGGTGCGCTTCAAGGCGAGGCGCTGCGTCACGGTGGAGGACGTCCGCCTGTGGGTTGAGGACGAGCAGGGACGAACACGGACGAGCATGGACAAGTCCGTGTCGGTCCGTGGAGGTCCGTGTCCGTCCGTGGGCTCCTCGACCTTGGTGGCCAACGCGGTTCTCTCTCTCCTCAACCTCTGCTGCTACCTGCTCGATCGCCAGTTGGCGGCCCAGGCCCAGGCCTTCGAGAACGAGGGTGGCTTTACGGAGCGCCTGTACCGGATCAGGCAAAAGAAGAGATAGGGAGCAGGAGCTCGAAGGCTGCGCCCGTACCGGGCGGACCCTCGGCGAGCCGCAGGTCGCCTCCCAGGCTGCGGGCGAGCCGCCGGCTCAGCGCGAGGCCGAGGCCGACGCCGGGAGCGCTGGCGGCGGCACGGGCGGCGGACTTGTGAAAAGGGCGGAAAATCCGCCGGCGGGCGTCTGCTGGGACGCCTGGCCCATGATCGGCCAAGCGTAGGACAACGAAGCGGCCGCGCCGTGAGGCGCTGATGTCCAGTCGGCGATCTTCGGCTTCCGCGGCGTATTTGCAGGCGTTGTCCACCCAATTGAAGAGGATGCGCTCGAGGGCGCCGGGGTCGGCCTTGACTTGCGGGTGGGGAGCGCCGCCTCCGCTCGGATGGACGACCAGGGTGAATCCGTCGCGAGCCGCCCGCTCGCTCAGGCGGTGGGCCATTCCCTCCAGGAGCGGGTTGATCGCCATGGCCTCGATCTGCTGGCTCCGCGCTCCCTGCGAGCTGCGCTCCAGGCGCGAGTAGGCGAGGACGTTTTCCACCAGGTGGCCGAGCCGCTCGGCCTCGGCGCGGAGGGTGGCGAGGTAGTCCGCCTGCCCGGCGGGCGGGACCATGCCTTCGGCGAGCATCTCGGAGTACATGCGGACGGTGGTCAGCGGGGTGCGCAGCTCGTGGGTGACGGCCGAGACGAAGTCGGCGCGCCGCCGGCTCTGGCGGAGGCTGCCCAGGAGGAGCGCGGTCACTGCCAGGCCGGAGAGGGCAATGGCGCCGGAGCCCGCCGCCAGGGTGAGCCGTGCCGGGGTCCAGCCGGGCTGGGGAACCGGCGCCGGCAGGAATCCGGGGACGAGGCGGACCGGGAGGAGCGCGAGACGGCGGCCCGGGTCCGCGGTCTCACCGGCCGTCACGGGCAGGAGGTCGGCGCCGGGAAGGAGATCCCGGATCTGGCCCAGGAGGTTGCCGCGCAGCGCCGGCCAGTCGAGCCACAGAGTTTGCAGACGGGCCTGGCCGTCCTGGCGGATGCGCCGCACGAGATAGAGCTGGCCGGCGATCCAGGCGGGCTGGAAGGTGGTCTCGACACGGCTGGGCTCCCGCTTCCGGATCGGCTTGAGCTTCCTCTCGGGCTTGGGCTGGAACGCCGGCGTCGAATCGGTCTTCAGCTCGGCCGGGGGCACGGGCTTCTGGACAGGCGTGGGCTCCGTCTTCTGCTCAGGCTGAGGCGCGGGTTGAATTTTCGCCGGCGGCTGCTCGGGCTGGGGTACGAACGATGACTGCTGGTTCGCATTGCGGGCGCGCTGCTCGAACTCGGCGGTATTGAGCTGGCTCTGGAGCGCTGCCGCCTCCTTGGGCTCAGGAGCGGGTGGCGGGGCGGTCACCGGTGGCGATGTAGGGACCGCTGGGGCTTGCTCCAGAGCTTGGGAGAGGAGCGTAGCCGGCACCGGACTGGTCCCGGCCGGTTCCACCTCGAAGCGGCGGTGCTCGATGGGGTCGGGCTCTGCAGGGCCCGCCGGGGCGGCGGCGAAGCGCTCGGCGGGGCGGGCGTTCTCGCGGCCGACAATGGCGGTCAGGGCGGAGTCGAGCCGCCAGAGGGCGAGCCGGGCCTTCTCCTCCTGGGCGGCGAGCCGGCGGGCCTCGCTCTCGGCGGCTTCGAGGCGCAGGGTGGTGCGGGAGATCCATACCAGGGCGCCGGCGAGAACGGCCGCTCCCGCAGCGAGGGTCAAGCCGGCGGCGAGCTGTCCGCGGGTCACAACGTGAGCCTGTAGCCTTTGCCGCGGACGGTCAGGAGGAGCCGTGGCGGATCTCCGTCGTCGCGCAGTTTCTTGCGCAAGCGGGCCACCGCCATGTCCACCGAGCGGGTCTGGACGCGGCGGGGATCGACCCTCCAGATGCGCAGCAGCAGCTCTTCGCGCGATGGCGCACGGTGGGCGTTGGCGGCGAGATGGCGAAGGAGATCCGCCTCCAGAGGAGTGAGCGGCGACCGGGCGCCGTCTCGGAAACGCACCTCCAGGCGTTCGAGGTCCACCTCGCCGTCGGGGAGCGAGAGCGCTGCCGGTCCGGCCGCGCGCTCCGGCGAGCGGCGGAGGACCGACTCGACGCGCGCCAGGAGCTCGCGAAGGCTGAACGGTTTCACGATGTAGTCGTCGGCGCCGAGGCGGAGGCCGCGCACGCGGTCGTCCTCGGCGCCGCGGGCGGTCAAGAGGATCACCGGCAGAGCGGGCAGCTCCCGGCGGACGCGATCGAGCACCGCCAACCCATCGCCGCGCGGGAGCACGATGTCGAGGAGGATCAAACCCACCTCGCGCTCCAACGCCAGGCGCGCTCCCTCGATGGCGTCGCCCGACTCCAGGACGCCATAGCCCTCGTGGCGCAAGGCGTCGCACAGGCCGCGGCGGATGGCCAGATCGTCTTCGATCACGAGCACCGTGCAAGGCGCCATTCTCGCAGCATAACGCAGGCACTTTCCTGTGCTTCGAGTGTTACCAACCCGGTACAGAACGGGGCCTCGCGGCCTCCTAGACTGCAAGCTGACCGAAAGGAGGTCACCATGCGCGTCTCGATCCTACCCATCGTTCTGCTGCTCGGCCTAGCCTTGACGCCTTCTGTTTCTTCTTGCCTTCCCCTCGCCGCCGTCGCGGCCGGAGGGACCGCAGAGTCCCCGGCCGCCGTGGCGAGCCTGCGCGGGATGGGTCCGGCCGGCATGCAAGAGCTCCTCGATTTGGAGAAGTCCGACCCGGCGCTCAGCCGGAGCCCCGGGTTTCAGGCTGCGCTCGACGCTGTCTGCGCGCAGCACGACTGCGCCGCTTCTCATCTCTACTGGTTCACCGATCTCGCCGCGGCTCAGGCGGAGGCCCGGAAGAGCGGCAAGCCGATCCTGTCGCTGCGCCTGCTCGGCCGGTTGGACGAGGAGCTCTCCTGCGCCAACAGCCGTTTCTTCCGCGCGGTTTTGTACCCCGACGAGACGCTCGCGCCTCTTCTCCGCGACCGTTTTGTGCTGCACTGGCAATCGGTGCGCCCGGTACCCAAGGTGACCGTGGACTTCGGTGACGGTCGCCGCCTGGTCGGTACGGTGACCGGCAACAGTATCCACTACGTCCTCGATCCTCGCGGCCGGATCGTGGACGCCCTACCCGGCCTCAACGGTCCGGGTGCGTTCCGGCGCTTCCTGAAAGGCAGCGCGACCGAGGCCGGTCGCATGGCGGGCCTGTCCGACGCCGATTTCGTCCGTGAGCTGGCGGCGTTCCATACCGCTCGACTCGCGGAGCTCAAGTCGACGCTCGTGGATGATCTCCGGCAGGCGGGTGCCGAGACCCCGGAGCAGGCCGCCCGGATGACGATGACGACTGGGCTATGGGGCGGAATCCGGGAGGTGCCGGCCTGGCGGGCTTCCGAGCGGAGCGCCAGCAAGTCCTCGGCGGAGTTGCCCGTCCTCTGGGCCGTGTCGCCCGATGTGACTCATCTGGCCCCTCCCGAAGTCAAGCCTTCCGCCGTGGCCGATCTCCATTTCGCCGACGCGAAGCTCAGCCCGGCCAGCCGCCGTTTCTTGCTCGCCAAGGCCGGCACCTGGATGAAGCTGGACAACGAGGACGCAGCCGTCGGGCGCTTCGAGGGCTTGATCGCGGAGGACACGGTGCGCAACGAGTATCTGCTGCACTCCGCGCTCCATACCTGGCTGGCGGCGAGCCGCAAGGTCCCGGACCTCGCCGCGTTCAACGAGCAGGTCTACGCACGCCTCTTCCTGACCCCCTCCACGGACCCCTGGCTGGGCCTCGCGCCGGCGGAGCTGTATGCGGTGATGAGGCCCCTCACCCCCTGACCCCCTCTCCCACACGCCCTCACATCCGCCCGGGAGAGGGGGAAAATCACGGCAGACCAGGCTGATTTGATCCCGCGGTTCTCCCCTCTCCCGGGGTCGGGCGGGCGGGAGATGGGAGAGGGGCTGGGGGTGAGGGGTTCGGGCGGGCGGCCTCTATCCCTTCACCAGAAACGTCTCCTCGCCCACCACCTCCGGGTCGAGCGAGAACTCGTAAAGCTCCAGGCCGCCGAAAAGGGCCTTGACGCGCGGCCAGCCGGCCGCCTGCATGTGCCGTGCGCCGTCGACGGCGGTGGCGCCGTCGTCGTCGAAGAGCACCACGTCGCGGTCAGCAGGGGGGGACCACTCCGGGCCGGGATAGGGAATGGCGCCGTGGAGAGAAAGCTTGCCGGGGGCTGCCCGCACGTCGAGGAGCAACGGCGGATCGCCGTCTTTGAGCCGCCGGAAGAGAGCGAAAGGTGAGATCTCGATCTGCGGATCGAACTGCACGACCGGAGTGGCGTCGTCGAGGTACCGGGTCGGCATGCGCCGCATCCTACTTCACGACGATCACCTCCACGTCCTACTCCACCTTCGACTGGTGGTCAGCCCAGGCGAGGCCGGACATCACTTTCGGCATGAAGCGCGTGGATTTGGGCGGCAGCATCTCGCCGCCGGCGATGGCGGCGGCGAACTCCGCGGGGGCCATGGGCGGCAGGAAGATGCCAGTGCCGAGCGCGCCGGAGGCCACCTGGTCCCACAGCTCGTCCGGGCTCGAGCGGTAGATCACAGTGCCGTCGGTGGACGCCTCGGGGGAAAGACCGAGGGCCGGCAGGATGGTGTCCTGGAAGACCTTCACGACGAGCCGCGGACGGCCGGAACGCAGGTCCCAGATCTCGGGCTGGCCGCCGGATACCCAGATGCCGATCGCGGGCTGCGGCGCGGCGGCTACGGCGGCGGCGAAGGCGCCGCCGCTCGCGCCCTGGAACGGCGTCTTGGCAGCGGAGGCGCCTGCCAACCTGACGGGATCGATCCGCTCTTTGAACGCGCGGTGGATCGGCTCGATGGCGAGGGCCGGCGAGTCGAGGCTGGTTACCACGGCGAGCTTGGCCGCCGCGGCCGTGCCGGGGCGGGCGCCGTGCTCCTGCGCGAAGCGCTGCCCGACCTTGTAGCGGTGGTGCCCGTCGGCGATGGCCGCCGGGACCTCCAGGGCGGCGCGATAGAGCGCGATGCGGACCGGATCGTCGATCCGGTAGAGGAGGTGGAAGTTGCCGTCGGCGTCGCGGTGGCGCACCAGCTCGTGGGCGCCGGCCAGGTCCTCTGCGAGCAGGGCGTCGAGCCGGCCGCCGTCCTCGGACAGGAGGAGGATCGGCTCGAGGTCGACGCGCATCGCCGCGAGAAGGGCGAGGCGGTCGGCGAGCGGCTTGTCGAGCGTCTGCTCGTGCGGCCGGATGACTTTCGGGTCGGCAAATTCCACCAGGCCGAGGACGCCCAGGCGCTTTCCGAGGCCAGCGCCCGCACCGCCCGCCAGCTCGATGACGTAGGGATAGAGCGCCGGCTTCCTTTCGCGCTCGACGATCCCGTCGCGCAGCCACAGCGCGTGGAGGTGCGCGGCGCTCCTATAGATGTCACCGCCCGCGGGAGCCACCGGACGGGTGAGGTGCACGAACTGGTGGGGCGACTGGGCGTGGAAGCGGTCGCGCGCGGCGTCGTTGATCTGGTCGTACGGCGGTGCCGCCAGCGCACCGGCGTCGGCAGCCCCCCCGGCTTGGGGCGCATAGCGCAGCCCTTCGAAGGCGAACAGGCGCATCGTCTCTCCTTCCGGGGTCACTCCCGGCGACCTGCGTAGTGTAGCCGCGCCCGCAGCGCGTGGTCGGGGAATTCGGTGAACAGGCCGTCCACCCCCAGGGCGAAGAACTGGGCGTATTCGTGGCCGGGATCGCCGCCGTACTCCGGCGCCAGGAAGGGCGGATCGCTGCGGAAGGTCCACGGATGGACCAGGAGGCCGGCGCGGTGGGCGTCGTCCACCAGAGTCGTGGCAGGGAGGAGCGCTCCGTCAGCGCCCGCCGGGACGATCAGCCGCTTCCGCGGACCGATGCCGTCGGCGTAGCCGGCGATCGCCGCCAGACCCTCCGGAGCCCGCAGGTCCCGGTACGTCCGGGGGTCGCCCGCCGCCGCCAGGTCCCAGGGCTGCCCCTCGTCGTCGTCCAGGAGCTGGATGAGCGGCAGCTCGGTCATGCGCCGCAGCGCCCGCAGATTGCCGGTTTCGAAGGACTGCAGGAAGACCGGCGCGCCGCGCCCCACGTAGCCGGCGCCGTGCAGGATCGCGACCAGGCGCTCCTCCAAGGGGAGGCCGAGAGAGCGGAAATAGGTCGGATGCTTCGTTTCGGGGTAGACGCCGAGGGTGCGGCCGGTCTCGATGCCCTTGCGGCGGACGAGCGCGAGGACCTCGTCGAGGGTCGGCACCTCGAACCGGCCGTCGAACGAGCGGTCGCGGGAGGCGAAGCGCTGGCGGGCGCGCAGGGTCTTGATCTCGGCGAGCGTGAAGTCCTCGCTGAACCAGCCGGCGACGCTGCGGCCGTCGACGGGCTTCGTCGTCCGCCGGTCACGGAATTCCGGATGATCGGCCACGTCGGTGGTGGGGGAGAGCTCGTTTTCGTGGCGGGCGATGAGGGCGCCGTCGCGGGTCGCCACCAGGTCGGGCTCCAGGAAATCCGCGCCGAGGTCCGCGGCCAGCTCGTAGGAGGCCAGCGTGTGCTCGGGGCGGTGGCCGGAGGCGCCGCGGTGGGCGATGATCAGGGGGAGAGAGGGGTGAGGCCCGGGCATGGGCGGCATGCTAACCCGGCCGCGCCTTGGAATTCTCACGCCCGGCGAGGTGTTGGCGCCCTCGTGCTATGATCGCCGGCCATCTTTGCACAAACATTCCCATCTTCTGGAGAAATCGATGAAAAGAATGATCACTCTGTCTGCCCTGCTGCTGCTCTTCTCGGTCGCGGGCACGGCGCGCGCCGCTGATCCGAAGGCGGCTCCCGCGAAGCCGGCGACCCCGCCGGCAAGTCAGCCTGCGGCTCCCGCGGCACCGCCCTCGCCGGGCGCGAGCTGGTCGCTGGAAGAGAAGGCCGGCTACATCATCGGCCTGAACCTCGGGAACAACCTGCGGCAGCAGGAAATCCCGGTCACCGCCGACCAGATCATCAAGGGATTGCGCGACGGGCTGGGCAACGCCAAGGCGCAGCTCTCGGACGCCGAGGTCCAGGCGGCCATGACCGAGTTCCAGCAGCAGATGATGGCCAAGCAGCAGGCCAAGACGGAGAAGAACAAGAAGGCGGGCGAGGAGTTCCTGGCCGCCAACAAGGCGAAGCCGGGGGTCAAGACCACGGCCAGCGGCCTCCAGTACGAAGTGATCAAGGAGGGGACCGGTCCGACGCCGAAGGCGACGGACAAGGTGACGGTCAACTACAAGGGCTCCCTCCTCGACGGCAAGGTGTTCGACAGCTCGTACGACCGCGGGCAGCCGGTGACGTTCGGCGTCGGCCAGGTGATCCCGGGCTGGGTCGAAGGGTTGCAGCTCATGAAGGTCGGGTCGAAGTACAAGCTCACCATCCCCTCGGCCCTGGCCTACGGGGAGAACGGCGCCGGCAACGAGATCGGCCCCAACTCGGTGCTGCAGTTCGAAGTCGAGCTGCTGAAGATCGAGCCGTCCGAGCAGCCGGCCGCGCCGCCCGCCGATGCGAAGAAGCCCGCGGACGCCAAGAAGCCGGCCGACGCCAAGCCGGCCGACGGCCAGAAGCCGCCGCAATAAGGCTGTCCCTGGACTGCGCTCCCTCCGATCGCGAGGGAGCGCAAGCCTGCCCCTCACCCCTCAGCCCCCTCTCCCACACGCCCTCACTCCCGCCCGGGAGAGGGGGAGATCCATCCTCATTCCACCTCAGCCACCGCCGCGCGGATGTCCTCGATCGCCATCGCGACGCGGTCGTGGTGAGTGCGGAAGGAGAGGACGCAGATGCGCAGGGCGAAACGGCCGTGGAGGAGCGTGCCGGTCAAGAAGACGCGCTTGCGCGCGTTGATCCTCTCCAGGAGGCGCCGGTTGAGGCGGTCGAGGGCTCCCGGATCCGTCAGGCCGGGGGGCACGAGGCGGAAGGCGAGGAGCGAGAGCTCGGGCTCGGCGAGGATCTCGATTCCCGGCGTCGCTCGGAGCTCATCCGCTGCCCAGCGGGCCAGGTCGAGCTTCTCGTCGAGCGCCTCGCGAAACGCCCGAATGCCGTGCATCTTGATCGGCAGCCAGACGCGCAGGCCGCGGAACGGACGGGTGAGCTCCGGCGACAGCTCACAGAAGTCGGCAAGGGCGGTGTCGTCGTCCATCGCCGGTAGGTACTCGGCGGCGACGCTGTGGGCGCGCTTCAGGGCCGCGCCGTCACGGACCAGCAGAGCGCCCGTGCCGTAGGGGAGGAAGAGGCTCTTGTGGGGATCGAGGACCACGGAGTCCGCGCGCTCGGTTCCGGCCAGCGTCCGCCGGCCCCGTTCGGTCAGCCGGAAGAAGCCGCCATAGGCGCCGTCGACGTGAAACCAGAGGTCCTCCCGGCGAGCGAGGTCGGCAAGCTCGGGCAGGGCGTCCACGGCGCCGCTGTTCGTCGTCCCCGCGTTCCCCACCAGGAAGAACGGCGTCAGGCCGAGCCGGCGGTCCTCTGCGATCTTCTCCTCCAAGCGGTCGAGGCGGATCCGGAAGCGCTCGTCCGTCGGCACGGACCGCACCCGGTCGGGTGGGAAGCCGGCGAGGAGCGCGCTCTTCATCACCGAATGGTGGGTCTGGTCGGAGACATAGAGGGTGCCGGCGAGGAAATCCTCCGGCAGCCGTTCGCGCCGGGCGGTCACCAGGGCGATCAGATTCGCCATCGAGCCGCCGCTGGTGAGCACGCCGCGCGCGGTCTCCGGCAGGCCGGCGAGGGCGCAGAGCCAGGAGAGGACGTTCATCTCGAGCTGCACGAGGCCGGGAGCGGCGATGAACAGCCCGGAGAAGCGGTTGACGCTGTCCGCGATCAGATCCGCCACCGCGGCATGGAAGAGGCCGCCTCCGGGGATGTAGCCCAGGTAGCCGGGGCCGGCGGTGTTGATCGAGCCGGGGACCGCCTTGCAGAAGATCAGGTCGAGCAGCTTGTGGACGGGCGTCCCCTCCTCGGGGAGCGGCTCGGCCAGCGTATGGGCGAGCCGGACGCCGCCGCGGTTGCGGTTGGCCGGCTGCTCGGGCAGGGACTCGATGTGCTGCACGATGCGGTCGAGGGCGGCCTTGACGAGGCTCCTCATGTCGTCGGCGGAGAGCTCGAGGGGGTGCATGGCGGGAAAGGGTACACTCACCCGGTGATCCCCCGCAGCCCTCGGTCCGCCGGTGTCGAGGTCGGTGTCGAGATCGGTGTCGAGATGACCATCGGGGCCGCCCTGGCCGCCGCGGCCTGGGCACTCTACTGGCCGGTCGCACGCCTGTGGTGGACGCACGACGATCTCTACCACCTCCATCTGCTGCTGGCGAGCCCGCGCGCCTGGTACTTCTGGGACCAGGCCGTCTATCGAGCCCCGCCGCCCAAGATGCTGACGCCGCTCCTCTTCCTCTCACTGGACGTCGACCGCTTCCTGTTCGGCCTGCGGCCCGCCGTGTTCCATCTCCACCAGCTCGCCTCCCTGAGCCTCGCGCCGCCGGCGCTCTACGCGGTGCTCCGCCTCTGGCTGGCGCGGGCGTGGGCGGCGCTCGGGGCCTTTGTCTTCCTCCTCGGCCCGCCGATCGCCTCCATCGTCCTGATGGTCATGGTGCGCCACTACGTCGAGGTGATCCCGCTCGCCGCGCTCGCGGTCGGCCTCTGGGTGCTGGCCCTGCGGCGGCCGGAGCGGGGAGCGGCGCTGGCGGCGGGGTCCGCCCTCGTCTGGCTCCTGGCGGCGCTCGAAAAGGAGACCGCGGTGCCGCTGGTCCTCTTCCTGCTCCTGATCCCCGAGGGGAGCCTGGGTGAGCGCCTGCGCCGCTGGGTCCCCCATGCTGTCGCCCTCGGCGCCTACGTGGTGATCCGCTTCTTCTTCCTGGGCGGTCCGTCCCAGGGCTACGGATTCGCGGTCGAGAAGGGAGACTGGCCGCGCCTCGCCTTGACGCTGCCGCTCAAGATCGGCGCGGAGATCCGGGGGAAGGCCTCGCCGGCCTCCTGGGTCTTCCTCGCCGTCCTGCTCGCCGGCCTCGGCGTGGCAGCCTGCCGCAGCCGGGGAAGCGCCCTGCGGGTGGGAGCGGCCCTGGCCCTCACTCTGGCCCCGGCGCTGCCGGTCTCGACCCAGATGGAGCCGCGCTATGCGGTCGCCGCCTGGGTGGTGGCAGCGCTGGCGCTCCCGTTCGCCTGCCGGGGGTTGGCATCCAGGAGAGGAGCCTGGCGCGAGCTCGCCGTCGGCTTGGCCGTTCTCTCCTGTGCGTCCGGCGTCCTGGTCAACCGCCTGGACTGGCGGGAGCGTTTCGCCGACTCCGTGCGGCGGAGCGCCGAATGGCGCGCTTACATGGCGATGGCTCCCGGGGAGATGCTGCGCCGGCCCCTCGGAGTGCCTGGAGAGCTCGGTGAGCTGCGCTGGTGGAAGGAGGACGTCCAGGGCCTGCCGCGCGGCGCCGGCTGGTTCTTCGACGACCTCTATCTCTGCCTGCATCCTGAAACCGGCCGGGTCTGGGGGTGGGACGTCGCATCGCAGCGCGTCGTCGATCTCACGCCGCAGCTCTCCGTTATCCGCCGCGGCTCCTGTGACGCCATCCACCAGGACGCGCCGCTGCAAGTCGAGATCAGACCCGAGGGCACGGGAATCGCATGGAACCTCGGCCCCTATCAAGAAGGCCGCTACCGCTTCGTGATGGGAGACGGGATCACTGCCGTCGAAATGCCGCGAACCGGCGGCTTTCTCCTTCGCAGGCTCGCGCCGCTCTCGTTACGGATAAAGTACGAATCGCCCGAGGGATGGGTCACCTACTCGCCGTTGTTGACGATCGATCCCGCGAGAGGGGCGGAGGTCCGGTGGCGGCGGTAGGGAAGGAGCTCTGCAATGCGGGTCGCCGCGATCTACGACATTCATGGCAATCTCCCCGCGCTTGAGGCCGTGCTCCAAGAGATTCGACAGGCAGAGGTAGACCATGTGGTGGTCGGAGGCGATGTGCAGCGTGGGAATGCCGTTCGGGGAACCGGGTGCCTATTGGCTCCTGCTTGGGCCCAGCGTTCAGTTACGGCATACTCCCTACGATCTCACGAGAGCCGCTGCGCGTATCCGAGCCACTGCGTATCCACAAGCCGAAGATTTTGCGTCGCGGAACGTCTTGCAACCCCCATCAGAGGAGGAGACGCTTGAGGCATTTGCCAGGGTTGAGTTGAGGTAACACACGCCTGTTAGTCGCTGAAGACGTCTGCGAGAGTCTCTGCCGTCGTGAAGCGGTCGATCCACTCCAGAAGGAGATCGGCATCCGCTACGGCGATGCGATCGCGGGTCGCCCGGTTGACGCGGCCGAACCGCTTTTCCAGCAACCGCAGCAGAGCCTTGGCCTCGCCTTCCTGCCGGCCCTCCTGCCGGCCTTCCTGCCGGCCCTCCTGTCGGCCCTCCTGTCGGCTCTCTTCTCGCAGTTGCTCGTTCCAAGAATCAATTCGTTCGGCCAGCATCGGTTCAAACTCCTCTAAAGTCAGACGCTCTGGGATCTCGGCGGCAGCCATCCCCAGCCGAGGGAGGATCACCTCTCCGAGCCAGCTCTCGAAAGCGCGGCGCAGCTCCGGCTCGTCGGGACCCAAGTGCACTCGGAGCCGGGAGACTCCTCGGCGGACCTCCTCCCAACTCGTGCTCCGTTCCAGCCGGAACAGATCCGCTACCGGGCTCTCCTTCTTCCCCAACTCCTCCGCGCCGTAAGCGGCCTCATGGACCAGCTTGTACCGCAGCCGGGGCACGTACCGCTCGGCCGACGGATCGAGACGCTCGATCAGCTCGGACAGCTCGAGCGCCTGCCCCCAAGGACCGCCTCCATTGTAAACGACAATGGGGATCACCTGCGGCAGCAAGCCGGATGGCGGCAAGCGCCCTTCGGCGATCAGGGCCTCATAGAACAGGCCCTTGTAGGTCATCAGCCGGACCGGCATGTACCGGTCCGGGCGTGACTGGAACTCCAACAGCACGTAGACGTAGACCGGATCGCCGGTGTCCCGGCGCCGGAACTTCCAGATGATGTCGCTCTCCCGGTTCCTCCGCTTCGCGGAGACGAAGGAGGCATTGACCCGCTCCGCCGAACCGAAGTCGATAAGCTCGACCCAAGCCTCGCCGACCATCTCGCGCAGGAGATCGCACACCATCCGGACGTGGGAAAAGAAGAGGCGGTAACTGAGATCGTGTTGTCCCAAGAGATTTTGTCCCTGGCGGAGAATATCAGGGAAGTCTGGCGGCTCCGGAGGCGAAGGGAGGCTTCACCACGTCAGCCGCGCGCCGATTCTCCATAGCGCGTCCCGGCGCGGTAGTCCGGCAGAGCCTGGCCGAGGGCGGCCCAGTAGGCCGGCGTGCGGTCGTGATGGAGCAGTTGGATCAGCTCGTGGACGATGACGTAGTCGACCTGGCGGAGGGGAGCCCGGACGATCCGCCAGTTGAAGCGCAGGACGCCGCCGGGATCGCAGGAGGCTCAGCGCTTCTCCTGGCTGCGGATCAGGATGCCGGTGGGGTGGAGGTCGAGCCTGGAGCTCCAATCCGCGGCCCGATGGGGGCACCTTTTCGGCCGCGTGCCGCCGGTACCAGGCTATCAGGTGCCCTTGCGGACCAGGCCAGGCCGGGCCCCCTTCCGGGGGTACCCCGCCGGCACGCTCACTCCGAACCAGCGACCCTGGAGGCGCACGTTGCTCTCTCTACGTCCGCTGGCGGCGAAGGTGGCGAGCGCCTTCTGAAGCTCCTCGGACACGCCCCCCAGTAGTCCAAGACTAGGTCGTAGCCTTTCTTCTCGGCTTTACGTAAACTATAGTTGGCGACGGTTGAGCGCTTTGGCTCATGAGGGCCAGAACAGATTGCCGAAGGAGCCGGGCCGGTATAAGGCCGCGGCTCCAATCTGAGCCAGGCCGACAAGAACCCTACAACTGGAGTCTTCATGACTAACGTCAATACATCTGTGATAGAAGCTTGGGACCCCCTCTCGTCCGAATCCGACCCCGGGATGCTAGTTGCTGCTCAGCGGCGGGAAATACGAAACATCCTTAAGAGCTATACAGGCTACTACGACCTGTTCTCCGAGCTGATCCAGAATGCTCTTGATGCGGTAGAGCGGCGTTTGTCTGAAAAGGTCGAGCACTACGAACCGCACATCTGGGTTCGGATCGACCTTGCGAGATTTGAAGTTGCCGTAACCGACAACGGTTGCGGGATGAGCGAGACCGAATTTCGACAGTTCTTGCGACCTAACTTTTCCTTTAAGCACGCCGACAACACTCGTGGGAACAAGGGTGTAGGTGCAACTTACCTCGCGTATGGCTTCAATCACTTCGAAGTGGCTACTCGAGCCGAAGGGAAGAGCTTCTCAGGTGTTATCCGCCGAGGCCGTGAATGGGTCGAGGATCGTACCGACTCGGTTCCCCGACCCAAGGTTGAAAACTCTCCTCCCGGCCATGCTGCCTTTGATCTGATCGATCGCGGCGCATCAATGAAAGTCAGACTAGATGGTGCGGGAATTCGACCGCGCGATCTCTCTTGGATAGGCGCACAAACAGCTGATCAATGGCTTGCTGTTCTCCGAACGGTTACGCCTTTGGGTGGAGTCTATCTATGTGGCTCGAGCGCGAACCCTATTCGGACGACTCTTGAGGTAGAGAACGCAAGCGGAGAAGTAACCAGCGCCGAACTTGAGGCTCCCAGATATCTCTATCCAGCAGAAGTCATGAACCGGGTCGCCGACATCAGAGACTTCCTGGTAGACCTAAAAGCCCGCGTCGCAAAGGGGCTTGATGTCTCCAAAGTTCCCCCGAAGTTTCGTAGTCTCTACGGGGTCTGGGGGGAATGGACGGGCGAAGAGATTCTCGATCCCAACAGCGATAGTCCGATCACGGCACGCCTCGACGCAACCGAAGTCAAACTTGTAAAAGAACTCGGTCTAAAACTCCGAATCTTCCTCGGGTTCTCAACTGATCTTTGGGATGGCTACAACGACAACGCTCTCGGACTACGCAAGGGTCATCGACTTCTGCGTGGCGGTCTTCAGCTTTGCACGCGTCATATGCCCCAAGGCGTGCCCCTCACCATCCCGATGACGAACAACATCGGCTTTCAGAACCTGGCCCACGTGCTGGTTCATTTTGAGAACGCCGAGCCGGACCTCGGCCGAAAGGGATTCCAGCCCGAAGTGGTACGCGTTGCGGAGAAACTGTCAGTCTCGGCCGTCACGGCCCTGCGGCGCCACTATTCCCTTCTGCGAAAGCCTGGCGGAGCCAAAGCCTATGAGGATGAGTTAAAGATCGACAAGTGGAAGCAGGTGCAAGTCGAGCATGAGGCAAACTTTCCTTTGGTCGTTACGGGACCCGGCCTCTTCATGCCCACTGAGGAACTCCCCATCCGTTCAGAACCGGTTGTCGAGCAGGACGTCGTGGCTCTGTTCAATCAGATGCTTTCATCAGGCATCGTTCGAGGTATCCAGCTCATCTCTAGCTCGCAGTACAAGCAATACGATGGCCTCTTTCGAATTAAGATGGTGAAGCCATTCGAGAAGTTCGTTCTCTCAGAGAAAAACCCGCTTGGCATCGATGAAGAGCATTTTCACGACAAGGAGGTTCTCGAAACGGTCGTAAAGGTCCTGGAGTACAAGTTTACGATCGACGGTCTAATCGAAGAGCTGCAAGCGGAGGTGAAGGCTGTAGAAGATGTCGACCTCGTCATTGCTTGGGAGCTAGGAGCAAGATGGCGTCAGATGTTCGAGGTGACCTCATACCTCGATCACGATCACGTGCACCTTCGCACTATGCATGGCGCGACACACTCGTTCACTCACTCGATGAACGGAACTCACGCATTCGAGGCAATTGTCCTCAGGGATCTCGTTAGCTATCTGCACGATCCAGGCACCGAGGAACAGAACCAGCGCGCGAAACTCTCATTGGAGGAATAGCCACGACGCCAGCCTAGGGCGTTTCTGGCTTTTGGGTGCACTGGGTGAGCATGACGCCTGAGCCGGAGGAAGTGGGACCATTCCGCCGAGGCTGGAATTCGCCTCTCTTTATTTTCGGACGTCCCCGAGCTTCCGCTCGTCATTGTAGCACCCCTTCCAGCGGGGATTCGCCTCCTCCAGCGCCGCGGTCGCCCGATTAAGATCCTCGCCGACGTTGGGGACCACCGTTCGGAGCGGCTCCCAGCGCGCCGCGAGCGGCACGAAGAACGAAACGAAATCGAGGGGTGGTCCGTACACAAACCGGGGAGAGGGCGGGCGAAGGAGCGCTCCAACACGGTGCCCATCACGGGCGGCATGGACCGGGCCGGTCCGGAATGTAGCTGACCCGGGGCCGGGCATGGCCCGCTCGAGGCGGCGTGGCGCAGGCTCGAGGCGGCGCGGTCCGGGCCAGGGGCCGCGTGATCCGGGCCAGGGGCGGCGTGATCGAGGCCCGGGCCGGCGTGCCACCTTGGCCTCAAGGCGCGTCGCAAGCCGGGGCCTCCGGGAACCACCGCCGCTCTGCGGCTTCGCGGCCGAGCGGGGTGGCGCGGCAGCAGCGGATGAGCTCGCGGTAGAACGGGAGGGCCGCGGTGGGATCCTTGCCGGCGAGCCAGCTTCCGGCTGAGGCGAGGATGCGCGCCTTCTCTTCCGTGCCGTCCGGCAGCAGCTTGGCGGCTTGCCGGGCGAGGTCGGCGGCGCGATAGCGGTAGTGGAAGCGCTTTGCCGGGTTCGCGCGATGCTTCGCGGCCCGCTCGCGCTCTTCCGGCGCCGGCGGTGGCAGATGGTTGCGGCCGCGTGACGCGATCCCGTGGACGTAGTCGGTCAGCTCGTACTCGCCGCGGTCGAGGGCAAACCAGTCGGGATCGAGCTCGGTGCCCAGGAGTTCCATCCCTTGCTTGCGGGCCGTGCAGGCGGCGCCGAAGAGAGCACGGGCGCGATCTCTTGCCGGTCGATCGGCCTCGCCGCCATTCTGGATGCCGCTCGCCAGGGTGTCGAGGGCAGGCTTCAGCTCCGCTGGGAGATAGTCCCTGGCCTCTCTATAGCGGCCGGCGCGGATCAGACGGCGGGCGAGCAGATAGCGAAGGTCATAGGCCAGGCGCTCGGGCCGGTAGCGGATGAATCCTCCAGCGTACAGGCCGTCCTCCTGCGAGGGCTTGTAGCGGGCCGCGAGATCGGCGGGCCAGGCTGCGTCGACGACCGACTTCAACTCGTCGGCCGTCATGACCCGCTCCGCAACCCAGGCGGCGTCGAGCCAGAAGCCGTTGTGGAGGAAGCCGTCCAGTGCCTCCCGGAACCGGCCCTGGGAGAGGAGGACAACCGCCTCTTCTCCCGCCGCCTCGGGTCCGGTGGCGAGCTGGACGCTGTAGTGATTGGTCCATGCGTAGCCCGAGGCGTCCTGCTCGTTCATGTCGGTTGGCGGCAGGGCGCCGGCGACGGCGTGGAGGAGCTTGCCCGCGGCCGCCAGCTTGCCGTCGCGCAGCAGCAGCTTGGCGCGGATCCAGCGCGCCATGGGCGCGCTCCCCGAAGCGCGAGCGGCCCACTCTCGGGCGGCGGCGAAGTCCCCCGCCTCGTAGGCCGCCCAGGCGAGCCGGTCCGCACCCTCGGAGCGCCGCACGCCGGCGGCTTTGAGCGCGCGCAGCCAGTCGCGCGCATGCGGCTCGTCCCCGGGGGTGAGCACCCAGGCGGTGAGGATGGCGCGCGACCGCGGCGCGCGGGCGGCGCGAACGAGGGCGTCCCGACCACCTGCCAACGCCTCGCTGCAGGCCAGGCGCAGCGAACTCGCGGCCCCTGCGTCGTCGCCACGGCTCTGCACGAGGTAGAGGGGCAGCGCGCGGTCGTAGCGCTTGCGGTCCATCTCCGTCCTGGCCTGCCAACCCAGACTGTCGAACGCCAGGCCGAGAGGGTCAGCGAAACCCTGGGCGGCAAGCTCTCGGGTGCGCTCGAACCAGCGCACAGCGGCGTCCGGATCGCCTGCCATCGACGCCTTGCCGAGCATGAACGCCGCCCAGGTGCTGCGCAGCGCACGCTCCGCGGCCGGCCGGGTGAGGAGGCGCTCCCAGGCGGCGCGGGCGGCGTCGAGGCGGTGTTGGTGGTAGGCGATGGCGCCTTCGAGATAGTCGGCCAGCTCCGGCGGCAGGCCGCGCGGGACGGCGAGGTCCGGTGCGGCTTCCTTCCCGCCCAAGGCGGCGCGCAAGTCCGCGTGGGCCTTGAGGATCTTCTCGCGGACCGCGGGCAGGGCGCCGCTCTTTTCCACCGCCTGGCGTACATCCTCGGCGTCGATTTTCGAGGTCAGGTCGTAGGGATCGCCTTGCGCGGGAACCGCCGGGAAGGGTGGC
>Ga0075436_100000954_pt1 | contig 19380 bp, 21 predicted proteins | sample RhiMethybrSRZTD5_FD_75303 | JGI IMG/M metagenome (GOLD analysis project Ga0075436, IMG submission 75303) | Populus rhizosphere microbial communities from Tennessee, USA - Rhizosphere MetaG P. TD hybrid SRZTD5 | ecosystem: Host-associated > Plants > Roots > Rhizosphere > Soil | place: USA...
AGCGTTCAATCTGAGCCAGGATCAAACTCTTCAGTTCAATCCAGCTAAATCTCACAAAGAATCACTTGGATTCAAAGTGAGTGCATTGCAAGCTTCATGGCCTCGGCAAACAACCAACAACACGCCTCGGCCTGAGCGCCTCCACAGCACCCACCTCTATCGGCTGTAACTTGTTAAAGAGCGATCGCCGAAAAGCTCTCCGATGACTTTCGGGAACTTGCGGCGGAACCAGTAATTATACGGGATTCGGCGAGCCCGTGGCAACCAAATGCGGGCTTCTTGACCAGCCTCAGGCGACTTTCCTGAGGGCCACCTTCGCGAATTTCCGCTTGCCGACCTGCAGGACGTAAGTCGCGCCGGCGCCGAGCTTCATCGCCTTGTCGCTCACCTTCTCGCCGTTCACGCGCACGCCGCCCTGCTCGATCATGCGATACGCCTCGGAAGTGCTCGGGCACACGCCGGACGATTTCAACACCTGCACGATGTGCGCGCCGTCGGCCGGGACGTCGATCACCTGCTCGACGAGATCGGTGGGCGCCTCGTTGCGGCGGAAGCGCGCCTCGAAGTCAGCGAGCGCCGCCTCGGCAGCCGCGCGCCCGTGGAAGCGCTCGACGATTTCCTGCGCGAGCCGCACCTTCACGTCGCGCGGATTGCCGCCCGCCTCGATCTCTTTCTTCCAGCGCTCGATTGCGGCGAGCGGCGTGAACGACAGCAGCTCGAAGTAACGCCACATGAGCGTGTCCGAGATCGACATGAGCTTGCCGAACATCTCGTTGGGCGGATCGTTCACGCCGACGTAATTGCCGAGCGACTTCGACATCTTCTGCACGCCGTCGAGCCCCTCGAGCAGCGGCATCGTGAGGATCACCTGCGATTCCTGGCCGTAGTCTTTCTGCAGCTCGCGTCCGACGAGGAGGTTGAACTTCTGGTCGGTGCCGCCGAGCTCGACGTCGGCCTTCATCGCCACCGAGTCGTAGCCCTGCACCAGCGGATACAGCAGCTCGTGGATCGAGATCGGGCGCTGCTCCTCGAAGCGCTTGGCGAAAAAGTCGCTCTCGAGCATGCGCGCGAGCGTCCACTTGCCCGCGAGCTTGATCATGCCTTCGGCGCCGAGCGGGGAGAACCAGGCGGAGTTGAACATCACTTCCGTCTTCCCGGGATCGAGCACCTTGAAGACCTGGCTCTTGTACGTCTCCGCGTTCGCCGAGATCTGCTCGCGCGTGAGCGCAGGGCGCGTGACGTTGCGGCCCGTCGGATCGCCGATCATCGCTGTGAAATCGCCGATCAGGAACATCACGTGATGGCCGAGGTCCTGGAACTGCCGCATCTTGTTGAGCAGCACGGTGTGGCCGAGATGCAGGTCGGGCGCCGTGGGATCGAAGCCCGCCTTCACGCGCAGCGCCTTGCCTTTCGCGAGCTTGCGGACGAGATCCTCTTCGGAAATGAGCTCGTCCGCGCCGCGCCGGATCGTCTCCAGGTCCTGCGCGTGAGTGCCTGATTTCCCTCTGGATTTCACCGGTTTTGTGGCTCTTTTCTGATATGCTTCGTCGGACAATTCCCACAATGAGTCATGTCCGGCGAAAAGGGAGAGATTCTAACGCAGCGACATATTCGTCCCGGCGCGATGCGCCGGGCGGGGCTCGCGCTGCTTCTGTTTTGCGTGCCCGCGGTCTCGATCGTGACGGCGTTCGGCATCGCGCCGGGAACCGCGCCGATCGACGTCCCCTCGCATGCCGTCGTCGAATCGCTGCCGGTGCCCGATGGGCAGCCCGCGATCACGACCGCGCAGACATTCGTGAGCCAGGAGCGCGTGCTCCGCGGCGATACGGTCGCAGCCCTCTTCGGCCGGCTCGGCGTCGACGATGAGCGCGCCCTCCAATTCCTGAGGACGGACGCCGCCGGCCGCGTCATCTTCCGGCAGCTCGTGCCGGGACGCATGATCCAGGCGCGCACCGGGATGAATTCGGAACTGCTGGGCCTGCGCTATCTCATGAGCTCCGGGGCGCTGCTCGAAGTCGAGCGTTCGGGCGATGCGTTCAGCGCAAAGGTGCGCCCGGTCGCCGAGGCGCCGCGCATCCTGTACGCCGCGGCCGAGATCCGCTCGTCGCTCTTCGCCGCGACCGACGCCGCCGGCATTCCCGACGCGATCGCGATGCAGCTCACGCGCATCTTCGCGACCGACATCGATTTCCACGTCGACCTGCGCCGCGGCGATCGCATCCTCGTCGCCTACGAGATGGTGTACGAAGCGGGCGAGCTCGTCGGGCCCGGGCGCATCCTCGCAGCGGAGCTCGTGAACGACGGCCATGCGTACTACGCGGTGCTCTTCCGAGACGAGGACGGCAAGGACGGGTACTACTCTCTCGACGGCACCAATCGCGCGAAAGCGTTCCTCAGGTCGCCGGTCGAGTTCAGCCGCGTGAGCTCCGGCTTCGGCGCGCGCTTCCATCCCATCTTCAAGAACTGGCGGGCGCATACCGGCGTCGACTTCGCCGCGCCGCAGGGCACGCGCGTGCTCGCGAGCGCGGACGGCATCGTCGTCGCGGCGGGCGCGCGCGGCGGCTACGGCAACGCGGTGGAGATCAAGCACGGCGGCAGCATCACGACGCTCTATGGCCACCTCTCGCGCTTCGCGAAAGGCATCCATGCCGGCACGCGCGTGCACCAGGGCGATCCCATCGGATATGTCGGCATGACGGGATGGGCGACCGGCCCGCACCTGCACTACGAGTTCCGCATCGCGGGCATGTTCAAGGATCCGCTGCGTGTCGCGCTGCCGAAAGCCGATCCGGTTTCGGAAAGCGCGCGGCCGCAATTCCTGCAGGCGGCCAACCAGGCGCGCACGACGATGGACTTCGTCGACGCCGGCCCCGCGGCCCGCTTCGAGTAGGCGAAAAAAAGAGCGCCGCAGCGCTCTTTCTTCGTGGGCGCCGCCGGGCGCCGGTGTCAGACGTTGAACGATGACCCGCAGCCGCAGGTGGAAGTCGCGTTCGGATTCTTGATCACGAACTGCGCGCCTTCGAGCCCCTCGGTGTAGTCGATCTCCGCGCCGATGAGGTACTGATAGCTCATCGGGTCGATCAGCAGGCTCACCCCGTTCTTCTGCATGACCGTGTCGTCCTCGTTCGCGACCTCGTCGAACGTGAAGCCGTATTGCAGGCCCGAGCAGCCGCCGCCCGTGACGAACACGCGCAGCTTGAGCTCGTTGTTGCCCTCCTCTTCGATGAGGGTCTTCACCTTGTTGGCCGCGCTCTCCGTGAAGAGGAGCGGATCGGGCATTGTCGCCGTGGCCATGTCGTTCATTGCAGTCTCCGTTGAAACTCGATCATCAGTCGGAATTGCCCGAGTGGGGCTTGAGCTCGATCACCTTGTCGCTCTTCTGCGGGCTCTCGTACACCAGCTGTCCCATCACGATCGCGCCGACGTGGATCTCGATCGATTTGTACGCGACATTTCCTGTGACACGGGCCTTGGGGAGGAGTTCGACATACTCGGTCGCGCGCACCGGGCCTGCGACGGTCCCGTTCACCACGACGTGCGCGACGTCGATTTCGCCCTCCACCTTCGCGAGCTCCGAGATCACGAGCGTGCCCGGCTTGTTGCCCGTCGCCTTCACGTTGCCGACGACGTGGCCGTCGATCCTGAGCCCGCCCGAAAACGAGATATCGCCATGGATCGTCGTGCCTGCTCCGATCAAGCTGTCGATCGCGCTGGGTTTGTTGGATTTTCCGAACATGGGGCCTCCCTACGCCGGATTCAATGTCCGGGACAGTTTAACCTGTCCCCCGGGAACCGCAAGAACACGCACATCGACGCCCTTAAGGGTCGTCCCCTCGGGAATCGCGAAACGGCCCTCGACCTTCTGGTAGAAGCGGAACTCGAAGGCCCCCGCCGTCTCGTTCGCGCCTTCGGGGAACGTCATCGTCGTGATGGCTCCGTCGCGGGCGACGCGAGCGACGATCTGCACCCGACCCTTGAAATCCTGCTTGCGCTGTCCGCCCTGCGTGAGGAGCATCCGGTAGCGGTATTCGTTCGGCCGGCCGTCACGCTCGAGCTTCAAGTTCGACACGCCGATGCCTTCCGGGGTCGTGCCAGAGGACATGATGTTGCGCAGGAAGCCGAGGTCTTCCTTGAGGCTCGCGTTCTCGTCCTGGAGCTGCGTCACCGTGCGCGCGAGCTCGCCCTGCGCCGCCTTCTCGATCTGGAGCTGGCGTTCGCGCTCGACGAGCGTGCCGCGCGCGGCCTCGAGGTCGGCCTTCATCGTGCGGTTCTCCTGGGTGAGGCTCGCGATCTGGTGACGCACCTCCTCGATGTCGAAGCCGGTGATGCGGTAGCTGTTCTCGACCAGCCACCACACGACGCCGGCGACGGCGGCCATCATCAGCACGTTGAGCAGCCAGCGCCAGTGCCAGGCAAGCTGGGTGCGGATCGTCATGCGGCCCGAGCCGATGCCGAAGGTGCTGCGAAGGCGGCGCGCGATGCTACGCATCAGGGCACCACCGCGAGCTGCTCGAGCGCCTGCGTCTCGGGGAATCCGAACATCACGTTCATGTTCTGCACCGCCTGGCCGGCCGCGCCCTTGACGAGGTTGTCCTCGACCGCGAGGACGACGAGCGTCTGCGCATCCATCGGACGGTGCACGGCGATGCGGCACTGGTTGGTGCCGCGCACCCAGCGCGTCTCGGGCTGGGTGCCGGGCGGAAGCACATCCACGAACGGTTCCTTCGCATAGCGCTTCTCGAAGAGCGCCTGGAAATCGGTGTCGCGCTCGATGCGCGCGTAGCAGGTCGCGAGGATGCCGCGCACCATCGGCACGAGATGCGGCACGAAGGTGAGCCCGATCTTGCGTTGCGACATGGATTCGAGCGTCGAGAGGCTCTCGAGAATCTCCGGGTGGTGGCGGTGGCCGCGCACCGCGTAGGCCTTGAAGTTGTCGGAGGCTTCCGCGAAAAGCAGGTCGACTTCGGCCTTGCGGCCCGCCCCGCTCACGCCCGACTTCGCATCGGCGATGAGATGCGCGTGATCGATGAAGTCCGTCTCCACGAGCGGCAGGAGCGCGAGCTGCACGGCGGTCGCATAGCAGCCGGGGTTCGCCACGAGCCGCGCGGTGCGCACGCGCTCGCGGTTGATCTCGGGAAGGCCGTACACCGCCTCGGCGAGGAGATCCGGTGCGCCATGCGGCATCTTGTACCAGCTCTCCCAGACCTTCGCGTCTTTCAGGCGGAAGTCGGCGGAGAAATCGACGATGCGCGCGCCGCCCTCGAGCAGGGGCTTCACCTGCCCCATGGCGACGCCGTTGGGAGTCGCGAAGAAAACGCAGTCGCAGCCCTTGAGCGGCGCCTTCGCCGGATCGGTGAACGCGAGGTCGACACGCCCGCGCAGCGACGGGAAGTGATCGGCGACGCGCACGCCCGCTTCCGCGCGCGATGTGATCGCCGCGAGCTCGACCTCGGGATGCGCGGCGAGGAGCCGGAGCAGCTCCACGCCGGTGTATCCGGTCCCGCCGACCACTCCCACCTTGATCATGTCACCTCGATCGCTCGTGCTTCAGAACGACAAAGCCGCTTGGAGGCGGCTTTGCTCGTGCGGCAAGGAAGCGCTCTAAGCCGTTAACGCTTCGAGAACTGCTTGCGTCGACGCGCCTTGTGCAGGCCGACTTTCTTGCGCTCGACCTCGCGCGCGTCGCGCGTGACGAGCCCCGCCTTCGACAGCGTCGGCTTGAGCGTGGGGTCGTACTCGATGAGCGCGCGCGTGATCCCGTGGCGCACCGCCCCCGCCTGTCCCGATTCGCCGCCGCCGAACACGTTCACGCGGATGTCGAACGTCTGCGCGTGGTGCGTGAGCTCGAGCGGCTGGCGCACGATCATGCGGCCGGTCTCGCGCGAGAAGAACACGTCCAGGGGCTTCCCGTTGACGGTGATGTCGCCCTTGCCGGGCTTGATGAAGACGCGCGCCACCGCGTTCTTGCGGCGTCCGGTTCCGTAGTTGTACTTGCCGATCATGGAGGCTCCTTAGATCTCGAGTGCCCTGGGCTGCTGCGAGGCGTGCGGATGCGAGGGCCCCGCGTAGATCTTGAGCTTCTTGATCATCGCGTAGCCGAGCCGCCCCTTGGGCAACATGCCCTTCACCGCGAGCTTGAGCACGCGATCGGGATGGCGCTGCTGCAGCTTGGTGAAGTTGGTCTCGTAGATTCCGCCCGGATACGTCGAGTGGCGGTAGTACTTCTTGTCTGCCGCCTTGTTGCCGGTGACGCGCAGCTTCTCCACGTTGACCACGACGATGTAGTCGCCGGTGTCGACGTGAGGAGTGAATTCGGGCTTGTGCTTGCCGCGCAGGCGCCGCGAGACTTCGGCCGCGAGGCGCCCCAGGACCTTGTCCGTGGCGTCCACGACAAACCAATCCCTGCGAACCGCCTCGGGCCTAGCCGAGAAGGTCTTCATGCTGTTCCTTTCCTGACGCGTCCCTGGGTGCCGGCGGCGCGAATTGCCTGCGCCATCAATACTTTGAACGCTTTGTTTTAGACGACCGCGAACCTGAAATTATACTATAGCTCGCCATGCTGGGAAACCGCTTCGAGCAGATCGCCCGCTTCGCCGCCATCGCCCTGCTGGTCGTCGGATGCTTCCTCGTGCTGCGCCCCTTCCTCGGGGCGATCCTCTTCGCGGGCGTGCTGTGCTCCTCGACCTGGCCGGCCTTCGTCGCCATGCGCGCGCGGCTGCGCGGCAATTCGTGGCTTACCGCCCTGATCTTCGTGGCCGTCATGACGCTCGCGCTCGCGCTGCCGGTGGCGCTCGCCGCGCAGAGCATCGTCGTCTACTCCGCGGGAATGGTCGAGACGGTGCGCGGCTACCTGTCGGGCGGCGCGACGGTGCAGCTTCCGGACTTCATCGTGAACCTGCCGATCATCGGCCCGTGGCTCGATTCGTATCTGAAGATGCTTCTCGCGAGCGGCGCGGAGCTCGCGGCCTTCCTCAAGCAGTTCAGCGAGCCGGCCAAGAATTTCTTCACGATGCTCGGACGCGCCGCGGCCGAAGGTCTCGTGCAAGTGCTGATCTCGATCTTCGTCGCCTATTTCTTCTATCGCGACGGCGAGCGCGTCACGCGGCTTCTCGAGGAGGGGATGTTGCGCCTCGCCGGTCCGGAGCACGGGCTCGCGCTCATCACGACGGCGCAGGCGGCGGTGAAGGGCGTCGTTTACGGCCTCATCGGCACCGCTTTCGCGCAGGCCGCGGTCGCGCTCGTCGGCTTCCTCATCGCGAGCGTCCCCGGCGCGTTCATCCTCGCGGCGCTCACGTTCATCCTTTCGCTCGTCCCCATGGGCCCGGTGCTCGTCTGGGGAGGTGCGGCGACGTGGCTCTACTTCCACGGCGAGACGGGTTGGGCGATCTTCATGGTGGTCTACGGCGTCGCTGTGATCAGCTCCGTCGACAACTTCATCAAGCCGATCCTCATGAGCCGCGCCGGCAACCTGTCGATGCTCCTCGTCGTGCTCGGCGTCTTCGGCGGCGCCATCGCCTTCGGCTTCATCGGCCTGTTCGTCGGGCCGGCACTCCTCGCGGTCGCGTGGAGCATGACGAAGGCATGGCTCGATCAGCCGCAGGCGACATGAAGGCGCGCATTCAGCTCGTCGAAGGCATGACCTTCGTCGCCGAGAGCGGCAGCGGCCACGCGGTCGTCGTCGACGCGGCGCCCGACATCGGCGGAAAGAATCTCGGCGCGCGCCCGATGGAGCTCGTGCTGATGGGAACCGGTGCGTGCAGCGCCATCGACGTCGTGCATATCCTGCGCAAGGCCCGCCAGCACGTGCACGGTTGCGTGGTCGAGCTCGAAGCCGAGCGGGCGGCGTCGGACCCCAAAGTCTTCACGCGCATCCATTTCCACTACGTCGTGACGGGCAAGGCGCTGGCCGCCGCGCAGGTCGAGCGCGCGATCAATCTCTCGAAGGACAAATACTGCTCCGCGACGGCGATGCTCGCGAAGACCGCTGAGATCAGCGCCGACTACGAGCTGCGCGAGGGTTGACTCAGATCCAGTAGGCGGTGCGCGTCATCACGCGCGAGGCGGCGCGCATCGCCGCCTTGAGCGGCGCGGGAAGCTCGTGCGCTCCCATGTCGCGGCCCGACGCTGCGTGCCGCGCCTCGTCCTCGCGCATCTGCGTCACGATCTCGCGGCTGCACGCATCGGCCGCGGGAAGCGCATCGAGATGGCCGTCGAGATGGCGCTCGACCTGGTCCTCGGTCTCCGCGAGGAAGCCCATGCTCCAGCGATCGCCCGCGAGCCCCGAGGCGAGGCCGAGGCCGAACGAGCCCGCGTACCACAGCGGATTCAACAAGCTCGGGCGCGCGCCGAGGTCTTCGAGCCTGTCGCGGCACCACGCGAGGTGGTCGCGCTCCTCGGAGGCGGCGCGCTGCAGCGCGCGCCTCACCTCGGGATCGCGCGCGACGAGCGCCTGGCCGCTATAGAGCGCCTGGGCGCAGATCTCGCCCGTGTGGTTCACGCGCATGAGGCCCGCGGAGCGGCGCTTTTCTTCCGGTGTGGAAGGTCCTGCGCCCTCGCGGCACGGCGAGGGCCTGGCCGCCGAGATCGCGCCCGTGAGCGCCTTCAATCCTTCGTCGGCCGCCGTGAGGATCTGGTCGATCAGCGTCATCGCGGACCTAAATGGGAATAGCTCGCTGCAAAGTGAATCTTCAAATGAAAAAGGGCGCGGCGAAATGCCGCGCCCCGGTGAGACAACTTTCCGCGTCAGGCGATCAGAAGATGTGACGCAGTCCGACCGAGATGCCCTGCGGCGTCTGGCCGGGCACGATCGTGAGCTTCTCGTCGCCACCGGCGAAGTTGCAGCTCGACGTCGAGCTGTTGGTGACGCGCGCGTACTCCGCGAGAACGAACGTGCGCCGCGAGAAGTTGTACTGATAGCCGGCCGCGACGATCTTGCAATCGGGCTCCTGCGGACGGGCGATCGTGGCGGATGTGATGATGTTCTCGCCGCCGTCCTTCGCCTTCGCGTAGATCAGGATCACTTGGTTGTTGCCGGCCGTGAACGTGCCGTTGGCCTGCCACACCTTCTGGTCGGAGAACCCGGTGACGGTGCCGGCCGTGGTCGCGATGGCGACCACGTCGCGCTTGAGCACCTGGTACTCGCCGCCGATTTTCAGCGGACCGAAGGTGAAGGCGCCGACGAAGGCGTTGCCGCGTGTCTTCGGCGAGAACGCCGAGCCGAACGCGAATGCCGCCGTGCCGGCGTTGCCCGCCGCCGTCGGAACGATGGTCGTAAGCGTCAGGTCCTTCAGCTCATGGTAGGCGTAGGCGAGATACAGCGGCCCGCGCGTATAGCTCACGCTCGCGCCGTTGCTGCGCGGGTTGCACGTCGAGCCCGGAGGACCCCCGGTGCAAGGCGCCGAGGTGCGTCCTTCGTTCGCGGAGTAGCTCAGGCGCACGGAGAAGCCCATGAAGTCGGGCGACCAATATTGGACGACGTTCTGATCGCGGCGGTCGAAGCCGTTGCTGGCGAGAGTATTGGGGAACGCGCCGCCACTCGCGATGGCGTTCGGGTTGCCGATCGTCAGGTCGCCAACCGGGTCGATCGCGATGGTGACCACTTTCCAAGGCGTATCCCAGCGGCCGAGCAGGACGCTGCCCCAGCCGCCTTGCAGGCCGACGGCGCTGTTGCGCGCAGCGAACGTCGTGTCGTTCTGGTCGACCTTCCACTGCGTCTCGAGCTGGAAGAAAGCTTTCAGCCCACCGCCCAGATCCTCGGTGCCCCTCACACCGAGCAGCGACGACTGATCGACGACCTTGTTGCGCCGAACGACGGGAGCGGTCGTTCCGACCTGGCCCTTCGCTTCGACCGATTCGAAGGTCGCATAGGCGCGGCCATAGAGCGTGACCGGGTTGGCGGTCTGCGCCATGGCCTCCGGCACCACACATGCGCCGGCGACAGCCAGAGCGATCAGCTTCTTGTTCATCAGGAATCTCCTTTGTTGAAATGAGGCCTTGTGCTTTATGCAGATTCTTCGGGAACCTCGTGGGGTTCTACGCGCCCACCGAATTCTGAAAACTTCCCCGTATTCTTTTGAGAAGCCATGCGCATGATGCCAAAGCCTCGGCAACTGCTCAAGCGCTTTTTTGCCAATCCCGCAACAAACGCGGGGGGTTGTTGTGGGGCCACAACAGACCGCGTCAGACCCCGAAAAACACTCGGGAAAGCTCCTTTCCGGGATCGTCGGACGCCATGAAAGCGCTACCTACTAAGTAAGCGCTAACTCCGGACTGCGAGAGCCTTGCGACATCGGCTGGTTTCGCGATGCCGCTCTCGGTGATCAGCAAGCGGTCCTTCGGCACACGATTGACGAGCGCAAGCGTGGTTTCCAGCCGCGTCTCGAACGTCCGCAGGTCGCGGTTGTTGACGCCCACGAGGCGCGTTTCCAGCGCGAGCGCGCGGTCGAGCTCCGCGGCATCGTGGCATTCCACCAGCACGTCGAGGCCCAGCGCGCGCGCCGTGCGTTCGAGCTCGGCCATCTCGAGGTCGGAGAGCGCCGCCACGATGAGCAGGATGCAATCGGCGCCCCACGCGCGCGACTCGAAGACCTGGTAGGGCTCGAGGACGAAGTCCTTGCGCAGGACCGGCAGGCCGCACGCCGCGCGCGCCGCGCGCAGATCCTCGGCCGAGCCGCGGAAGAATTCACGGTCGGTGAGGACCGAGAGGCACGCCGCGCCATTCGCCTCGTAGGAGCGCGCGATCGCGGCAGGATCGAAGTCCGCGCGGATGAGACCGCGGCTCGGGCTCGCGCGCTTCACCTCGGCGATGACCGCGGGCTTCCCGCCGGCGATCTTCGCGCGCAGCGCCCGCTCGAATCCGCGCGCCTGCGGCGCCTGCGCGGCCGCGCGCTCGAGGGCGGCGAGCGGCGTGCGCGCCTTCGCCTGCGCGACTTCCTGCCGCTTGTGGGCGACGATTCGCGCGAGGACGTCGGACATTAGAGAATCCCCTTGCAGCAAGCTATTCCCATTTAGAGATTCCCCTTGCAGCAAGCAATTCCCATTCAGGCGGTCGCTTTCTCCATCGAGCGCGTGAAGCGCACGAGGTGCTCGAGCTTCGCGCGCGCCGCCCCCGAGGCGATCGCATCGCGCGCCGCGGCGACTCCATCCCAAAGGCTCGCCGACACGCCCGACACGTAGAGCGCGGCCGCGGCATTGAGAATGACGACGTCGCGCGAGGGGCCCGGCTCGTTCGCGAGCACCGATTCGACGCGCGCTTTCGATTCGGCCGAGTCCTTCACCTGGATCGCTTCCAGCGGCGCCACGTCGAAGCCGAACTGCTTGGGCTCGATCGTGTACTCGGTGATGAAGTCGTGCTTGAGCTCGGCGACGGCGGTCGGGCCGGTGATGGTGATCTCGTCCAGCCCCTCGTGGCCGTGCACCGTGAGCACGTGCCGGCTGCCGAGCATCTTCAGCACGCGCGCCTGGATGCCGACGAGGTCCGCGTGGAAGACGCCCATCACCTGGTTCGGCGCGCCCGCCGGATTGGTGAGCGGGCCGAGGATGTTCAGGATCGTGCGCATGCCGAGCTCCTTGCGCACGGGAGCGGCGTGCTTCATCGCCGGGTGGTGGCTCGGGGCGAACATGAACCCGAGCCCGACTTCGCGCAGTGACAGCCCCACCTGCGAAGGCGTGAGCGCGAGGTTCACGCCGAGCGCTTCGAGCACGTCGGCGCTGCCGCACTGCGAGGAGACCGACCGGCCGCCGTGCTTCGCCACGCGCGCTCCCGCGGCCGCGGCGACGAACGCGGCCGTCGTCGAGATGTTGAACGTGTGCGCCTTGTCCCCGCCCGTGCCGCACGTGTCGACCAGGTGCTCGAGGCCCGAAGCGTCGACCTTGGTCGAGAATTCGCGCATCACCGCCGCGGCCGCCGCGATCTCGGAGACCGATTCGGTCTTCACGTGAAGCCCCATGAGGATCGCGGCGAGCTGCACCTGCGAGACCTTGCCTTCCATCACCTGGCGCATGAGATCGACCATCTCGTCGTAGAAGATCTCGCGCTTGTCGCACAGCCGGTTGATCGCCTCCTGGGCGCTGAACATGGTCATTTCCCCTGGGTCAGGAAGTTGTCGAGCAGCGCGTGGCCGTGCTGCGTGAGGATCGATTCGGGATGGAACTGCACGCCCTCGACCGCAGCCGAGCGGTGGCGCACGCCCATGATCTCGCCGTCCTCGGTCCACGCGGTCACTTCCAGATCCGGCGGGCAGCTCTCGCGCTCGATCGCCAGCGAATGGTACCGCGTCGCCTCGTAGGGCGAGGGCAGTCCCCTGAAGACGCCCGCGCCCGTGTGATGGATCTGCGAGACCTTGCCGTGCATGAGCGTCTTCGCGTGCACGACGCGCCCGCCGAACGCCTGGCCGATCGCCTGGTGCCCGAGGCAGACGCCGAGGATCGGGATCTTTCCCGCGAAGCTGCGGATCACGTCGAGCGAAACGCCGGCCTCGTTGGGCGTGCACGGGCCCGGCGAGAGCACGATGCGTTGCGGCGCGAGCGCCGCGATCGCGTCGAGGCCGAGCTCGTCGTTGCGAATCACCTTCACGTCCTCGCCGAGCTCGCCGAGATACTGCACGAGGTTGTAGGTGAACGAATCGTAATTGTCGATCATGAGCAACATCGCCGCCGCCTCAGTCGAGCGGCCGGTCGACGCCGGCGTGGACCATCTCGGCCGCGGCGAGGAGCGCCCGCGCCTTGTTCTGCGTCTCGAGCCATTCCAGCTCGGGAACGGAATCGGCGACGATGCCCGCGGCGGCCTGCACGTGGAGCTTGCCGTCCTTCACGATGCCGGTGCGGATCGCGATCGCGAGGTCGATGTTGCCGTTGAAGCCGATGTAGCCCGCCGCGCCCGCGTAGACGCTGCGCGCTTCGGGCTCGAGCTCGTCGATGATCTCCATCGCGCGCACTTTCGGCGTGCCGGTGACGGTGCCGGCGGGGAACGTCGCGCGCAGCAGCTCCATGGGCGTGAGCGCTGCGTCCACCATCCCCTCCACGTTCGAGACCATGTGCATCACGTGCGAGTAGCGCTCGACCACCATCGTCTCGGTCACTTTCACCGAGCCGACCTTGGCGATGCGGCCCACGTCGTTGCGGCCGAGGTCGATCAGCATCACGTGCTCGGCGCGCTCCTTCGGATCGCTCACGAGCTCGCGCTCCATCGCGAGGTCCTTCTCGGGAGTGGCGCCGCGCTTGCGCGTGCCGGCGATGGGTCTCAACGTCACCTTGTCGCCCTCGCGCCGCACCAGGATCTCCGGCGAGGCGCCGACGAGATACGCGTCGCCGAAGTCGAAATAGAACATGTACGGCGACGGATTGATCGAGCGCAGCGCCCGGTAAAGGTTCATCGGCGACTGGTCGAAGCGCTGCGTGAGCCGCTGCGAGATCTGCACCTGGAAGATGTCGCCCTCGGTGATGTAGCGCTTGCAGGTGGCCACGGCCGCGAGAAACGCCTCCTTGCCGACGTTCGACTTCGCCTCCTCCGCGGCCCGTCCCGCAGCGTGCGGCGGGAGCTCCACCTTCTCGCGCAGCTTCGCGCGCAGCTGCTCGAGCCTGCGATTGCCCTGCGCGTACGCGTCGGGCTGCGCCGGATCGACATACACGAGCAGGTGCAGCTTCCCGGAGAGGTTGTCGACGACCGCGAGCTCTTCGGAGAGGAGGAGGCGAATATCGGGAAGGGCGAGCGGATCCGGTTTCGTCGCGCGCGCGAGGCGCTTCTCGATGTCGCGCACGGTGCCGTAGCCGAAGTAGCCCGCGAGCCCGCCCGCGAATCGCAACGCCGGGGACGGCGCCGCGGCGCGAAACGAGCGGATGTAGGCGTCGATCTCGGCGAGCGGGTCGTCGACTCTTCGCCGCGTGAGGCCGATGCCGTCGCGCTTCACGACGATCTCGTCGCCGTGCGCCTCGAGCACCTCGCGCGCCGGCAGTCCCACGATCGAATAGCGCCCGAAGCGCTCGCCGCCGATCACCGATTCGAGCAGGTACGAGCCCGCCTTGTTCGCGAGCTTCAGGTAGATGGAAAGCGGCGTGTCGAGATCCGCGAGGGTCTCGAGATGCAGGGGGATGCGGTTATGGCCGGCGCCGGCGAGCGCCTGGAATTCGGATTCGGTCATGGGTCACCACACGGCTCACTTTTCGACAATGACAAGCACAAAGCACGGCGCTACCGCCAGCTCTGCCATCGCCATCCGAAATGAGGTGCGTGCAGTGACATGAGATTCACGCAGCCATTGTAGCGCGCTTCAATTCCTCGCGGAGGCGTCGCACCGCCGCGGCGCGGTCGCGCTCGCCGAAGATGGCCGAGCCCGCGACGAACGTGTCCGCGCCGGCCGCCGCGACCCGCGCGATGTTGTCCTGCTTGATGCCGCCGTCGACCTCGAGCCAGATGTCGCGTCCGCTCGCCTCGATGCGCCGGCGCGCTTCCTTCACCTTCGCGAGCGCTCCCTCGATGAACGACTGCCCGCCGAAGCCCGGGTTCACCGACATGATCAGGACGAGATCGACGACCTCGATCACGTGGTCGAGATGATCGAGCGGCGTGGCGGGATTGAAGACGAGCCCCGCCTTGCATCCCTGGTCGTGGATCAACGCGAGCGTGCGATGCACGTGCTCGCTCGCCTCGGGATGGAAGCTGATGATCGCCGCTCCCGCCTTGGCGAAATCCGGGACGATGCGATCGACCGGCTTCACCATCAGGTGCACGTCGATCGGCACCGTCGCGATGGGACGGATCGCCTCGCACACGAGCGGTCCCACGGTGAGGTTGGGAACGTAATGGTTGTCCATCACGTCGAAATGGATCAGGTCCGCCCCGGCGGAAATCACCGCGCGCACCTCCTCGCCGAGGCGCGCGAAATCCGCCGACAGGATGCTCGGGGCAATGCGCAAATTCCGGTGCGAGTTCCGGGCCGCCATGGGCGAATTCTACGTGCAAACCTCTGCTACCATTTCCCAATGCCCGAGGTTAAGAAATACAGCATCGCGGTCACCGCCCACTCGACCTACCTGCCGGACCAGTCGGACGAGGAAGAGGATCGCTATGTGTTCGCGTACACGATCCGCATCACGAACAACGGCGAAGTGAGCGCGCAGCTCATGAGCCGCCACTGGATCATCACCGACGCGGACAACCAGGTGCAGGAGGTGCGCGGCATGGGCGTGGTCGGAGAGCAGCCGGTGCTGAAGCCCGGCGACACCTTCGAGTACTCGAGCGGATCGTCGATCCCGACGGCGGTCGGGACGATGCGCGGCAGCTACCAGCTCGTCGCCGAGGACGGCACGCGCTTCGAAGCTTCGATCCCGGAATTCACGCTGAGCGTCCCGCGCGTCCTGCATTGACGCGCTTCAGCGGTCCTCGTCCGGGGAATCGCGCGGCTCCTCGCCCGCGTTGGGCTTTTTCGGAAACGTCCACCACACGATCGCGATCGCGAGCAGCAGCGCGACCAGCACTTCCAGCAGGACCCAGGCCAATGCACTCCTCGCCGCGGCGTGAGGCCGCGCGCTCATTATCGTCGATCGCGATCGTCGCCGCGGCGCTCGCCGTCGCGGCGTGCGCGACACCGCCGTCGCAGCCGCCCGCCGCGCAGGCCGCCTGTCCCGCGATCGAGAAGCCGGTCTGTCCTCCGGCGGCTGCGGCAAGACCGCCGATCCCGCCCGACACGCGCGGCAAGCTCGTTGCCGCCGCGTGGAATCAGTTGCCCGATTGGGGCCGGGATCTCGGCCCATCGCTGCAGGCATTCATCCGCGGCTGCGTCGCGCTCGAGAAGGAGCCCCGCTGGGAAACCGTGTGCGTCGACGCGCGCTCGCTGCCCGCGGACGCGTCGGATCGCGACGTCGCCGCGTTCTTCGAGCAGGCGTTCGACGTCTATCGCGTCCTCAACGCCGACGACAGCGACAGCGGGCTCGTCACCGGCTATTACGAGCCGCTGCTGCGCGGCAGCCGCGCGCCGAGCGCGCGTTATCGCTATCCGCTCTACGCGACGCCGCAGGACCTGCTCGTGATCGACCTCTCGAGCGTTTATCCGGACCTCAAGTACCGCCGCTTGCGCGGCCGCATCGCGCCGGGCAATCGCGTCGTGCCATACCTCGACCGCAGCGCGATCGACGCCGGTGCCGCGCCCCTCAAGGGCCTGGAGATCGCGTGGGTCGACGATCCCGTCGACCTCTTCTTCCTGCACATCCAGGGATCGGGGCAGGTCGAGCTCGAGAACGGCGAGCGCATCCGCGTCGGCTACGCCGAGCAGAACGGTCACCCGTTCCGCTCGCTCGCGCGCGCCCTCATCGATCGCGGCGAGATCGCGCCCGAGCGCGCTTCGATGCAGGCGATCAAGGAGTGGGCGCGGCGCAATCCGCAACGCGTGCAGGAATTCCTCAACACGAATCCGAGCTATGTGTTCTTCCGCGAGCTCCCGGCGGATCTGCCCGGACCGCTGGGCAGCCTCGGCGTGCCCCTCACGCCGGAGCGCTCCATCGCGGTGGATGTTCGCGTCGTGCCGCTCGGCTCTCCGGTCTATCTCGCGACCACGTGGCCCAATACCGACGAGCCGCTGATCCGCCTCGTGGTCGCGCAAGACACGGGCGGCGCGATCGCGGGCGGCGTGCGCGCGGACTTCTTCTGGGGCTTCGGCGACGCCGCGGGCGCGCAGGCCGGGCGCATGCGCCAGCCTGGGCGCATGTGGGTGCTGCTGCCGAAGGGTGCGGCCGCTCTTACTTCGCCGGCGCGTTAGACGCGACCTTCGCGGCGGCGAGCTTCTTCTCGAATTCCGCGATCGGGATCGCGCCCGGAACGCGGTCGCCGTTCTCGAAAATGATCGTCGGCGTGCCGTTGATGCGCTTGTCGTGCCCGAGCGCGAGGTTCTTGTCGACCGGCGTCGTGCACGCGGCCGCGGTTTCGGGGAACTGCTCGCGCAGCATCGCGTCGAGCCACGCCTTGCCGCGGTCGGGCGCGCACCAGATCGCCTTCGCTTTTTCGATCGAGTCCTGCGAAAGGATCGGGTAAAGGAAGACGTAGACGGTGATGTCGGTGATCCCCTGCAGGTCGCGCTCGAAGCGCTTGCAATAGCCGCAATGCGGGTCCTCGAAGATCGCGATCTTGCGCGAGCCGTTGCCGCGCTGAATCTTGATCGCCGAATCGAGCGGCAGGTCGCTGAACTTGATCGCGTTCACCTGGCGCAGCCGCGCCTCGGTGAGGTTCTCCTTCGTGGTGAGGTCGATGATGTTGCCCATGAACAGGAACGAAGCGTTGCCGTCGGTGTAGAGCACGTCGCCGCCCGCGGTGACCTCGTAGAGCCCGCCGTACGGGACCTTGCGCACCGAGTCGATCGGCGCTTCGGGAAGCTTCTTCTTCAGGGCCGCCTTCACCTGGTCGACGTCCTGCGCGGCCGCCGGTAGGCCGAGGAAGGCGGCGATGCCGAGGACGGCAAGGAACGCTGGGGCTCTCATGGGGAACGGATCCTGGAGGAAGGAAGACGCCATTATCGCATTGCGCGGCGCCCGAGGATTGACTTGAGCCAAGGCTGCGCGTCGACGAGCCGCATGCCGGCGTTGCGCAGCCGCCGGATCGGCTCCGCCGGCGCGGAGAACAGGCGGTCGAGCCCGTGCGTCATGAGCTGCATCGCGGTCACTTCCTCCGCGCGAGCGCGCGCATAGCGGCGCACCACGCTCCAGTCGCCCGCCCGCTCGAGGGCGGAACGCGCCGCCAGCACCTCGGCGAGCACGCGCGCGTCCTGGAAGCCGAGGTTCACGCCCTGGCCCGCGAGCGGATGGATCGTGTGCGCGGCATCCCCGATCAGCGCCACGCCGCGCATCACGGGCGAGGCAACGCGGATCGAACGCAGGGGAAAGCGCGCTACGGATGAAATGAGCTTGAGATCGCCGAGCACCGCGGCGCCCGCTTCGCGCACCCGTCGCTCGAGCGCGCGCGCCTCGAGCGCCGCGAGCTCCCCGGCGTGCGCCGTCGGCGTCGACCATACGATCGAAATGCGGTTTCCGGGAAGCGGCAGCCACGCGAGCACGCCGTCGGCGCGGAACCACTGCCGCGCGCTCTCGCCGTGCGAGCGCTCGGTCTCGAAGTTCGCGACGACGGCCGCTTCGCCATAAGGCGTCTCGCGGAAGCGGAAGCCGAAGGCGGAGCGCACGCGCGAGTCCGGCCCGTCGGCGCCGACGAGGAGATCGCCCTCGACGCGTTCGCCGCCATCGAGGCGCGCCCACGCGGTATCCGCGTCGACGCCGAAGGCGATCGCTTCCGCTCCGCGTGCGAGCGCGATGCGCGCTCGCGCGGCGGCCGCCGCCTCGATCGCGTCCGCGAGGCGCCCGGCTTCGACGATCCAGGCGAGCGCGCTCGTGGCGCGCGCGGAAAAGGCGAGCTCGCCGCCGGCGTCGCCGAAGACTTCCATGCGGCGAACGGGCGCGATGCGCGCTGGATCGAGCCGCTCCCACGCGCCGATCGCCTGCAGCAGATCGCGGCTGCCCGGACTGATCGCGTAGACGCGCAAGTCGTAGTCGCCCGAGCGCGCGGCGCGCGGCGCCTCGGAGGCCTCGAGCACGCGCACGTCGAGTCCGTCGCAAGCGCACGCGAACGCGAGCCCGACGGGACCGCCGCCGGCGACGACGATGCGCGCACCGCTCATCGGTAGGTCCCGTGGATCATGCGTTCGGCGAAAGCCCGGCGCGCCGGCGGCACGAGATCGAGAGCGGTGAGCGCCGCTCCGCGCAGCCACGTCGGCACGCCGCGCGCATCCGCGAACGCGCCCACGAGGAAGTCGGTGAACGCGATGCCGCGCGAGACGTCGCCGCGGCGCGCGTCGCGATACGCCGAGAGCATCGCGGGCGCTCCCCACGCCTCGGCGCCGTGATGCGCGGCGGTCGCGGCGAGCACCGCCGCGTCGCGCAAGCCGAGGTTGAGCCCTTGCCCCGCGATCGGGTGCAGCGCCTGCGCCGCGTTGCCGACGATCGCGGTGCGCAGCGCCACCGGCGAATTGACCGACCGCAGGCGAAGCGCAAACGAGGCGCGGCGCTCCACCGACACGAAGCGGCCCGCGCGATCGCCGAAGTGCGCCTGCAGCGCCGCGAGGAATGCCCGGTCGTCGAGCGCGACATGGTCGGCGGCGCTTTGCGGCGTCATCGACCACACGAGCGCGAAACGATCCGCCACCGGGAGGAGCGCCACGGGACCCGAAGGCGTGAAGCGCTCGTACGCGCGAGCGTCGTGCGCCTTGTCGGTGCGCACGGCGGCGACGACGGCGGCCTGGCCGTAATCCTTTTCCGCGAACGCGATGCCGGGAATGCGTGCCGCGCTCGTGCCGCCGTCGGCGAGCACGAGGAGCCGCGCGCTCGCCGCCTCGCCCGATGCGAAGC
>Ga0075436_100000955_pt1 | contig 19377 bp, 16 predicted proteins | sample RhiMethybrSRZTD5_FD_75303 | JGI IMG/M metagenome (GOLD analysis project Ga0075436, IMG submission 75303) | Populus rhizosphere microbial communities from Tennessee, USA - Rhizosphere MetaG P. TD hybrid SRZTD5 | ecosystem: Host-associated > Plants > Roots > Rhizosphere > Soil | place: USA...
GCTTTGGCTCAACCGGAGCCAGTTTCGTCGACGGACAAAGCACCGTGAACCTGATAAGGACCCAACTCACCGGTCAGATAAACCTCAACGGCGCGAGCAACACCGTGTTGTTAGGGGTTACCCAGAACCCGGGTACTTTGCCCAATTTGCTCGACAACGCCGCCTTCGTGCGAATAGGAGACGCGTCACCTTCAACGAGCGGCCCGCCAAGCATTCCGTCGAACCTTCGCAGTTTCACGCTGAGAGATTTTTCAACTGGTTCGCTGCTTCAAAGCTCGCACGTCAGCGGCAGTTTGAATTGCAGCTCCGGAGCTAACGCTTTTTGCGCAAACCCGGCAAACGTGAGCGGGACTTCTAATTGCGCATTGTGCCCGAAGCCCTAGTGCCTTCCCAGCGATTTCATTGATGGTTGCTCGCAAAGGGAAGGTGGGTTCAACAGTGAGATCGATCGAGGAGTGAGATCGAGTCCGATCGCGAACGCAGATGAATCAATTCAGCAGCTCTCAAAGATCGACGCGGCTTCTTCAAGGTTCGCAGTCACGCGACATTGAGGAATACTCTGAAGAAAAAATTTGCCGTACGCCTTAGTCTTTACGCGAGGATCGAGTATAGATAGCAGACCCTTGTCGGTGGTCGACCGAATCAATCTTCCAAGACCCTGTTTCAACGTGATTGCTGCTTGCGGCACTGAGTAATCATAAAACGAATTGCCGCCTTGATCGTCGATGTATTTCTGGCGAGCGGCGACGACCGGATCGCTCGGCACGGCAAACGGCAGCTTCGCTATAATCACGCACGAAAGCGCATCGCCCTGTACATCAACTCCCTGCCAGAAGGAGGACGTCGCGAACAAAACCGCGCCGCGCGTGTTGCGAAAACGTTCGAGCAGCGAGTTCTTGGAGCCCTGACCCTGGATGAACGCCGGATAGTTTATGAAGTCCTTCACTTGCTCGTAAGTTTCGCGCATCGCGGAAACGCTGGTGAACAAGACAAACGCTCGACCTTCAGTAGCTTTTAGAATGCGAATGATCTCTTCGACAGACGCATCAAGAAATTCGCGGCTTCGAGGATCGGGCATCCGTTGCGGAAGGTAGAGCACGGCTTGTCGTTGAAAGTCGAAATGAGACTCGACAATCAATTCGCGAGCGTGTTTGATACCAAGCCGCCCTCTGATGAAATCAAAACTTCTGCCCGCGGTCATTGTCGCGGATGTGAGCACCGCGGTTTGCACCTTTGCGAATAGATTCTCTTCAAGTACTCCTGAGACATCGATAGGCGTTGCGTTGATGAACGTTGCGCGGCCGCGCCTCTCGCACCAGTAGACGAAATCGGCTTGCTCGCAGGTTACGATGAACTCGAGATCAAACTTCAAGCTCTGAGCTCTCCGCACAATATTATCGAGCTCGGCGGGCGCGTCCTTCACAACACCGAGATTTGTGATCAGTCGATCGATCGCATTGTTGAGAGCAATGTACGCTTCACCGGCTGCAGTAGCAGTGAGATTGCCGTCTTCATCCTTGCAAACGAAGCGAGAGGCTCGAAGCGGATATCGTCCGTCAAGCGAGCTGGACGCTGCGCCGCGTCTTCGGTAAGAGCTCCTCTGCGATTGCCATCTGCGTTCTTTCACATTCGAATCGGGAGATTCATCGTCCGATTCGTCTCCTCGGAACGACAGCCAAAAAGTATCCGAACGCTGAGAGAGCCGTGCCAGTGCCTTGAGCAGCTCAGCTTGTTGAGCGGATTCTTTGATCTCAAGTTTGTTCGCATCTTGAATCAAATCATTCACTCGATAATTCGAGACGCTGGTTCCAAAGAAACTGGCAGCAACGTCCTCGAGCTCGTGAGCTTCGTCGAAGATGACCGTGTCGTAGTCGGGAAGCACAGCTCCGTAGTCTCCGCCGCGGAGGGCGAGATCGGCAAAAAAGAGATGATGATTGACGATGACGACGTCCGCTTCCATTGCTTCGCGGCGCATTCGAGTGATGAAGCAGGCTTCAAAGTCCGGACACTTCTGACCCAGACACGTCTCGGCTCGCGCGTCGATCTCGCGCCAGAAAGAAAGATCTTCGGGTAGATCAGTCAGCTCAGCGCGGTCGCCGGTTTCGGTTTCGCCGGCCCATTTGCGAATCTGGTCGAAGTAATCGACCTCATCGAGACCCTGCAACATTGGTGACCCAGCCGCTTTTTTCATCCGATGAAGGCAAAGATAATTCGAGCGGCCCTTCATGCAAGTGACACTCAATTGGCGAGGGATTATGTTTTGAAGGAACGGAACGTCCTTCTTGTGAAGTTGCTCTTGCAGATTCTTGGTCGCGGTCGAAACAAGCACACGGCGTCCGGCTGCGAGTGCAGGGATGAGATATGCGAGAGTCTTTCCAGTTCCAGTTCCGGCTTCGACGAGTGACACGCCGCCGTCTTTGAGGATGTTGTCGACAGCCTCAGCCATCTCGACCTGGCCGGGCCGGTATTCGTAGTTGGGATGATGTTGGGCGATTAATCCGCCGGGACCGAATACTTCTTCCATTTAAAGTTCGTGCGCGCGACTAACGGTGACCAAGAAGTTGGTCATACTCCGCGTGCGAGCCAATCCAGAACCAAGCCAACTCGCCGGCTTGCTCCATAGCAACCGCTCGATAGTGTAGACCGACGCGAACCGACCAGAAAGGACCAACCTTCTTGAAGTGCAATGATGGATGTTGCGAATTACTCTTCAACAGCGCGTAGCACTTGTCCGCAAGCCGCTGTACCTCAATCGGCAGTCGGCGATAACAAGACCAGAAATGCGGTGTCGCGCGATGCTTCACAGATCGGTGCAGCGTCCTTCGCGCAAATCCTGCAGCGCTTCTTCAGCGAGTTTGTCCAGGCGTCCAGCGGCTACGTCAGCCTCAAATTGCCGGTCCCACAGAGCCGCGTCGAACTCAGCGAACCAGACTCGGAACAAGGCTAGGTCTTCATCCGGTAGTTGGCTTACTGCTTCTTGTATTTCTTGCACCGAACTCATAGCGTGAGAGTAGCGCGCTTCCTGATTCAGAGCAACTCACCTTTCGCGACGGACGGCCACCGATCATTCTGCGGAACCGAATACTTCTCCATAGTTAACGCGGCCCCACGCTCAGAGTCGTTCTAGCCGTTCAAGATACTCTTCAAGTAGTAGAACCGGGATCGACGAGATGACTTCCTCTCCCTCGTCCCAACGAAAGGCCTTGGGGATACAGCCAACCTCGACCATGGCGGGCTGCTGTTCAAATTTAGGCGTGTAGTCGATTTCGCAGTGGATGTTGTTCTCCTGACAGCCAGCGAGCACTGAGGCTATAATCGTGCCGTGGCTGATTGGCTGTGCATTGATGGCGATCCAGTCGCCTAGGTACTCTATATCAAAACTGGAATCATTCCGTTGCCGGCAGCGCAGCGGTTCAAGCGCTGCCCATCGTGAGAGGAGTGAACTTAGTTCGCGCTCCGACACTTGGCACTCACCTTTCAAACAGACGCGTTAATCTCATTGTCGTTAAGAGCCGTCCTGCCTTACTGTCGCTTGCGTCGTGCCCGGAGGTATAGCCGACCGAGTGCAGACAACTGAACTCCCCGCGCATCAGCGAGAAAAGCATCCTTAGGAACAGTCATTATCAGTCCGGAGTTTCTTACCGGGCGAAGGAATTTCCGCTCCGCACTCTCGATCCCATTCGGATAGTCTTTGACGCCTTGGGTGGAGAGCGACTCAAGATAGTTGATATGCTCTTCGGTTAGGTTTCCTTCGGCTTGCTCTTCAATCACCTGCTCAAGTTCGGGCAATGTGGTTTCAATCGACTGGCCGAACATAGAGAGTTTCACCTTCGACTTCGCCATTAACGAAGCGAGGTGCGGGCGGATTACAACAATGGCGACTAACGCTACAATTGGCCAAACGACGATCTCGAGTATATGAGTGAATTCGCTAAGGGACATAAAGGTCCTAAAGCATCAAGTCACTGGTTATGTTGCGCGAGGCTGCGGACCAACCGATTCTCGTAAATCGGGAAGCGCTCGCAAAGTTCCTTCACGCGATCGCGGACGCTTACCTGTAGAGACTCGTTCTCAGGATCTCCCAGCACTTCACTGATCCATTCGGCTATCGTTCGCATGTCTTCTTCCTTCATACCGCGAGTCGTCAGTGCCGGCGTTCCGATTCGAATGCCCGAAGCTTTCATCGGCGGTTGAGTATCAAAGGGAATCGCATTCTTGTTCACTGTGATAGCCGCGCGCTCGAGCGCCTTTTCCGCTTGGGCGCCGGTCAAGCCGCGAACAAACACGTCGACCAGCATTAGATGATTGTCGGTTCCGCCGGAAACAATTCTGAATCCGGCGTTCGCGAGGGCTGCCGCCAGGGCTTTGGCGTTCGCGATGACTTGCTGCTGGTAATCCTTGAAACTGGCTTCCAGAGCCTCTTTGAAGCACACTGCCTTTGCCGCGATGACGTGCATCAGCGGGCCGCCTTGAACGGTAGGGAACACGGCTCGGTCAATTTCTTTTTGAAACTTCTCGCGGCACATCACGATTCCGGCGCGCGGCCCGCGCAGAGTCTTGTGAGTCGTCGTTGTGACGAAATCGATATGCGGGACCGGACTCGGATGCAAACCAACCGCAACCAGCCCGGCGATGTGAGCGATATCGGCCATTGAGTAGGCTTCGACGTCGCGAGCAATTTTGCCGATTCGCTCGAAGTCGATGATTCGCGAATAGGCGGAGGCTCCGCAGAGGATCAACTTCGGTTTATGTTCGTGAGCAAGACGTTCGAGCTCATCGTAGTCAATCTCCTCGGTCTCGTTTCTTACACCGTAGGGAACGATCTTATAACTGCGGCCCGAGAAATTGAGCGGATGACCATGAGTCAAATGACCGCCGTGCGCGAGATTCATTCCGAGCACCGTGTCACCGTAATTCAACACGGCAAGATAAACAGACATATTCGCTTGCGATCCGGAATGAGGCTGGACGTTCACGTGCTCGCAGCCGAAGATCTGTTTCGCGCGCTCTCGAGCGATGTTCTCGGCAACGTCCACGAACTCGCAGCCGCCGTAGTAGCGCTTGCCTGGATAGCCTTCTGCGTACTTGTTGGTCAAGACCGAACCCATCGCTTCGAGCACCGCTTCGGACACGAAGTTCTCCGAAGCGATCATCTCCAGGTTATAAGCAAGTCTGCGTTCTTCATCGGCGATTGTAGCCGCTATTTCGGGATCGACCTCGCTTAGCGGCCTGTTCATCAACGCGGTCATTAGCTGTCACCTCGTTAGTAGAAATCAAAGCAGATTTTAGCAGACTGGATACTATCAAAAGGCAGTAGCGTTGTCAGTGATAGGGAACCAGGAGTCAGGAGTCAGGAGTCAGGAGTCAGAAGACAGAAGTCAGGAGTCAGAAGACAGAAGTCAGGAGTCAGAAGACAGAAGTCAGGAGTCAGAAGACAGAAGACAAATGACTAATGACCGATGACCATTGATAACTACTGAAAAAAGGTTTGGAGGTTGTCTCTTGATATAACAACCTTCGATTTGAACTTCGGCGTATCGGGCGGGAAATTGGCATCGCGATTGTTGATCTTCAATTTGAGAGTGAGCCGGTTGCCGCAGTTGAGCGTGACTTGGCGCTGCGCGGGCGGCAAATTCTGAGACTCACCCTGCTTGAGAATCAGCGTGGTCGGCTTTTCGTCATCAACCTGATATTTGACCCAACTCTCTCCAGTCGCGGCTTCGAGCTTAACAACAAGCGGCTCACCGGCCGCTGGTAAAGAGCCTCCCGACGTCGGCCGATCAGTTTGCGGCGAGGCATCGGGCCTGGCCGCAAACGAATTCGATTGCGTCGCTGCTTTGGGCGGCGGCGCGTTCTTCGGTTCTACCGACGCTTGCGATCCGCTCTCCGATGAGCTGCGGTTAAACTGCTTCACCAATGCAAGGGCGATCAGAACAATGAAGATTAAGATCCCGGCGCCGATGACTATTGTCGACCAGTTGGTTCGTGTTCGCGACTGGCGATACGCAATAGGTTCGAAGCGTCGCGATTGATCGGTGATCGGCGTTGGCCGATTAACGACCGGCGAGACTTGCTTCTTCGATGTGGGTGCGGCAGCGGCGACCGGTTGAGCTTGTTCTTGTTGCTCTGTAGCCGGGCCCGCCACTTGTTGAATGTAAAGACCAATCGCGTCTTCTTCATTCATCCCGACATATTTTGCATAAGCTCGGATGAACGATCGAGTGAAGATGCCGCCTGGAAGAATCGAGAAGTTGTCGGTTTCGATGGCCTTCAGGAAACGCGTACCGATCCGTGTCGCCTCTGCTATCTCAGCAAGCGTGACGCCCCGCTGCTCTCGCTTGTGCTTGAGTTCTTCGCCCAGTGTCGGCATAGTAGCCGAGCGACCTCTCTCTAACTCTTGCCCGTGAGTTGAAGGGGATTCTGTGTAGGTGTCATCTTAAGACACGATCTTTGAGGGTGTCAAGCAAATGAGCCTCAAAGCGCCCAAATCGCTCACGTCATTGAAATAGCTGATTGCCCCTTGATCGCGGTTCAACTATGATTGCGCAATGGACGACGACCGGCTCTTTAGCGTAATCGATCTCAAGCCTCGCAGGCGCAGACTATGGCTGGTAATCACCATTGCCGTCATCGTGGCGCTACTGTTGTTTGGCTCTCAGTTCTTAAACATCTACATTGATTCTCTATGGTTCTCAGCCGTCGGATACTCGAAAGTCTATTGGTACAAGTTCCGGTTAGGCGGCCTGCTGTTCCTGATCTTCTTCATTCTCTCGTTCCTTATCGTTAGGGTGCCCTTTTTGTTCCTGAACAGAGTGCTTCCTGAGCTTGCGGAGCGACCGAAGTTTCGCGTCAGTTCTGTTGAGGACTTCAAGGAGATCAACTTCCTCCCGTGGATATATCGACCCGGAGTCTGGGTGCTGGCTGCCGCGATCGCTTTGTTATCGGGGATCAGCATGAGCCAGGAATGGCCCCAGTTTGCGTTGTATCTTCATTCACAGCCAGCAGGAATTTCTGATCCCATCTTCGGCCGAGACGTAAGCTTCTATCTTTTCAAGTTGCCGGTTCTCGAACTTGTGGTCGGATGGCTGCAGACGATCTCTGTGATAATGTTCATCGCAATCGGAGCGGCGGCCGGTTACGTTTGGTACTTCGAGCGTGTACGGGGAACGATTACCGTGGACATTCGCCGCCGTGCTACCAGCGCGATCAGTCTTGCGGCAGCTTTTTTCGCGGTGACATTGGCGGCCAGTACTTATCTCGATCGCTTCGATCTTCTCCATGGGCAGCACGAATTGTTCAGCGGTATCGACTACACCGATGCGAACGTGCGCCTGGTAGCTATGTACATCGTGGTGGTTCTTCTGGTCTTGTCGGCTATCGTAGGTTCAATCAACGCGTTCGTGGTGAAGCGAGTACGAACTATTGTCTGGACCGCCGCGCTTGTTGTAGCCGTCTGGGTGGTCGGCGTCGCAATTATTCCTGCGACCTTTCATTCGTTTTCCGTGAAGCCGAACGAGTTGGCAAAGGAAGCTGCATTCATCGACCACAACATCAAGATGACCCGCCACGCATTCTCGATCGATCAATTCGAGGAGCGGCCTTTCGAGCCTAAACCGGACCTGACCATTCAACAACTTCAGTCAAACCGCGATACCCTGGACAACATCAGGCTCTGGGACAGGCGTGCGCTTCAATCGACGCTTGGTCAAATTCAGGAGATTCGAACTTACTATGACTTTCGAATTCCTGATGTCGATCGATATATGATAAGCGGCAAGCTTCGCGAAGTGATGCTCGCGGCTCGCGAGATGAATGTCGAGCAATTGCCCGAACAATCCCGTAACTGGATTAATCAGCACGTTGTTTACACGCATGGGTACGGCGTCACGATGAACACCGTCACAGACTTCACACCGGAGGGCTTGCCGAATCTGGTGCTTAAGAATATGCCCGTTGAGAGTTCAGCTGCCGAAATCAAAGTCACGAGGCCTGAAATCTACTACGGCGAAGAGAGCAACTCGCACGTCTACGTTCATACAAAACCTCAGGGAGCAACTCCCCCCGAATTCAACTACCCGGCGCCTGGGAACGTCGATTCCTACACAACCTACGAGAGCGATTCTGGAATAAGAGTGGGAGGCTTGATGCGGCAGCTCGCGCTCAGCCTTTATCTCGGAGACGGGACCAATCTTCTGTTTTCGAACTACATTAATTCTGAAAGCCGCGTCTTGATTCGCCGCAATGTGAGTGAACGCGTCAAGCAGATCGCGCCTTTCCTGCTGTTCGAAGACGATCCTTACGTCGTGATAAGTCGCGACGGAAAGCTCTACTGGATGATCGATGCATTTACCACATCGGATCAATACCCCTACTCGACGCCTTATCCGGTGGCAGACCGCAGCGTGAATTACATTCGCAACTCGGTTAAGGCAGTCGTGGATGCTTACGACGGCAGCGTTGAGTTTTATGTATTCGAACCCGACGACCCGATCATCAAAGCGTACCAGGACATATTTCCGGAGCTGTTTCATCCGCGAAGCGAGATGCCCGAGGATTTGTTGGCTCACATCCGCTATCCAAGTTTGCTGGTCAGCGCTCAAGCGCGAGTGTTCACGCTTTATCACATGCAGAACACTCAAACGTTTTACAATCACGAAGATCTTTGGGCGATTGCGACTGCAGAAACCGCGCAGCAAGGCGCAGATGCGACTGTAATGCAGCCTTATCACGTGTTGATGCAGTTGCCGGGCGAGCCAAACGCTTCGCTTGAGTTCGCAAACATCCTTCCATTCACACCATCGGGGCCGGGTCGAAGCAACATGATCGGGTGGATGGCTGGCCGCAGCGACGGAGAGAACTACGGTCGAACGCTCGTGTACAGTTTTCCGAAGAACGTTACCATTAACGGACCTGCTCAGATCAGGGCGCGCATAAATCAGGACTCGCAGCTCTCGCAGTTGATGACACTTTGGAATCAAAAAGGCTCCGAGCTGCTTCGCGGGAACCTGCTCGTGATTCCAATTGCTGACTCGCTTCTTTACATCGAACCGTTTTATCTGCAGGCTTCTGACAGCACCTCGAAACTGCCCGAGTTGAGGCAAGTGGCACTTGCTACGCAGGATCAATTGAAGACGGGGAAGACATTCGATGAAGCGCTTGGCCTGCTGTTTCCTGGAAGTCTGACTCGCCAAGTCGCCGCTGAGCAGTCGAAGACGAATCCGCAACAAGCTGCTGCCGGTCAGCCTTCTGCTAGCGTTGCTCCAACCGCGCCTGGGCAACCGGCGCCACAAGCAACTACCCAGAAACCTTCAAACGAGGTCGACCAATTGCTTAAACAGGCTCAGCAGTTGTTATCAGACTACGAGCGGCTGACGGCGGAGGGTAAGCATCGAGAGGCCGGAGAAAAACTCGATCAGCTAAAGCAAATACTCGATCGGCTCAATCGAAAGGGCGCCGGTTAGTGTGGACTCGAATGGCATCACGAGGCCGCGGATCTGTATTGAGGTTGCGTTCCATCGAAGTCCGCCAGCATTGAAGTCAGTTTTGCCGTTATCGCCACGCGATCGAACTTCAAACCGATCATCGGAATGAAGACTCGATCTCGAGTCGCGCCACCGATTTCTTTTAACAACAACCGGCAGAATGCAGCTACCACATCTGCGTCGAACTGCTTTCCGGTTTGCTTTCTAAAATCCGAAAGCGTTTCATCCAGCGACAACCGAGACCGATAAGGCCTGTCTGTCATCATCGCGTCGAACGAGTCAGCGAGAGTAACGATCTTCGCTCCGAGCGGAATCTGATCACCTCGCAAGCCTTGAGGGTAGCCTGTTCCGTCAACCTTTTCATGATGACACTTGGTCATGTAAGCAATCTCATCCCAGGGATGGCGAATGTTTGAAAGTATTTCGAAACCGGTCGTCACGTGCTTGTTCAGCTCGCCGAACTCCTTTTCGGTGAGCGGGCGCGGGTTGTTGATAATCGCGCGATCAACAGTGATCTTCCCGATATCGTGTAAGTAGCCGGCTACGCCGATGTGCTCGAGATCCTGACCGGTTACTCCCATTTCCTTTGCAATCGCTTCGGCGTATCTTGCTACTCGATCAGAGTGGCCGCTGGTGTACGTATCTTTCAAGTCGATTGCCGCGCCAAACGCTCTAACGGTATCTCGATAAATCAGCCGCATCTCGCCGAACAAACGGCGGTTTTCCTCGGCCTTTCTCTTTAGAGAAACAAGCAGCCGATGATTGAAGAAGGCTATGGCTATGCTCCGCGATATCGCGCTGATGATTTCGATGTCTTCGCCGGTGTACTGTTCGCGTGTGAATTTTTCGGACAGAAAAATTAGTCCCGTTAGCTCGCCGCGCACAATCATCGGGACACAAAGATTCGCTCGCAAGCGCTTGAGCAATTCGGCGTTGTTGTCTAACAAAGGCTGGAGGCCATTGTTCTCAGCGTCGATCAGGATTGGACTCACGCGAGTTGTGAGGTTATCGACCTCGTTGCGATTCAAAGCGATTCGCTGGCCCGCGGCTCCAGCGACGCCCTTGGCCGCGACGATCTTCAACTGGCGAGGCCTCGTAGTGTATCGAGCTATTGCGCCGCGCGGGATCGCCAGCGCGCCCAGTAAAGTGTGAAGCGATGCGCGGACAACCTCATCGAAGTTGTGTGTCGAGCTTATCTCGGCCGACAGATCAGTCAGAGCTCCGAGGTTGTGCAACATCTTTCTGAGTGATAGATCCATTTTCTTGACTCCCAAGCGGGTGCAGCGAAGGTTTATCAGAACAACTATTGTCCATTTATCATTGGACGTTTTACATTTGTCATCTTCATCAACCTAATAGCGGGTGCGTCTTTTCAAATGACAAATGCGAAATGACAAATGGAAAATGGAAAATGAGAATTGAGCGTTACATTGGCGCTCGCCCGGCTTCGGCGAGCTTCAACAGCGCGATTTCTTCCGTCTCTTCGACCTCGACGTGCGATAACAACCCGAGCATTTCAAATAGCTCGCGATTCGACGAGCTTAAATTCGAGAGCATCAACGCGCCTTCGGACTCGTTCACCGACTCGATCACTCCGAGCAGAATCGAAATGCCGATACTATTGATCAGTTCGGTATCCTGAAAATTCACCACGATTCGCCGCACGCCCGAAGCGAGCAGTTCCTGGCATTGACTCTCGATACTTTCCCCTCGAAGCTGATTCAAGTAGGGACCCGGATAAATTACAGCCGCATCTTCCACAAGCCGCGCTCTGAGTTCGGCAACGCTCATTTGAATCCTCCAACGCGCAGACATTCAACCGGATCTCCTACGAGTTCCGATTGCGGCTGCGATTGATGATGTTCCTGCTAGTTGACGTCGGGGCGTTTGAGGTATTTCGTCATCACGAGGCGCGTTCCGTCATCCGTTCGCTCGAATTCCACTTCGTCCATCAGAGCGCGAATGATTTGAAGTCCGCGGCCACGTTTATCTTTTTTTGAGCCTGTTGGAACCGAGGGGGGCGATTGTCCATTGGCTCTCCCGAAAGACTTGCCCTTGTTGGACACGGTGATTATAAGCCTATTGTCGTCAATTGCGAAGCGCTGATGGATTTTTTTATCGGGACTCTCGCCGTGCTCCGCGGCATTGATGCAAGCTTCGATGAGCGCTGTCTTTATTTGGTTGATAGAGTCTTGATCGAAGTCTGCTGTTCGCGCGATTTGTTCGGCCGTGCGTGCCGCGATCAACTCGGCGTCGCCATCGATTGGAATTACAAGCTCGAACTCGCTAGCCGGACGAGCGTCGCCACCGAGAGCCAGACTAGTCAAATAGTCCTGAAGCAAATCGAGTTGTGCGTAGGTCGATGAATAAGAGTCCAGGCTTGAGAGCCGGTCTGACGCCACCGCCGAAAAGCCCTCTTTGCTGATGTACCAACGCAAAACTCGCGATGTAAACAATATAGTTTGCCGGCGAACCGCCGCTTCAAGATGCTGATCGATCTCGACGAGCGTGTCGACGTCGAGCGGCTCTTTTGAATTGATTAACCCAATCAACCACAACACCTCATTCGCGTCGGTGTAGATGCCGCCTTCAAAGCCCTTAGCCGCGAACAAACGGAAGCTCAATCCCAGGCGTTCGCCAGCGCCGAGGTCGTGAACGACGACCGTTTGCGGCAGGCGAACTCTTTCCTGCTCCTCAGTGAGAGCGCGGCGAACCTGAACGCGGCCAAGTCCCCGATAGCGTTTGTCGAATGAGACCGAGTCAAACAAACTCGACGGTACGCTTTGAAAGTCGAATCGCGAAACAATCTCGACGACTTGCAATTCAATCGCGCGATTGTAGCGCGTCATCATCATCCGGTATGAATCCTTGAGCTTTTCTCCAAGAAGTTCGTTGCCGGCGATCGGCTGGGACGCGCCCGCGATTTCGCTTCTGTACTTTGCACGAATGTAGTCGGAGAACACTCGATCAGTTGAAGCGCTCACAAATCCGTAGCCTGCTGTCAGCAATTCACGAGAGTGCAATTTCGATAGCAACTCATACGGGGCGACGGCATGCTCGGAGACTCTTTCGACTAGTGCATCGATAGGGAGCGGCGAGCCAGCTTCCTCTATGAGAGCGAGCGCATTAAGGGCGACGCGCGCGGATTGCCGATCGCTCGCAGTCTCGCGAACCAACGCATCGAAGTATCGACCAATTCGACCTGCCAGAATCTCACTTGTATAGATCCGCTGAAAATCCATGAAACTCTTCAGCGCAACGTCCCTCGACGCAGCAGCCTCGATGATTGCGCGCCCATAAAAGAGATCGCGGTCGAGCTGTTGGGTGATTAATTCAATCGTCGAATCATTTGTCTCAACCCCTCGTGAGTCTGACAGCCGTCCAATAAATGCCTCGTAGAGTTGGACGTCGACTTTCTCGACTTCAATTGTTTCCAGGCGATCAAACAATTCAGTTTCGGGTGGAATCAACTCAACGACCGCCCGCCGAAGCCCGCATAAAACAAAGACTGGGCTCGGAATCGTAGCAGGCGTTGCAGGCCTGAGAGCGCGAAGCAACTCGCTGTGAAAGCCGCTCTCGCCAAGCAAATGGCAGTTGTCGATCAACACCAACGGCACCAGCTTTCCCCGCAGGGTTGATATCTCCGGCGCCGACAGAGCGCAGCGCAACAGCCCGATTGGATCTTGCAACTTCGTGGCTTGCGCGAATGAGTCCATCAGCGAACGAATCCAGGCGCAATCGTCCGGAAGCGATCGAGCGGGGATGCTGAAGGCTTCAGCGTCATTTGAGATCAACTTCGCATCATTGTGCTTGAAAGCCAGGAGCTGAGTGACAAACTGCGAGAAGAAATCACGGGCGAAGCCAGTCAGGTCAATACAGGTGTGATTCGCTGCATAATAGAACGGAACGACATCGCCACGCTCGTTGAAAAGGCGATCGAATGTCCGGCGCAGGATTTCTGACTTTCCAACTCTCGCGCCTCCAAGCAGCAGAGCATTCGTTCCAGGATTGCTTTTCGCGAATTCACAAACCCGGGAAACCACCGACTCACGATCTACCGATTCGGTTTCAGGGAGACGGCTCAGAATTCGTGTGTGTTCGGAGTTACTCATCGCGATCAATCAACGGCGCGCGCCTCTTCGTAGATCGCTACGCAGTTTCGTCCGCGCGATTTCGCCTGATAGAGAGCACGGTCTGCGGTCTCGATAATCTTGAGAGGGCTTTGCCGCGACGCGCTAAACGAAGAGATGCCTATGCTGACCGTGACCTCTTCCATCGGATCGCCCTGTTCGGATGTGAATTCGCTATCGCAGACCCCCGTTCGAAGTCGTTCGGCAATGCGAGCGGCATCACCCAACTCTGTTTCGGGAAGCACGACGCAGAATTCATCGCCCGCGAATCTAGCCGACATATCGATCGCCCTGAGCGAGCCTCGAAGTATTTGCGCGGTTTTGACCAGCACTCTGTCTGCGTTTGTGTGGCCATACACATCGTTGTAGTTTTTGAAGCGATCGATGTCGATGATCATGAAAGACATTGGCGTGTTGTAGCGCTTGGAGCGTTCGACTTCCTCGAACAGTCGATCTTGAAGGTAGCGGCGATTCGGCAAGCCGGTAAGCGGATCGGTCAGAGACATCTGCTGAAACGCTTCAGCCTTCCTGGCCCACTCCGTGCGGTCGATTATCAACGCCAGATGAGGCGCCATCATGTCGAGCGTCATCAAATCGTCATCTTCGTACGGAACGCGATCGGACCGGTCGGTTAAGTTGAGCACGCCGATTTTTCGCAGCCCCAGCGTGATCGGATAACTGATGAACGAATTGGTCTTGTAACGGCCCGGTCTCGGTCTTGATACGCGCGGATCGCTTTCCGCGTCACGGACCACCATTGGAGTACCGCTCGCGAGCACTGCACCAGCCAGCGGATCGCCCAGCCTCAAGCGAATCGGACCTGTCGCCTCCAAATCGGCTCCCAGAGCCGCTTCCAGGGTGAGCTCATCTGTTTCCTCATTCAGCAACATCAAAGAACTTCGCTCGGCTTTCATTATCCCGCTGAACTTCTCCAGCAGCGACGGATAAACCTTTTGTGATTCGAGCGTGGCCGCAGTGCCTCGCAGAAACTCGTAAAACTGCCCGATCGACAACTTTCTGCTTTCGAGCTGATCGGTTAAGCGAACGATTTCAAGCTGCGCGTCGAGTAGCGTCGGCGACGGTACGGAGACGACTTCGGGTGGCGGCGCGGGCTTGTGCGAGTTTTTGAAATGATAAGAAGCGGTCGAACCTACGAGTTCGGCAGTTTGATCGAGTTCACGAACGTCGTTGAACTTGATGCTTTTGAGAGATTCGCCGCTCTCGATTCCGTTGAGCTCATTGTAGCGGGCGAGAAACTCGTTGTACTCGCTTGTTGAAGCAAAGGACCTGCCGCCGAGTATCACGACTTGCTTTCGATCGATTGCAACCGGTAAGGCGAAACAGTGCAATCCGGCGTGACAAGTGAAATCAAATCTCTTGCCAGCGGCAACTGCATTGCTGTATGCGGCGCCGCAGTCAGCCGCGCAGCGAGGAGCATATTCCGGCGAGACTCGCATCGCAGGGCAAATGCTGTTGTCATTCTCGATTCGTCCGATCGCCGCGCCATCGCGACTGAGCGTGGTGAGAGCGATTCCGTTCTTTTCCGCCAGGGATTTTTGAAGACGCAACCACACCGCGAGCGAATTGTCCGCCTCGGATTCGCTTGTTGCGCGCTTGGTGGGTATTTCTTTACTCAAGCGTTGTCCGGAGTCGCGAACTCCTTAACCTCCGTTCGTACATGCTGCGCGCGGTTGATTGTTATTAGTGACGTCATCAGACATTCATTGAGACGCCTCACCGACCCCAAGACTTCCAGATGGATTTGAAATTGGTGGTGAATCGTCGCGAGGTCACTGCATCTGAGATGACCAACCTCCGAGGGCAACGTAGCATGATAGTTTCGAGCTTTTCAATCTAAAGGTAAAGTACCGGTTTAGGTACCGGCATCCATGTTTGATCACTTGCCTTTTGCGTTGACTCAAGCCTCTTCCATCAAGTGCGATCCGTTCATTGATTAGTGACAAACTCAACAGCAGACAGCTATGATAGCTGGTCATCATAAGCAACTATCGCTTGTTGCAAAGGGCCAATCAGACCCCAGTTCGGCCGGAGACGCTATGACATTGATTGAGCGAGTCAGCGCGCGAGAAATCCTGGACTCGCGCGGCAACCCAACAGTTGAAGCAGAAGTCACGTTAGTCAGCGGAATTGTCGGACGCGCAGCGGTTCCGTCGGGAGCTTCCACTGGAGAGAACGAAGCGCTCGAGCTTCGCGACAACGACAAAAAGAGATATGGCGGCAAGGGTACACTCAAAGCCGTAGCCAACATAATTGGACCGCTCTCAAAAGCTGTCGTAGGACTTGACGCGCTGACGCAGAGTGAGGTTGATCTTGCGATGCTCGCAGCGGACGCGACACCCACCAAACGCAATCTTGGCGCGAACGCGATTCTGGCGGTTTCACTTGCGACGGCGAGGGCCGCGGCAGATGCGCTTGGCCTCCCGCTGTACAGCTATCTCGGAGGAGTCGGCGCGCGCACCCTTCCGGTTCCGTTGATGAACATTCTCAACGGCGGCGCTCACGCGGATAACAACGTAGACTTCCAGGAATTCATGATTGTCCCCGGGGGCTTTAGTTCTTTCAGAGAAGCTCTACGCGCAGGTGTTGAAGTGTTTCACTCATTAAAAGCCGTCTTGAAGAAGAGAGGTCATTCAACTTCAGTGGGCGACGAAGGCGGCTTTGCTCCCAACTTGAAATCCAACGAAGAAGCGATTGATGCAATCCTCGAAGCCATCAATAAGTCGGGCTACAAAATCGGCCAACAAGTCGCCCTTGCGCTTGATGCTGCGTCAAGCGAGTTCTACCAGAAGGGCGGTTACGTGTTCAAGAAGTCGACGGGCGAGCGAAAGACCGCCGAACAGATGACTGAGCTTTACTCGAGTTGGGTCGAGCAGTTTCCGATTGTCTCAATCGAAGACGGCCTCGCGGAATCGGATTGGAAAGGTTGGGCAGCGCTGACGGCGGAATTGGGCGATAAGGTACAACTTGTGGGTGACGATATTTTCGTCACCAATCGCGAGTACCTTGCTCGCGGAATTCGCGAGAAGGTTGCGAACTCAATTCTGGTGAAGGTCAATCAAATCGGGTCGCTCACTGAAACGCTCGACACGATCGAGATGGCAAAGGCTGACGGTTACACCTGTGTTATTTCTCACCGCTCCGGTGAAACGGAAGACACTTTCATCGCGGACCTCGCCGTAGCAACCAATGCGGGTCAGATTAAGACGGGTTCGGCCAGTCGAACCGACCGAGTTGCAAAATACAATCAGTTGCTGCGCATTGAAGAAGAGCTCGGTGCATCGGCTCGCTTTGCTGGTTTCGCTGCGCTTGCCGGATCGCGCGCCGGTTCAGAACGCGCGACGCGAGGGGCTTCAAAGAAATAACTCATATGTACGACCTCCCGTCACTCGGCTGGAATTCCCACTTTGAATCTGAGTTTGCAATTCACAAAAGCCACGGCTATCGAGCCGCGCGAGTTGCGCTTGAACACCGAGGCTCGTATCGAATCTACTCCGAGTTAGGCGAGCTCCCCGCAATTCTAACCGGAAGGCTGCGATTCAATGCGGAGAGCGCGGCCGAGCTGCCCGCCGTCGGAGACTGGGTCGCGATAAACGCTCCGAAAGATGAGAAGCGAGCTCAGATTCATGCAGTGTTGCCGCGACGAAGCAAGTTCTCACGACGCGCCGCTGGAACCGAGACTCAAGAGCAGATCGTCGCGGCGAATATCGATACGGTCTTTCTGGTTCAGGGATTGGACGATGATTTCAACACCAGGCGGCTTGAGCGCTATCTAGTCGCCGCTTACGACAGCAATGCGAGCCCGGTCGTGATCCTCAACAAAACCGACTTGTGTGAATCGGTGGAACAAAAAGTTCGCGAAACGGAAGTGGTCGCGTTGGGCACTCCTGTTCTGGCGATCAGCTCGATTGAGGGCGTAGGACTAGAGCAATTGGATCAATACATCGGCTCCGGCTTGACGGTCGCATTTCTCGGATCGTCAGGCGTCGGCAAGTCGACCCTTATCAATCGACTGATCGGCGAAGAGATTCAAAAGACCGCTGAGGTCCGCGAAAGCGACGGTCGCGGCAGACACACTACGACTCACCGTGAGTTGATCGTGCTTAAGTCGGGCGGCTTGTTGATCGACACGCCCGGCATGCGCGAATTGCAACTGTGGGATGCCGCCAGCTCGCTCGGCGAAACCTTCGGCGACGTGGAATCGGTTGCTGCTGCGTGCTACTTCAGTAATTGTAGTCATGACACCGAGCCGGGATGCGCGGTGAGGGAAGCTCTTGCAAGCGGCGCTCTGGACCGAGACAGGTACGAAAGCTACGTTAAGCTTGAAAAAGAGCTCGAATACCTGGATTCGAAGATGGACACGAAGCTTCACTTGAAACGCAAGAGCCGTGAGAAGAAGATTCATCGCGCATTCAGAACAATCAAGCCCAAGCGGTCCTAGACAAAGCGCACGAATTGATGAGCAAGATCAACACCATCGTTGCGACACAGTCGACAATACTCGCGCCTCGAGTACTGGACATCGGTTGCGGAACAAACAAGATTCCGGGCGCGATTGGCATGGACATCAACCCGCGCACGGCTGCTGATCTGATTCACGATCTGGATGACTTGCCTTATCCGTTTGCAGACAGTCAGTTCGATGAGGTGATCGGCCGGCATGTAATCGAGCACGTCAAGGATCCGATGGCGGTGATGTGCGAGCTTCATCGCATCACCAAAAATGGCGGCCTGGTAAGGCTAGTCGCGCCGCATTGGACGAATCCTGACTTCGCCACTGATTTGACTCATCGCAATCATCTCAACAGCTACTCGTTTCGCAATCTGACTGACGAACGCGCGGTGTTCCCGTTTTATACCGAAGTGCGGTTTCGCCAGCTTCGAGCGCGCGTCACTCTGTTGAACTTATGGAAGGTCACCGGGCTCGAATACCTGATCAACATCGATCATCGCTTTCCGTCGCTTCGATTCATTCGAAAATTCTGGGAGCAGTATTTGAATGCGATCGTGCGCGGCAAGGAAATACATTTCGAGCTTGAAGTGGTGAAGAAGTGAAGTGCCGGCCTCCAACGCTTTCTGCTCGACGGGAGATGGGTTGAGTTATAATGGGCGGCACGGCGAGAAGAAGATGACAACAAACGAATACATCGAGCAACGAGACGGCGGTTACTGGATCCGAGGAACGCGAGTCTCCCTGGACTCAATCGTGTATCGATTTCTTGAGGGGCTATCAGCCGAAAGCATTCGGGCCGACTGCTTCCCGGTGTTAACGCTAGAGCAGGTATACGGTGCAATCGCTTACTATCTGCGCCATAGTTCCGAAGTAGATGCGTATCTTCAAGAAGCCCACACGGAGTATGAGTCGTTCCGCGAGCGGTTGCGGGCGGAATATCCTGAATCCCTCGTCGCCTCGATGCCATTCTTCGAAATGCCCAGGCCCACCAGCAATGAAACTCCGATTCCAAGCGGACAACGATCTCGACCAGCCATTGTTACCGCTGTGCGACGGCTCGGGCCCGCTATCGATTTCCAGACGGCGCCGACTTTGGGCTTGCATGGTTTTTCAGACCCGGAAGTGTTAGCGCTGACGGCAGATCAAGGCCGGGTCTTGGTATCCCACGACAGACGGACATCTATGAAGTTGCGCTGAGAGTCAAGAACTATTATGGGCAGACACCCACCAGCACGGCACGAGTCCGTCATTTGGGAATTGACTCTCATCGTTGCGCCTGACATTCAGACCGCAA